>Ga0335074_10000190_pt1 | contig 97393 bp, 90 predicted proteins | sample Lox_Sample_23_FD_206715 | JGI IMG/M metagenome (GOLD analysis project Ga0335074, IMG submission 206715) | Soil microbial communities from Loxahatchee National Wildlife Refuge, Florida, United States - Lox_Sample_2.3 | ecosystem: Environmental > Terrestrial > Soil > Wetlands | place: USA... | reverse complement strand
GCAGCGGGCTCGGCATCGTGGCCGTGCTGGTGATCGTCGGGCTGTTCACCGGGCTGGCCCCGCTCCTCATTCCGCTGGGCGTGCTGCTCGGCCTGCTGACCGGCATGATCTTGTTCGGCCGTTTCGCTCAGTCGGCGCAGTACTCAGCCATCGAGGGACAACCGGGCGCGGCCGCGGCGGTGATGGAGAACATGCGCGGCAACTGGACCGTGACGCCCGCCATTGCCGCCAACCGGAACATGGACGTGGTGCACAGGGCCGTGGGCCGGCCGGGCGTCATCCTGGTCGGCGAAGGCTCCCCAGCCCGGCTGGCCAGCCTGCTCGCCGCGGAGAAGAAGCGGGTCGCCCGGGTCGCTTACGAGGTGCCCATCTTCGAATTCCAGGTGGGGGACGAGAACGGTCAGATCCCGCTCAGCAAGCTGCAGCGGAAGATCATGCGACTGCCCCGCAACCTCAAACCAGCCGCGGTCAGCGACCTCAACCACCGGCTGAAGGCTCTGCAGCCCTCACTTCAGGCGCCCAAGGGGCCGATCCCCCGGAACCTGCGGCAGCCCAAGATGCCCAGGCCGAAGGCGCGCTAGCTACGAACGCACAACGATGGTGTCCGCGGCTCGGTCGTGAATGCCCCGCCGGTCGAAGTCGGTGATCAGCGGCAGGACCACGGTCAGCAGGAGCACCGTCCGGACCAGGGCCCAGCGGAAGCCGACCGGGCCGCCACCGGTCCTGATCACGCGGATGCGGCAAATCCGCATCCCCACCGTGCTGCCGGTCAGCGCGGTGAGCACGAAAACCTCGACCGCGAAGATCAGGATCGTCCAGTACTGCGAGTGGGTCAGCCAGTGGGCGATGGCCAGGCTGAGCAGCCAGTCGATGAACAGCGCGACGATCCGGCTGCCTATCGAGGCCACCGACCCCGCGCCCCGCTCGGGCAGGCCGAACTGCTGGCCCGGATACGCCTCGGTCTTGGGGTTCTCCCGGACCTCCGGCGGGGCAGTCAGCTGCGCGCTGCCCGCCTGCGCGCTGCCCGCCTGCGCGGTGCCAGCCGGCACGGTGCCAGCCGGCACGGTGCGAGCCCGCGCGGTGCCAGCCGGCACGGTGCGAGCCCGCGCGGTGCGAGCCCGCGCGGTGCCAGCCCGCGTGGTGCCCGCGGACCTGGCGGGTGCCGCGCCACCGCGCTTACGGGACTTACTGGCCACCCCACCACGGTATCCGTTCCGCGGGCGATTATCGGAGCCCAGGGCCATGCGTAACATCCGCGAAACACAGCGGACACGGCGCGGAAATTGCCGGCGACTAGCGTCGCGTGCCGTGGGAACCGAAAGCGTGGCCGTAGCCGGGAGGGTTTGATGTTCAGCAGTGCCGAGGAGGTCCTCCGCTTCATCACCGCGGAGAACGTGGAATTCATCGACGTCAGGTTCTGCGACCTGCCGGGGACGATGCAGCACTTCACCGTGCCCGCGACGTCCTTCGGCGAAAGCGTCTTCACCGACGGCCTCATGTTCGACGGCTCGTCGATCCGCGGCTTCCAGCAGATCCACGAGTCCGACATGCAGCTGCTGCCGGACCCGGCTACCGCGATGGTCGACCCGTTCCGCGCGCACAACACGCTGAACCTCACGTTCTTCGTGCACGACCCGCTGACCGGCGCCCCGTACAGCAGGGACCCGCGCAACGTGGCCCGCAAGGCGCAGGACTACCTGCGCGGTACGGGCATCGGGGACACGGCGTACTTCGGCCCGGAGGCGGAGTTCTACATCTTCGACTCGGCCCGCTTCTCGACCTCGGCGAACGAGGGCTACTACCACATCGACTCCGTGGAAGGCGCCTGGAACACCGGCAAGGACGAGGACGGCGGCAACCTCGCGTACAAGCCCAGGTACAAGGGCGGCTACTTCCCGGTGCCGCCGATGGACCACTACACCGACCTGCGCTCGGAGATGGTCCGCAACCTGATCGCCTGCGGCATCGAGGTCGAGATGCAGCACCACGAGGTCGGCACGGCGGGCCAGGCCGAGATCGACATCAGGTTCCGGTCGCTGCTGGCCATGGCGGATACGCTGATGGCGTATAAGTACATCGTCAAGTCCACCGCCCGGGCGGCAGGCAAGACCGTCACGTTCATGCCCAAGCCGCTGTTCGGCGACAACGGCAACGGGATGCACTGCCACCAGTCGATCTGGAAGGACGGCTCGCCGCTGTTCTACGACGAGGTCGGTTACGCGGGCCTGTCGGACACCGGCCGGTACTACATCGGGGGGCTGCTCGCGCACGCGCCTTCGCTGCTGGCCTTCACCAACCCGACCGCGAACTCCTACCACCGCCTCGTCCCCGGCTTCGAGGCCCCGGTCAACCTCGTCTACTCGCAGCGCAACCGCTCGGCCTGCGCCCGGATCCCGATCACCGGCACGAATCCCAAGGCCAAGCGCGTCGAGTTCCGGGTCCCCGACCCTTCGTGCAACCCGTACCTGGCGTTCGCCGCGATGCTGATGGCGGGCCTGGACGGCATCAAGAACAAGATCGAGCCGCCGGAGCCGGTGGACAAGGACCTGTACGAGCTGCCGCCGGACGAGGCCGCCGCCATCCCCCAGGTGCCCGGCTCGCTCGACGAGGTGCTGGACAACCTGGAGGCCGACCACTCCTTCCTCACCGAGGGCGGCGTGTTCACCGAGGACCTGATCGAGGTGTGGCTGGACTACAAGCGGACCGTCGAGCTCGACCAGATCCGGCTGCGCCCGCACCCGCACGAGTTCGAGCTCTACTACGACGTCTGACCCGGACTAGGTGCGGCCGTCGCCGTGGCGGCGCAGCACCTCGGTGCTCAGGGCGGCGACGGCCGTGGCGCGGCGGGTAGGCCGGCTGTCGGCTGCGCTGACCAGGACGACCTCCAGCGGCGTGCCGCCGCCTTCTAGGGCGAGGGACACGACAGGGTGGCCGTCCAGCGAGGTCGCCACGGCCGACCGCAGGTTGAGCAGCGTATAGGCCAGTCCGTGGCCGACCAGGGCGCGCACGGTCTCCACGCTGCTGCTGCGGTAGCGGATATTCGGCTCAAGCCCGGCTGAGGCGAACATGCTGCGGAAGTAGTCACGGCTTTGCGGCAGGTCCAGCAGCGCCAGCGGCTCGCCGGCGAGCTGGGCCAACCGGATCGTTGCGCGGTCGGCGAACCGGTGCCCGGCCGGGAGCAGCGTAGGCCTGGGACTCCTATAGCTACGGCCACGGGCAAAGTAACTCAGGGTAATTGGGTTAGGGTTCCCGGCCTTACTTCAATCTGGGCCGTCAGCCGTCGTCATCAGGCGGCGGTGAGGTCGAGGCGGGTATTCATGTCGAGGCGGAACCGCCCGCGCACGGAACTTTCGCGGGCCCAGCGGAAGTTGCGCAGGCGGTCCTGGTGGCGCAGCGGGGGACCCCTTTGGTGGCTCCGGCCGGACAGGACAGGGTGCAGCGGGTCGGCGGCCGCCCCGGCCGGGGGATCACCCGCCGCCGGAACGGCCTCGTCGCCAGCCCTGCCGCCGGAATTGCCCGATCCGCTCCTGGAGGTGGTGACCTGGGCCGAGTGGCTGAGCGCCCAGCGCCGCTTCGATGAGGCACGCCAGGTCGTGTCCGAGGCTCTCGTTACGCACGGCCGGCATCCCCAGCTGGTGCGCTGCGCCGCGGCGGTTGAAGACGATGCCGATGCGATCGACACGGCGCTGTTCCTGTATCGCGAGGCGCACCGGGCTGATCCCGCCGACGTCGACGTCGTCTGCGGGCTGGCGGTGCTCCTGGCGGGTACGCTGGCCGCGCCAGACGGAGTTCTGCGAACCGATGATGCCCTCCGCGTGCTTGACGCGTTTCATGATCAGAATCACCCGAAGATACGAAACGCGCGGGTCGAAGTCCTGCGCGAGCGCGATGCTGCTCTGGCTCGCGTGGTGGCGGCCTACGGCGGGCGGCGCGGCCTTTCCGCAGACGCCGCGCGAACGAGGCGCCGCCTGTGGCTGCGGTCAGGGGGTCCGCTGGGGCAACTGCTTGTCATCGTGGCGGATTGGCGCCGCGGTCGCCTGCTGACAGCCGACCAGGGTGGGAGGCCGGTCAGGCGGACCGAGGCAGAGTCCGAGGACCTTGCCCGGCTCTATGACTCCCTTAAGGGTAAGCCGGCTTCTGCTGCCCGGGAGCGTCTCGATGAGGCGATCGCGCGGCATGGTCGCACCCCTTCCCTGCTGGTCCGCCACGCGGAGTTCGACCTGGAAGACGGTGCCTCCTGGCAGGCGCTCGCGTGCGCGGCCGAGGCGTTCAGGGCGGATCAGGAATCCCTCGACAGGGCACTCTGGCTTGCGCACGGGGTTGATGGCGCATCGGATACGGGACGGTGCTGCAGGTCCTCCAAAGCCTGCCGGAGAGCATGCGCAACACCACGGAATACCGAGTACAGCTAGGGAACCTGCATTACTACTCCGGGAACTTCGCCCTGGCGGCCGGTGCCTTCGGCAGCCGACGTTACCTGGACAAGGTTGATCGGAAAACTCGGCGCCGGGCCCGCCGGAGAGCGCTGCTGCGAAGCAGGCAAGCCGTCATCACCCAGGCCATGGATCTCGGCACGTTCGACCCGGTGCCTTTCCCCATAGCGCGCGTCCTCGATGAGGCCGGGCGCCTGGCAGACCAGCCCGCCCGGCTGCGCGAGGTGCTAACGACGGCACTGGAGGAACACGGCCGTCACCCGTTGCTGCTGCTCGAGTTGGCGTGGCGGAAGGGGCAGGATGGCGACCGGCACGCGGCGGCTGCGCTCGGCGCGGAGGCGATGGAGTTGGCTCCAGAGGACCCGCTCGTGGTCGCTAATACCGTCTGGTTGCTGCTCAATGCTGACTATGACGCTCAAATGCTGGAAATCATCGCTGGCCTCTCGCAGGAAATGCGGAGTTCCCCTGACTTGCAGGCGGCGATAGTCGATGCCTATCACTCGTGGGGACTATACGGCCACGTGGTATCAGGTAACGGTGCCGTAGGCCTGCTCGCGTGGCGTGCGCGTCGATGGCGAACCGCGAGGCTGCTGAGCGGGTGGCGGTTCAGCGGTCTTCGCTCATACGTAATGAGCAGGGAGCAGGCCCGGCTATCGAACGTGCCGCTGCCCGCGCCGCAGGTGGCGGCCCTGACCCAGCTGTCGCTAGCGCCGGCCGTCGAGGCAGCCACGCGCGGGGACCTCGGTTCCTACCGCACCCAATTTGTGTCACGATCGATGTACGAACTACCCAGGACATGGATGGACTGGTCAGCGCGGCGAGCCTGGGTCGTGGCCGTTGGCGGAGGGACCTTAGCCGCCGAGTACCTGCGCTGGCCGTCGGCGGGCATCCTCAGCCACGTCACCGTCGCCGCAAGCGCCATCGCTGCAATCGCCCTGGGCGTGTGGGTCGTCTATGCACGGATGTCACGCTGGAGTACGCGCCTGATCACGGCGGCGGTCAGCGGCGCCGGCGCCGGACTGCTCCTGCGCCTCCATGGGCAGTGGCAGCTCGGGGGTGGCCTCGCGCTGGCTGGCCTCGCCGGGGAGATCCTCACGGAAACCGTGGCAGACGCGGCCTTCCTCGCGGCCCGGGGACTGCTGCTCGCCCGTTGGCAGCGCCGCGCCGCCGAGACCGGTGCGCTGAGCATGCTGCTTGACCTGATCGGCACGCTCGACGCGGAGCGAATCCGGACAGACGCCTCCGAGCGGCGCGACTGGCTGACGGCCCTGGAGAAGCTCGCGGTTACGGCTGAGCGGGACCTGTCCTACGCCCTGCGCAGCGGCGACCCGGACTCCCAGGACGCGATCACGGCCCGCTGCCGCAGCGCGGCAGCGGTGCTGCGGGACCTCAAGCGCACCATAGCAATGCCGGACAAGGAGTCGTGGCATGCGATGACCGGGCAGCTGAAGGGCCTGGCCGCGGCGCTCGCGAACGGCAACTTCGAGCGCTGGCCGGTGCCGCAGACCGCCGTGCCCGTCCCGCTGGTGAAGCGTCCCCTGTGGTGGCGTCTGATGCAGGTCGGGCGGACCATCCTGGTGATCATCGGCCCGCCGCTGGTCGCCTTCCTAGTGCCGCACGTGGCACCGGTGACCGGTCCCGGCCTCGGCTGGCTGCAATCGGCGAGCCTCGTGTGGGCGCTGCTGGCGGCGGTCGTCGCCCTCGATCCGGCACTCAGCGACCGGATCGCCAAGATGCGCGCGATGCTAAGCCTGCTCCGCGACGCGGGGCTGCCCAGCGACACCGCGAGCCAGCCCGGCAGCCATGCCTCCGCGGATGGCGCCGAGCGGGACACGCCTGGCCTGGCCGCCGGATCAGCAGCTGCTTCCTCGGCGAGACGGCCGGTCACTCGCACGCCAGGCACCACGTCCCGCAGGGTCCCGCGTCGGCACTGAGGCGGATAGCTGCGGAATGTTGCGAATTGGCGCCTGACGCCGTGCTATACCAGCACCCGTCACCGGCAACCGTCCTGCGAATGCTCCGCGACCAGTATCGTAAATCGAACGATTGACAACAGATCCGCGGCGAGGGTCCGGTCCGGGTCGACCGCTGTCCGCCTGGTGATCGTCGTAAAAGGTGTTGCAAAGCCGATGTGTCCAGCAACCCGGCCGGGACCATTTCTTCTACAGCCCAAGGCTGTGACCGCGCGCCGTGCCGATCCCCGAAGCTCCCGGCAGCCCTCCGAACCAGCCGTGCGGACCGGTGCCCTGATCGGCTACAGCTGCGAGGTCAGGTCCGGGGCCAGTCCGCGAACCGTTCCCGTAGGGCGGCGACATCGCCCGGGCCGAGGCCGAAGGGGGTGAATGCCTCGTCGGGCATCTGGTCGAGTCGCTGCCCGGCCTCGGCGAAGTCCCGGTCTTCCAGGCCCGGGTCCAGGCGGCAGGCGAAGCCGATGACCTGCTCGATGCTGTAGCGGGCGAGGGCGGCGCCGGTGTCGACGTAATCGCGCTCGTAGGAGCGGCTGGCCAGCGCGCACACCTTCCCGCCGATCACGTCCTCCAGGTCCAGGACGGGGCCGATGTCCATGGTCACCGGGCCGCGGCTGCGGTCGAAGTAGGCCAGCTGCAGGGCCATCTGCCTGCCGCCAGGCGCGGTGATGATCCACTCGGCCAGCCCCTCGCCCATCCCGGGGAAGAGGTCGGCCAGCCCGGCGGTCTTGTCGATACGCTCGGCCTCGAAGCCGGCATCGCGCAGCGCGGACTCCACCGCGTCGCCGGCGGCTTCCACGCCGTGCTCGCGGTCGGTGAACAGGTCCACGTCTTCGGTGAGCCTGCTGATGACGCCGTACTGGATCAGGGCGTTGCCGCCCCCCAGGGCGAAACCGTGCCGGGCGGCGGCGCGCAGGGCAATCGCCGTGACCTCGCGGTGCAGCTCGTCCAGCGGCATCAGGCGGCCGACGCCCTGGTGGCGCGCAGCACCGGGTGGTGCTCCTCCCAGGCTTGCCGCACGCCCTTGGGCAGGTGCAGGTCCGGCCAGACAACGGTCAGAGTGTCGCGATCCAGGTGGCTGGTCAGATCCTCCGGCCGGGCCGCTTCCCCGAGCACGGTCTGGTACATCGACCGCAGCACGTACGGGTCGTCCAGGTCGAACACGCGGCCAGGGGGACTCCAGTACAGCCACAGCGGCAGTGTGACCGTGCCGTGAGCGGGGCCGCGCAGGTCCGCCAGGTCGGTGACCACGATCACCCGGCGCCCCGGGCGGGCCTGGTACTGCGTCCGCACCGCGGTAGCCGGGGCTGCAGGGCGATCCAGGTGCCGGTAGATCGTGGCGCGGGTGACCCCGAACATGGCGGCGATCTGCGCGACGGTGCGGGCCCGCTTGCCGTCCGGGCCGCGTTCGTCGTAGAGCTGGCGCGCGAGCGCGGCCTGGTCGGCGGAGAGCTTGCGCGGCCGCCCGCCAACGCAGCCGCGGGCCCGAGCCGCGGCCAGGCCCTCGTGGGTGCCCTCGACGATGAGCTCGCGCTGGAACTCATCGATCGCGCCCATGATGTGGAATGCCAGCCGCCCGGACGGGGTGGTGGTGTCGATCCCCTGCTTGAGCACGACCAGGTCGATGCCGCGCGCCTGCAGGCCGGCAGCCAGGTCGATCAGGTCCCGCAGCGACCGCATGGCCCGCGACAGCCGGGTGATCACGAACGTGTCGCCCGGGCGCAGCCGCCCGAGCGCTTTGTCCAGCTCGGGCCGCCTGGCCAGCTTCCCGGACGCCTTGTCGATGAAGACCTCGTCGCACTCGGCGGCTTCCAGCGCGTCACGCTGGGAGTCGGGGTTCTGGTCACGGGTGGAAACGCGGCCGTAGCCGATGCGGTAGCCCACCCAAGTACTGTATCAAAAACGGCGGCAGGCAACAGCACGATACACTGTTTTCGTACACGGGTTTTGCAACGCGTTTGACCAAGCGGCCCGGCGAAAGCCGACCTGTGTCCCGAAAACGATCGTTTACGAGACGCGGCGAGGGTATCCCTGGCGCCTCCTGCCTTGCACGTACTTTGCCCCTGGCCGTAGCTTCGGGAGTCCTAGGCCGCGTATGGCGGGAGGGTCAACGCGCGCTCCACGACCAGCCGCGGATCCGGAGCCAATTCGTAGCCCAGGCCGAGCTCGAAGCGGCCGCAGAGCACCCCCTCGGCGAGCGCGTCGAGGTCGACTTCATGGATGTCCAGTCGCAGCTGCGGGTAACGCTCGGCGCAGGTGGCGATCAGGTCGGGCAGCACGTACGGGGCGAGCACCCCGAAGCAGCCGATCGACAGCGCCCCGGCCAGCCCGTAGCCGAGCCCGTGGGCCTCACTGCTGAGCTCCCCGGCCTGGGCCAGCAGCCTCCGGCTGGCGGTCAGCAGTTGCTCGCCGGCCGCGGTCAAAGTGACCCCGCGGGCGTGATGGCGCAGCAGCAGCTGCACGTCCAGGGCACGCTCGAGGTCGGCGAGCGCGGTCGACATCGCCGACTGGGACAGGTGCACCTGCTCCGCCGCGCCGGTGATGCTGCCGGACTCGGCGACCGCGACGAAATACTCCAGCTGGCGCAGCGTGTAGTCGGCCACCACCGCCCCCGGTTAGCGGCTCGTCCGGTAGGCGAGGTAGCCGCGCTGGGTCGCGATGTGGTCGGCCACGTACCTGGCGTCGTGCCAGACCCCCCAGATGAAGCTCGATCCGCGGCGGGACAGCCAGGGCAGGCCCAGGAAGTAGACGCCGGGCTCGGACGACACGCCGCGGCGGTGCTTCGGCTTGCCGTTCTCGTCGAACGCACTGACACGCAGCCAGCTGTAGTCGACGGTGAAGCCCGTCGCCCAGATGACCGAGGTGACTCCGGCGGCCGCGAGGCCGAGTTCGAGGAGCGGGTCGGCCACGCAGGCCGGGTCGGGACCCAGAATTCTCGCCGCCGGTTCCTCGGGGAGATCAAGGCCGTTCCGCGCGATGTAGGCGTCGGCCTGGTCGAGCAGCGCCAGGTAGCTGGCGTCGCCGTGGGCGATGTTGTCGCCGACGTCCGGCGCGAAGCGCATGGTGCCGTGGTCGAAGGATGTGGTCCGGCCGACGAGGGTGATGCCGCGGGCGGCCAGGGCGCGGAAGTCGACGGTGCTGCCGCCGTGCACGCCGCTGACCGCGATGGTGACATGCTCGGCGCCCTGGGGGGGAGTCTCAAGGTCCCACAGGCCTAGGACGCCGAGCCACCAGCAGTAGTCGCGCTCGCGGTACCTTCGCGGGGGCCGGTCATGCGGTCCGACGGAGAGGAAGACCCGCCGCCCCGACTGCGCGAGCTCGTCGGCGATCTGCACTCCTGACGACCCGGCTCCGACGACGAGGACGGCGCCGCCGGGCAGCTGCTTCGGATTGCGGTAGGCGCTGGAGTGGATCTGGAGCACTCCGGCGTCGCCGGGAACGATCGGCGGGATGACGGGCCGCTGGAACGGCCCGGTCGCCGCGACCACGAAGCGTGCGTCAATGGATCCGTCCGACGTCTCCACGTGGAAGCCGGCCCGGTCCGGGTTCCGCTGCACCGATGTCACCTCGACACCGCACCGGATCGGGGCGGCGATCTTCTCTGCGTATGCGACGAAGTAGTCCGCGACCTGCTCCCTCGAGGCGAAGGCATCGGGATCGAGGTCGGGGAACTCCAAACCGGGAAAGCGGTCGTGCCAGGCGGGCCCGTTCGCGACCAGGGAGTCCCACCGCTCTGAGCGCCATCGCTCGGCGATGCGGCGGCGCTCGGCAACGAGGTGCGGCACGCCGCAGTTGCTCAGATGCTCACTCATCGCCAGCCCGGCCTGGCCCGCGCCGACCACGAGGACCTCGACTTCTTGGCTCGACATCCCGACCTCCTTGGTGTGCCGTTGAGCGCACGCCTTCGCCCGGTCACATCCTTCCCGGGCAGGAATACGCGTGTCCAACAGATGTTTGTGAGCTTCTAGTTCTGTTTTACCGATGCAGCAAGGAGGCGGCCGCGGACGCCGTCGCGGATTGCGGTGTCGATGACGACGGCCGCCAGGGCGATGGCGCCGTCCAGGACGGCCCGGTCGGCGGCCGGTCCGGCACAGTGTGCGGCGAACTCGGGCTGGTGGTTGACCGCGGGGAGCGAGTCGATGCCGAGGTAGGGGTGGATCGCGGGCAGGCGGAGGGAGACGTTGCCCATGTCGGTGGAGGCGCGGTTCATTCCCGCGCCGGCGCCTGGGTCGGTGAAGGGCCGGCCGAGTTCGCGAGCGTTGGCCACGAACAGGTCGAGCAGCTGCTCGTCGTTGCGGAATTCCGAGTAACGCGGGCTTTCCGGCTCGATCGCCAGCTCGCAGCCGGTGGCCAGCGCGCCGGCTTCGAAGCAGGCGCGGACGCGGGGTCCGATCCGGTCGAGTTCGGCCAGTGAGCTGGCGCGAACGTACCAGCGGCCCTCGGCACGGTCGGGGATGGCGTTGGGTGCGAGTCCGGCGTGGGTGACGATGCCGTGCACCCGCACCGAGCCAGGCAGCTGCTGGCGGAGCAGCCCGATCGCGACCTGGGCGATCGTGAACGCGTCGGCGGCGTTGACGCCCAGTTCGGGGTAGGCGGACGCATGCGCGGTCTTGCCGCGGTAGCTGATGTGCTGATGGTCGACGGCGAGCGGCTCGGCCCGGGCGGCATCGGCGGGGCCGGGGTGGATCATCATCGCGGCGTGCAGCCCGTCGAAGGCGCCGCGGTCGAGCATGACGATCTTCCCGCCGCCGCCCTCCTCGGCTGGTGTGCCGAGTACGGTGACGGTGAGCCCGAGTTGGTCGGCCACGCCGGCCAGGCCGGTGGCGGCGCCGATGGCGGCGGCAGCGATGATGTTGTGGCCGCAGGCGTGGCCGAGCCCGGGCAGCGCGTCGTATTCGGCGCAGATCCCGATGTTCAGGTCGCCGGTGCCGATGCTGGCGGTGAACGCGGTGGGCAGCTGGCAGGCGCCGCGGGTGACCGCGTAGCCGAGCCTTTCCAGCGCTTCGGTGAGCCAGCCAGCGGCCTGGTGTTCCTGCCACGCGGTCTCGGGGTGGGCGTGGATGGTGTGACTGAGCTCTAGCACCTGGTCGGCGGCGGCCGCGATCCGGGACCGGGCCTGGTCTTTGGCGGTCACCGGTCCCCCGGCACGCCGTAGGCCGGCGCGCTGGCCGGGTGCAGGCCGCGGGTGATGTAGTCCTGGCGTTGCGGCTCCCATAGTGCCCAGAGCCGGCCCAGTTCCCCGATCGGGTCGTCGTGCCAGTCGACGCGCAGGTCGGTCTCCGCCCAGCCCGCGGTGGGGTGGGTGACGGCCAGCCCGGCGGAGTGCACCGGGCCCGCCTCCCCGCCGACGGATAGTGCCGCGGTCAGGGCGTGCAGCAGCCGGGCGGCGAGAGCCTCGGCCGGGTCGTTTTCGAACGCGGCGAGCATGGCGTCGATGACGTCGCTGGAGGCGAGCAGGTTGCCTGCTGCGACGGCGCCGTCGCCGAGGACGAGATGGTGCGTGCCCAACGTGCGCCGGCCGGAGTGCCCGGCGACCCGACCGGCGCTGTCGACGACGGTGAGTTGCCGGTAGTCAGCGGTGGAATCGGCGGCGACGACGGCAGCCATCGCCTGGCCGGCGCTGTTTCCGGCCGCGAGCCGATCGAGTAGCCGCTCGCCGAGGCGGGGGTCGGTGATGTTCTGCGACGCCGACGCGCCGACGCCAGGGCGCAGGTGGGCACAGCGGGCGGCCACGGCCGGGCTGGAGGAGCTGATGGCAATACCGAACGCGCCGGTGCCGGGGCAGCGGGCGGTAAGCGAGAACGTCATCTCGCGGCCGAACGGACGGCGATGGCGTCGATCTCGACCAGCCACTCCGGGCGGGCCAGCGCCGAGACGACCAGCCCGGTGGAGACCGGGTACACGCCCTTGAGCCAGCGGCCCATCACCCGGTACACCGGCTCGCGGTAGCGGGGGTCGACGAGGTAGACGGTGACCTTGACGATGTCCTGCAATGACGAGCCGGCCTCGCCGAGCAGCAGGTCGATGTTGGCCATGGCCTGCTCGGCCTGCGCGGTGACGTCGCCGATGCCGACGCTTTCCGATGTATCGAGGTTCTGCCCGATCTGCCCGCGCAGGTAGATGGTGTCACCGGCGATGACGGCCTGGCACAGGTCGTTGTCCAGGTTCTGCTCGGGGTAGGTGTCGCGGGTATTGAACGGGCGGATACGGGTGTGCGTGCTCACGCTGTTTCTCCGGTGATCGTGGTAAATGGTCCGGCCGACAGTTAAAGGCGCACCTGGTACCGGATCGTGCTCGTACCATCTTCGTCGGTAAAGGTGCTGGCCAGGTGGAAGCCAGCCCTTTGCGAAACGGTGGAGCCATGGTCACACTCTAAAGGCGTGGCCAGAAGTCTTCGTTCAGGACCAGGGACCGGTCATACCCGTTCGGGTGGTGCGGCCGCGGCCGGGCCGGCGCGCGCCTGTCCGCCTTGTCGACGGCCCTGAGCTCACGCACGTGGTCGATGCTCATCTGGACGGCCGGCCAGTCGAGTACGCGGTAGCCGCCCACGGTGCGCTGCCAGAGGCCGGCGGTGCACAGCTCGGCGGCGAGCATCGCCGGGTCCGCGCCGGGGCTGCGGAGATCCTGGCCGGTCAGGCTGGCGAGGTACTCGCCGGGAACGAACCCGGGGTGATCCTGGGCGGCCGAGCTGGCCATGGCCTTGACGTGCAGCTGGTAGGCCGCGATCGTCAGCACGTGGTCCCGGCGGTCGAAGGCGTCGGCGGCTCGCAGGATCTTCACCAAGGCGCGGCCCGGGTCATCCCGGTGGCCCGCGCCGTTAGTGCTGCTCACGGGCGCCCGGGCACCCGGGGCTTCACCACGTGCGCCGGGATGCGGAAGGACCGGCCGACCCGGACCGCCTGCAGGTCGCCGGCTCGCACGAGGCGGTACACGGTTTGTTTCGACACCCGCAAGATCGTCGCCGTCTCGAAAACGGTCAGGAACCTGGTGCTGGCCGGGGATGGAACGTTGCCGTTCACGGTGCCCTCCTTGGGTCTGGCGGGGACCGGGCGCGAGGTGCACGGCCTTAGCCGTGCGGGTGCTGCGTTCGGCCGTTCCCGGGGGAAGCCGAACCGCTCCGAGCAGCCCGGTGTCAGTTGCGCGACAAATATTGCTGCAAGTTGCAGCGAGAGACATCGGTCAGCTGACGGATTTCGCACACGCGACGGCCGACAGACCGGAGAAGGCGATGCGCTTACAGGAACTGGCCAGGCAAGTTGTCCGCGTCGCCGTTCCAGACGACCGCGACGACCTCGGCTGGGTCGATGACGGCCCAGCCGGTCTCCCGCTCGAGGCGGACCATGCCGTCCGGCCGGACCTCCACGCCGGTCAGCTTCTTGTGCTCGGCTACGGCGAACCCGATGTGACCCACCCTGCTGACCACCATGGAAAGCGATCCGGACTTACCGATGAGGGGCTTGATGAGGTCGTGCACCGTCTCGCCGGTCATTCGCCATCACCTTTCTTCGGACGGAAGATCCCGAGGGGCTGGACTACGAGGCGGACGACCGTGCCGGATTCGTCCAGCTCGAATTCGGCGGTGACGCCGGGCTGACCCTTCACCGTGAACCGCAGGCCCCGTCCCGGCTCCAGTTCGAAGGGCGGGGCGCCAGGCGCCGTCGCGGTCAGCACGTGGTCGTCGCGCTGGGCGACCACGATCTCGATCGGGCCCATGGCGTAGGTGCCGCGCAGCCGGCGGAGAACCTCAGGGTCCTGCGCCCGGGTGTCCGGTCGCCGGTCGAATCGCAGCGGTCCAACTGATATCTCGAACGGGACCGTCAGCGCGGTGATGTCGCCGTCGGGGTCCGAGAGGAACATGAGCGGGAAAACGTACGACTGGTCGCTGAGCTCGTGCCACTCCAGGTCGAACGTCTCGTAGTGGCGGTGCGTGAGGCTGATGTCCATCGTGCCCAGCCGAGGCCGGAGGGTGTCCCCTTCGACGGTGATGGTCAGCGTGCCGTAGCCGGGGTGCTCGTACTGCCCGGCGTAGGCGTCCAGGGGTCTGGGCACCGGAGCGTCGGCGACGACGCGGCGCGCCCGGCGGACCTCACGGACCCCGGCCGTGATCGCGTCGTAGCGGGGCTTGAAGATCGAGAACCAGTCGAAGGGCTCCAGGCCGAGCAGGTCGTCGAGCACCTGGTACGCGACGACCGGGGCCATCGCGCTGGATGAGGTATTGGTCAGTACGACCACGCCGATGCCGTGGTCGGGCAGCAGCATGGCCTCGGTCTGAAACCCGTCTATGCCGCCCCCGTGCTCGAGTAGCCGGTGGTCGCGGTACCGGCCGATCAGCCAGCCCAGTCCGTAGGCGTGCCGAGTGGAGGCGGGAAAGGTCTGGTCATCCGGCAGCACGATGTAGGGCGCGTGCTGGCTTGCCACCGTGTCCGCCGACATGATGGTTTTCCCGTCCAGGTGTCCGCCGCTCAGCTGCGCCAGCAGCCACCGGGCCATGTCGCCGGCGCATGAGTTGATCGCCCCGGCCGGCGCCAGGGCCGTTACCGGGCGCTGCGGGACGGGCCCGACGACGCCGCGCCGGCGCTCGTAGGCGGTGGCGTGGTCTGGGTCGGCGTCCATGTCGTCGACCGACAGGTTCGACCGGTCCATCCCGAGCGGGGTCAGCAGCCTGGTTCGCACGTAGTCTTCCCAGGACACGCCGACGAGCGCCTCCACCGCGTGCCCCGCCACCATGTAGCCGAGGTTGCAGTACTGGAACGCCTGGCGCAGGTCCTTGCTGAGCGGCAGGAAGCGCAGCCTGCGCACCATCTCGGCGCGGGAGAGGTCCGGGTGACCGATCCAGGCCAGGTCATGGCGGGGCAGGCCAGACCGGTGCGACAGGAAGTCGACGACGCTCACCCGGTCACTCACCACGGGGTCGTTCAGCCGGAGGTCGGGAACGTAGTCACGCAGCGGACGCTCCCAGTCCAGGAGGCCGTCGTCGACGAGGGCGCCGACCGTGGCCGCGGTGAAGGCCTTCGTGACCGACCCGATGGCAAACAGCGTGTCCGAGGTGACCGGAAGCTCGGTCTCCAGATCGCGCCGACCCCACCCGGAGGCCAGGACGACCTTCCCGTCCCGGACGGCGGCGATAGCGCATCCCGGGACCTCCCAGGCCGCGAGTTGCTCGGCGACGAACCGGTCAATGCTCTCCATGCCTCCACGTTACGTGCCGGGGATCGACGCCGAATCTCACACCCCGGCGGACTGACGATGGCGGGACGACCGGCCACCCCGCTCACTACGATGAGGCGCGACGGACGCGACTGAAGGGTGAGCCATGCGGTGGAATTCGTTCCAGACCGACGCCCGATCCGGCACCACGGCGGAAGTGATCACTTATCCCGGGGGTAACGGTGACGAGATCCATGCCTACGTCGCCACGCCAACCGGAGACGGGCCGGCGCCGGGGATCGTGGTGGTACATCACCTGCCGGGGTGGGATGAGTTCTACCGGGAGTTCTCCGAGCGGCTCGCGCGCCACGGGTTCACCGTGATCTGCCCCGATCTGTTCTGCCGTTTCGGCCACGGCACCCCGGACGACGTAGCGGCCAAGGTCCGCTCGGAGGGCGGCGTTCACGACGACAGCGTGGTAGCTGACTGCGCGGCCGCCATGGCCTGGCTGAAGGCCCTGCCCACGAGCAACGGCAAGGCCGGCATCATCGGCTCCTGCTCGGGCGGCCGGCACGCGCTGCTGGTTGCCTCCCGGGTGAGCGGCTTCGACGGGGTCGCGGACCTGTGGGGAGGCGGCGTGATCGCGGCCCCGGATCAGCTGTCGGAGGCCCGCCCGGTCGCGCCGATCGACTACACGGCCGATCTGGAGGCGCCACTGCTCGGCATATTCGGCAACGACGACGGCCATCCCACCCCCGAGCAGGTGGACCAGCACGAGGCGGCGCTGGTGCGGTACGGCAAGGACTTTGAGTTCTACCGGTATGACGGGGCCGGCCACGGCTTCTTCTACTACCACACGCCGATGTACCGGCCCGAAGCGGCGATGGACGGCTGGGAGAAGGTCTTCGCCTTCTTCAGCCGCCGCCTGTCGAGCTGAACGCGGCAGGTCTTAGGGTTCTCCCATGCCGCGACCCGACCGGAGCAACGCCCTCGATCACGTAGTCGTGATCATGTTCGAGAACCGCTCGTTCGACAACCTGCTCGGCCGCCTGTACGAGCCGGGCGAGGTGCCGTTCTTCGAGGGCGTCACCGGCCGGGAGCTCAGCAACCCGGTCCCGGAATGGGCGGTGGACGCCGGGACGAGCCCGAGGCTCGTGCAATACGGGGTCGCGGCGGACATGAACACGCCCTCCCCCGACCCCGGCGAGGAATACCAGCACGTCAACACCCAGCTGTTCGGACTCATCAACCCTCCGGGCAACCGCGGCGTGCTGGCCGAACATATGGCCTCCCCGTACAACGCGCCCGCCGATCCCGGTCAGCGGCCCACCATGGACGGGTTCATCACCGATTACGTCAGCGCGTTCACGGCGGAGGAGGGCAGGCCGCCGGTCTTCGGGGAATACGCGCAGATCATGACCGGCTACTCCCCCGCGCAGCTACCGGTCACCTCGGCGCTGGCCCGAGGCTTCGGGACCTTCGATCACTGGTTCTGCGAGGTGCCGTCGCAGACCTTCCCCAACCGGTCGTTCTTCCACGCGGCGAGCTCGTCCGGCTTCGTGGTCAACATGTCGCCCGCCGACTCGTTCCCGGTGCACAACACCGCGGAGACGATCTTCGAGCGACTGGAAGCACAGGGCCTGACCTGGCGCGTCTACTGCGACCCGCCGAGCCACCTGTCGATCACCGGGATCATCCACGCGCCCAGGCTCCTCCACCGGTTCGCGACGAACTTCTTCACCACCGACCGCTTCCTGGCCGACGCGGCCAGCGGGGAACTGCCCACGTACTCGTTCATCGAGCCCAACCTGCTGTACGGGCACAACGACATGCACCCGGCCTTCGACGCGGTGTTCCCCGGCGTCGACCTCGACCCGCCGTCCTCGCTGCTCGGCGGCGAGGCGCTGCTCGCGAAGATCTACGACGCGATCCGCTTGTCCTCCTCGCCCGACGGGTCGAACGCCTACAACACGCTGCTCATGGTCAACTTCGACGAGCACGGCGGTACCTACGACCACGTCCCGCCGCCAGGAGCCGTCCCCCCGGACCCCTCGGGGGCCGCCGGCCAGCTAGGCTTCGCGTTCGACCGTTCGGGCCTGCGCGTGCCCGCCATCGCCATCTCGGCGTGGCTACCCGAGCGGACGGTCATCCACGAGGAGTACCGGCACACCTCGGTGATCCGGACGCTGCGGGAACGGTGGCCGCTCGGCGCGCCGCTGACCGCCAGGGACCGCGCGGCCAGGGACCTCACCCCCGTCCTGACCCTCGACCGCCCGCGGGACCCGGAGACCTGGCCGCAGGTCACGCCGCGGCCGGTACCACCTTTCGATCCGGCCCGCGTATCGCTCGAGGCTCGCCTGAAGGGCCTGTCCAAGGCGGCCTGCTTCCCCGCCCTGGCGCTCGCGAAAAGGCTCGGCCTGCCGGCCCCAGACATTGACCAGGACGAGGCCATCTGCCGCGCCGACGCCTTCGCCCTCCTCAGCGACGTCTTCGGGGAAATGTTCCCCCACCTGCGCGGCCTCTAGCCGCGAGAGGCAGGCTGGTCGGCCCTCAGCTGGGCGAACGCCGCCTTATCCCAGCCAAAAGGGCTAGCCCTGGGAAAGACCGAGAAATCGCCCGGAGAGCCGGGCATTCGGTGCATTCGTGCCATTTCCGATCACGGAAATGTGGTCATAACGATGCGATCACGGTTACTTCTGACGCCTGCCAGACGCCCGGCCCAGCGACACAATCATCACATCCCGTGCGCTTCAGGACACGGACGGTTTCGAGAGTGGCATGACTGCAGGTGCGGGCTTGGGAGACATAGGCGGGATTGAGGCTCCCGAACCGGCGACACGAACCCAGAACGGCGGAGTTACCTTGCATCGGAGCCCCCATCAGCTACGATGTGTCATCAGCTAGCGGCTTACAGTTACTAAGTGCGACGACCTGCGGCTCAGCACCCCTGCGGTGCCGATATTCGGACGATCTGCGCATAGTGCTACCAGCATGACAGAGGTCGTCATTTCATAAATAAGGTCCGAAGGGTATATAGCGTGCATAATAAACAACAGCAAACCCTGGAAAGAAACACGTATCCCAAGTAATCCGCTGGTAAGGCCTAAGCGTCTTATATACGTCTACCTGTGAGGTCTTGCGTGGCACCGGAATTGCCGTTAGGCAACGGAGCCATGCAAATTCGCGTTGCGATGATTACCCACCGCCTCTGCCTCACCACTACTAGGGGGGACCCCTTGAGCAGTAACGCAAAAGTTGCCCTATGTCCCAGCGCGCCCTCACGCGCCGCGCAGCTTAGTAGTTAGCGCCGTGATACACGCAGACTTCCATCTTGCGCCTCAGCCTGACCAATCGCAGCGGTCAGGGACCGGCCATGATAAGAGCAGCACTACCGTCATCGAACTGCACGCCGGCCAGCCGAGCATGGTCGATGTGCCCTGGCCGCGGGTGTCCGTCGTCATTCCGGCGAAGAATGAGGCGCGCAACCTTCCGCACGTTTTCGCCCTGATACCGCGCACCGTCCACGAGGTGATCCTGGTGGACGGCCACTCGGTCGACGACACCGTAGCGGTGGCCAGGGGGCTATGGCCGGACGTGCGCATCGTGGAGCAGAACCGCACCGGCAAAGGGAATGCCCTGGCCTGCGGGTTCGCGGCCGCGACCGGGGACATCATCGCCATGGTCGACGCGGACGGCTCCGCCGACCCGGGCGAAATACCGGCGTTCGTCAGGGCCCTGCTCAATGGAGCCGATTTCGCCAAGGGGACACGGTCCGGGGCGGGCGGGGGCAGCGAGGATCTAACCAGGCTGCGGCACGTGGGCAACCGGGCGTTCAGCGCGCTGTTCAACGTGTGCTACAACACGCGCTATTCGGACCTCTGCTACGGCTACAACGCGTTCTGGCGGCGACTCCTGCCCGTGCTCGACTTGGACAGCACCACGCCCGCGCCGGACGACGGGCAGGGAAGGCTGTGGGGCGACGGGTTCGAGATCGAGACGCTGATCCATATCCGCGTCGCGAAGTCCGGACTCAAGGTGACCGAGGTCCCCAGCTTCGAGCGGTCCAGGATCCACGGACTCAGCAACCTGAATACCTTCAGCGACGGCCTGCGGGTGCTACGGACCATCCTCAAGGAACGGCGCCGCACCCGGCTTCCAGTCGTCGTAGCGACGGTCCACGAACCGGCTTGCCTGACCATGCAGTCAGCCGGACCGGACCGCTGACGGCCGGGAGTACCTAAAAGGCCGGAATAAGGGATTCTACTCATGAGGATTGCGCTGGTTACTTCGTCCTACTATCCCCGTATTGGCGGAATAGAAACACACGTGAGACGCCTGGCCGAGGGTTTCGCCGGGACCGGCGAGCAGGTGACGGTCATCACTCACCAGTGCGGCGGCGCTCCGGCCGAGGAATGGGACGGCGAGGTACGAGTGCTGCGTTTCCCGCTCGCGGCCCGCTCAAGAAACTACCCGATATCCCCGGCTATGTTCCGCCACCTAAAGTCGCGTGCGGGCGACTTCGATGTCGTCCACGGGCACAATTACCACTCGATTGTCGGCCATGCGGCGGCCGGCAGCCGCGTGCCCTTCGTGTTTACCCCGCACTATAACGCCACCGGCCACACCTGGTTCCGGACCAGGCTCCACCGGCTTTACCGTCGTATCGGCGCCAGGCAGTTCGCCGCCGCCGACGCGGTCATCTGCGTCTCGGACGCCGAGCGTGAAGCACTGATCAGGGATTTCCCTGATGCCGCCGCCAAGATGGTGACCATACCCAACGGCACCGACCCGAGGCTTCCCGCTGCGGACGGCACGGCAGGCCGGGCCGAGACACCGGTGTTGCTCACCGTGGGACGCCTGGAAAGGTACAAGAACGTCGACCTCGTCATCGACGCCTTCCGGGTGCTGCCCAGCGAGGCCACCCTCGTAGTCGTCGGAGACGGACCCGACCGGGCCAGGCTCGAACGGCACGTCCGGTCCGCCGGGCGCGGCGGCCAGGTCCGTTTCACCGGGCAAGTCCCTGACCCGGTGCTCGACGACCTGTTCGCCCGGGCCAGCGTGGTTACGTCGGCCAGCGACCACGAGGCGTTCGGCCTAACTCTCGCGGAGGGACTGGCCTCCGGCGCCCGGGTGGTGGCCTCCGCCATCCCGGCCCATGCTGACCTGGCCCGGCGGGCGGGCGCAGGCTCCCCGGTGGCCCTGGTCGACCCGAGGAACGCCAGGCAATTCGCCGACGCGCTGGAAACCTCCCTGCGCGCCGGGCGGGTTCAGGCCGGGGTCACGCTGCCATCGTGGACCGACGTCGTCCGGGACACGCGTGAGATCTACTCGCGTATCACCGAGGATCGGCCGACGGCCCGAGCGCACGGAGCCGCCTGAAATGCCCCGACACCTCGCTCGGGCCCGGCCCACCGCCGCGACCACCGGCACGCCAGGTACATCGCCTAGGCGGTGCGCGCAATGACAGGACAGCATGCCGTACCCGCTCGCGGATTCCCCGGCCTGCTGCGCCGGGCGGGATCGGACAGCCTGGTCCGCAACAGCATCTTCATGATGGCTACGACGGTCGCCACTGCCGGGCTCGGCTACCTATTCTGGGCGCTCGCCGCGCACGCCTTCAGCAAGCAGGAAGTCGGCCTCGGCAGCGCGGTGATCTCGCTGTGCACGACGGTGGCGCTGCTGACGAGCCTCGGCCCGTGCGCCACGCTGATCGAGCAGCTCCCGGGGAGCGAACGCTCCACAGCGTGGACGGCGGCGCTTATGCGGATATGCCTTATTACCGCAGCTGTCACCGTCGTGGTTGCCGCCGCCATCGTGCCGGTGTTGCGGAACTTCAGCCAATATCGCCCGTTTTTCGGTACCGCGCCTTCGGCGCTTCTGGTTGTGGTGGGCACCGCCGCCTGGACTCTGGTCGGACTGTTTGGTTCGGCGTTCATCGCCGCACGTCGAGCCGGACGGCTGCTGTCGATCCAGACCTTTGTCAGTGCGAGCAAGGTGCTGCTTGTCTTCCCGTTCGCAGCCGTCGGCACCAGTGCGGCCGGCTTGGTTGGGGCCTGGGTCGCCAGCGCCATGATCGGCGTGAACATCGGAGTCATCTGGCTCATCCCGGAGATGGGCCTAGGTCGGCGCCTGGGCCATCAGACGCGCCGGAGAATAGGTGCGGCGCTTGACCGGCGTCCGCGGCTCGCCATCGCCTGGCGTCGCCGTGCCCAGCATCGACGGCCCGCCGCTCCCCCCAGCAAAGCCTCGGTGCAGCGGATGTTCGGCCAGCACATGACGAGCGTCGGAGGCGCGCTCACGCCCCTGCTCCTGCCGACTGAAGTGGTCCTCCGGCTCGGCGCCACGTCAAACGCGTATTTCTACATCACCTGGATGGTGGGCGCAGCGTTCTTCATGGTCAGCCCGTCTGTGGCGGCGGCGCTGTTCGCGGAGGGCATGCGGATTGGTTCTGAGCTGCGGGACGTCACGGTGAGGGCCATCAGGGCGATCGCCCTGATGCTGATTCCGGCGATGGCAGTAATGATCGTCGGCGGACGCTTCGTCCTCGGACTGTTCGGAGCCTCGTACGGGACCGCCGGGTACGGACTGCTGGTCCTGCTGGCGGTCTCCGCTCTACCGGATGCGGTCTCAAACGTCGCGGTGGCGATCTTCCGCGTTACCAATCGCCTTGGGTACTCAACTCTGCTCAACCTGGGCATCTTGATCGCTACCGTGGCCGCTGCCTGGGTTCTCATGCCGTCGATGGGAATTGCGGGTGCGGGCGCAGCCTGGCTGGGCGCGCAGATTATCGGGGCCATCCTCAGCCTGCCGGCCTACCTGCAGATCATCAGGCACCCCGCCGCCAGCCGGGACGGAAGGGCGATACAAGCGGCCCCCGGGCCGGAGACAGCTGCCGCTTCACGTGGCATTCACTCCAACGCGATGAACGGACGGCCGCGTTCATCTGAGGTCGCATGATGTCTAGCAGCAAAGCATCAGCCATGCCCACGACGCCGCAGGATGCGTCGGCGCCGTCAGCGGCCACCGCGCCGGAGCAGACGGGCCGATGGCATCGCCGAAAGGACTACTCCAACCTGTCGGTGGAGCGGATCACGACGCTGGCGGGAGCGGAGGAGATCCGGGCGGCATGGCGTGACCTTTATGACCACAGCCGATCCTGCAACCCCTACGCCTCACCGGACTGGCTGATTCCGTGGGCGCGGCACTTCGTGCGCCAGCACGAGCTGGCCCTCCTGGCGGTTTATCGCAACGGGACGCTGGTCGGCATGGCCCCCTGGTACTTCCAGCGCGTCGGCTCGCTGTTCTGTCACGTGAACATGCTGGGCCTTGGCGGGCACGACCACCTGACCGAGCTGCCGCAGGTGCTGACCGCACCGGGCGAGGCCCGGTCGGTGCTGCGAGCCGCGCTTGAGCATTGGTCGCAGGCGCCTGGCGCGTGGGACTGGCTGGAGCTGCCGATGCTCGAGGAACAGGGTTGGTTCGAGCCGGAATGGCTGACCAGCACCCTCGGCGACCGCAGCTTCGTCCAGCACAAACTGACCAGGGCAGGAGTGGTGCTAGCCCTGCCGTCCGATGTGGCGACGCTGCACCGGAGCTTGAAGCGCAACCTGCGCGAAAGCATTCACCGCGCCCGCAACCGGCTCGACCGGGCCGGACGGCCGTGGGCGGTTACCGCGCACGCCGAAGAGGATGACATCCGTAAAGCGTCAATCGTGCTGGCTGACCTGCACGCGGCGCGAGCCGATCTGGCCGGCCGACGGCACCACAGCGACCATCTCGGGGCGTCCGTGCACAGGGATTTCCTGGCCGAGGCACTGGGCGCGATGGCAGTCCGCGGGCAAGCGGAAATACTGACCCTGGATGTCGAAGGCGTGCCCGTCGCCGCGCAGCTGGTGCTGCGTGCGCCCAATGCCACCTATCTGGGGCAGAGCGGCGTGGATCCGGCGTGGTGGAATTTCAGCCCGGTGACCCTCTTGCAGTGGAGCGCGGCGGAGCGCGCGGTCGAGCGCGGGCACAGGGAATTCAACCTGTCAACCGGACCTGTCGTGGCGAAGCTCCGCTGGAGCGAACAGGTCGTGCAGAATCCCGAGTTCATCGTCTGCGGGCCTCGCCGCCGGTCGCGAGCCGCCTTTATTGCCTACCGGGCGGTCTCTGCGGTGGTTGCCGTCGAGCGCGACGCCGCATTCCACCGGACCAAGACCGTAGCCAGGGGACGCTGATGCACGTAGTTCAGCTGACCGACTTCTACCGGCCGGTGATCGGCGGGCTCGAGCGGCACGTGGAGACGCTGTCCCATGAGCTGGTCAGCCTCGGACATTCGGTCACGGTCGTGACCTTCCAGGTCGGTGACCAGCCGGCTGAAGAAACGACAGGAGGCGTGCGCGTCATCCGAATCCGCGGATGGAGCACCCATCTGACCGCCTTTCACGCCGATGCCATGCGGCCCTTCCACCCGACGATCCCCGATCCCGGCGCGATGGCCGCACTCCGCCGGGTGATTCAGCGAGAGCGCCCCGATGTCGTGCATAGCCACAGCTGGCTCGCGTACTCCTATTTCCCGCAATACCGCGCGCAGCGGGGACCCGGTCATGTCGTGGCGCTGCACGACTACGGCCTAGCGTGCCCCAAGAAGACCCTTCAGTATTCCGGTCGCCGAGCGGCCGCTGACGACGCTGGCCAGTCGTGCTCGGGTCCGCGCCTGGCCAAGTGCCTGGGCTGCGCTCCTGAGCAGTATGGCCTGCTCAAGGGAGCGGTGGTGACGGCCGGGCTACGAGCAAGTCGCGTCCTGCACGGCCGTGCCGACCGGTACATCGCCGTCAGCGATGCGGTCGCCAGGAACTCGCGCGCGGTGCTGCCTGGCGGCTCACGGGTGGCCGTTATCCCCACGATGGTGCCGAACGGCCTGTCAGAGCTGGCGGGCGATACCCCCCGGCCGGAGTTCTTGCCGGCCGAGGACGGCTACCTCATGTTCGCCGGGGCGTTCGGCCGGCATAAGGGCGTGGACGTACTGCTGGAAGCGCGGCGCCGGATGCGCAACCAGCCACCGCTCGTTCTCATCGGCACCTCGCAGGGAGAGGCTCCTCGTGTTAATGACCCAGGCGTGGTCGTGGTCCGCGATATCGAGGCGGCACAGGTGATGGCGGCGTGGATGCGCGCCTCGGTGGCCGCAGTCCCCTCCGTCTGGAGCGAACCACTGGGGCGGGTGGCCATAGAGGCCATGCTGGTGGGCCGGCCCGTCGTCGCTTCGGATGTCGGGGGGCTGCGAGGGATCGTCACCCACGGCGTCACGGGTTTGCTGGTCCCGCCTGGCGATCCGGCGGCACTCGCGGCGGCGCTGGATAGCCTCCTCGATGATCCCCAGAAACGACGGCAGTTCGGCGAGACGGCCCGCTCGCACGCACAGCGGTTCGAGGCGGCCGTGGTCGTACCGCAGATCGTCAAGGTCTTCGAGGACGCGATACTCGGGCGGGCCGACAGGCAGAGGGATCGCCGGTGAAAACACAATTGCAGCAATCTATCCACGATGAGACATTTGACACCGACCAGGACTCGCCTCGCGCCGCGGAAGCTGAACGGGAGCTGCCCGGCGCTACGCAACCGCAGCACCTGACGGCCGACGGGAAAGGCGAAAGGCTCGATCCCGGGCGTGCCTGGATAACCGCCCTGATCGGCCTGTTCATGGTGCCCGGCCTGATCGCGGTCGCGGCCGCCGACCGGGTCAGCGTCCAGGGCGGCAATTACAGTGCGGCCGTAACTCTCTTCTTCGCCGGCCTGCTTACCATCTTTGCGCCGGCCGCGGTCCGTGCGCTAACGCGGAATGTTACCCGGCAAGAACGCTTCGCGCTCATCATCACCGTCGGCCTGGCCCTCTATGCGGTAAAGATCATTGGATCACCTCACGCATTCACCTTCATCGACGAGTACATCCACCTGCGCAACACCCAGAACATCCTGGCCACGCATCATCTCTTTGGTCTCAACCCACTGCTGCCTGCGGCTGCGTACTATCCGGGACTTGGCGCGGCCTGCGCTGGTCTGGTGGACCTAACCGGACTTAGCCCATTCGTGTCGGGACTGATTATCATAGGGGCCGCGCGCCTGCTCATCTGCGCTTGTCTCTTCCTGATTACCGAAAAGGTCACGAGATCCAGCATCGTGGCGGCTGGAGCCTGCCTGATCTACGCCGCCAACCCTATGTTCCTCTTCTGGAGTTCCTCTTTCTCCTACGAGAATCTCGCTCTTCCCCTTGCGGCGTTCGTGATCTGGTGGATTTGGCGGACGCGCGCAGAAACAAGCCGGCTGACCATCATTATTACGGTCATCGCGGTGGCCGCAGTCATCCTTACTCATCATGTCTCCGCCTTTGCGCTCAGCGCGCTCCTCGGCGCGTGGTGGCTGGGCGAGCAACTCTTCAAGCGATCGGACCCAGGCCGCCACCGAATCGGAGCGATGGCTCTGCTAGCCGGTTCGACGTCCCTGGCCTGGTTCTTTCTCGTCGCCCGGCCGGCCGAGGCCTACCTGTTCGGCGAAAATATCCTGCCGGCTTTGCAGCAGATCGGTGCCGTGCTCTCCGGCCAGGCCAGGCCGAGGCATCCCTACAGCGCGGCCGGCGGTACAGGAGATCCAGTCTGGTACGTGCTGGCCGGCTTTGCCGCCCTGGTTCTCATCGTGCTCGCGCTACTTCCCGCGCTCTACCGGGGCTGCCGGATCGCCTTCGGGTGGGGCAGAGACCGCACCGACGGGCGGAGGGCGATCAACGCGCCACTCATCATTGCCATGGTCATGGCCGCCGCCTTCCCGGTGAGTCAGTTGCTCAGAATCACCACCGACGGCGACACTATCGCGGCCCGATCGTCGGAATACCTGTTTACCGGGCTTGGCTGCGTCCTGGCGCTGCTGGCTGACCAAGCGGTCCAGTCCAAACGCCTCGTCGCAGGGCTGAGGGCCGTCCTCGCCGCCGGCGTGATCACGGTGGTCTTGATCGGTTCCGCCACCATCGGCACGCCATATCTCGGCCTGCTGCCGGGGGCATCAGATCCGCACGGTTACCCATTGCTTGTTCAGCCGGACGTCATAAAAGCATCGGAGTGGGCCCGCGCCCACCTAGGGATCAATCAGGTCTTCGCGGTAGGCCTTATCGACTCACAGGCACTCGCCACGTACGGCGACCAGGACACTATCTCGTATAATGCGTGGCCCATATTTCTCAGCAGCACCATGAGCCATAGCGTGGTGGCTGCTATAAAGACGCAGAAGGTACGCTACGTGTTCGTTGACTGGCGGATGACCCAGGGCGTACCTGTCACTCCTGGTAATTACTACTTCAGTCCCTGGGAGCCGGGAGCAGGCACCTATACTCAGCCACTGCCTGCGGCCACGCTCCAGAAGTTCGCCACCACGGATTGCGCGAGCCTGGTTTACAACGCCGGCCTTATCCAGATCTTTGACGTATCCCGCATCGAGAACGGGTCGTGCCTGCCCGGGCCGGCCACGCCAGCAAGCAGCGGACAGGTGACTTCATGAACATGCGACGTCAAGCACCGCTCGTCGGCACCATCCTCGCCGCGTCACTGACCATGATCACCCCGTTGACCGCTGAAGTCCCGCGGGTCACCCTCGGCATTCTGATTGTCTTCTTCCTGCCTGGGTTCGCCGCCACGTGCGCAGTCCTGGACGCCCGGCGACTCTCGCTTAACGACCGGCTCCTTGCGAGCCTGGGAATCAGCCTGGGCACCACCGTCTGCGCCGCCGTGCTGCTTGCCGCTCTGCCGATCGGCCTTACCCGAGCCTCGCTTTCGGTCGCACTCGGCGGAGTCACGGTAATAGTGGCCCTATACGCCCTGTTCCGTATGCGGTCTGCCATGGCAAGCACGATGAATACGGAAATCGGGCCGACGGGGCCGGGCCCGATTATCGAGGAAGACTAGCCATGGCAGATTACAGCATCTCCGTGGTCATCTGTGCCTACACCGACAAGCGCTGGAGCCAAACCTGCGCCGCTGTCGAGTCAGTCCGCGCCCAGCGGACGGCCGCCACCGAGATAATCCTTATCGTTGATCACAACCCGGACCTTTTTGCCAGGCTGGCGGGCGCTTTCGAGGATGTCGCCGTCGTGGAGAACCGCGAGGCGCCTGGAGTATCCGGGGCCAGGAACACGGGCGTCGCCCTGGCTCAGGGTGACATCGTCGCGTTCCTTGACGACGACGCCGCGGCCGAGCCCGATTGGCTGAAATTTATCTGCGACTCATACAGCGACCCGGCCGTCATAGGCGTCGGAGGACTCATCCTGCCGCGGTGGGAGACCAGCCGCCCGCGGTGGTTTCCGCCCGAATTTTACTGGGTGGTCGGGTGCAGTTACCTGGGCATGCCGGGCCCATACGTTCCCGTCCGTAACCTCATCGGCGCGAACATGTCGTTCCGGCGCGAAGCGTTCGGGATCGGCGGCGGGTTCCGTACCGATGTTGGCCGTAATTCCGATGAGCGGCCTTTCGGGTGCGAAGAGACCGAGTTCTGTATCAGGCTCGGTCAGAGATCACCTGGCTCCGTGCAGTTCATCGAAAACCGCGCCGCGGTGTCGCACTTCGTACCGTGGGCCCGCTGCCGATTCTCCTACTTCGCGTCTCGATGCTATGCGGAAGGACTGTCCAAGGCGCAGATCACGACGACGGTCGGTGGCACGGACGGGCTGTCTTCCGAGCGCCATTACACCACCAGGACGCTGCCGGCAGGCATCGCCCGTGGCGGCGCGGACCTGCTACGCGGTGATCCTTGGGGCGCGGCCCGGGCGGCGGCAATCGTTGTCGGTCTTGGCGCCGCGACGGCTGGCTACCTCATCGGTTCGGCTCGCCGGCGGACACCGGTCTGAAACGGTGAAGCGCCAGCAGGAAGGTAGCGTCGTTCTGGCGCCCCTTAAGTCACGCAGTGACTGGGAAACCGCCTGCGCGACCTTCGCCGAGGCTACCGCATTTCACGATTACGACTTCCTCGAGACCGTGGCGTCTCCGCTGAAGTGCAGCTTCATGCCTCTGGGCATCTTTTCCCGCGGCCAGCAGGTCGGCGTGGCTCCGCTCCTGGTGAAGAAGCTCGGACCGTTCTGCACGATCAACTGGGTGCCTTTCCCCTATCTCGGACCGCTGGTGCCGCGGGAGTTGCTTCCCGGAACGCTGCGTGCGCTCAGAGCCGAGGCACGACGCCGGAGCGCGCTCAATCACCAGCAATCCTTTTCCGTGCAGGTATCCGACCACGGACCCAGTGGGTTCAAGGCTTCGACAGACCGGACCTTCGTCATCCCCCTGAGCGGCCGATCGGACGACGATCTGCTTGCGGCGATGCACACGACCCGCCGTAGGGACATAGGTCGCGCGCAGCGCTCAGGATTCGAGGTCGGCGAGGCCGCGGCCGACGATTTCGCCCTCATGGACGCATGGCTTGGCGAGCTTTATGCCGGACAGGGCATGCCCGCCATGTACCCGCCCGGTACGTACGCACGACTCTTCCACGTGCTCCGGCACACTCCGGGCTCGATCTTCTCCGCCGTCCGGCTCGGCGGTCAGACGGTCGCCGTGCAGATCGCGTTCTCAACGGCTAGGTCTGCCTTCGGCTGGCAGCTCGCGGTGGATCCGTCGTACCGGTCGAAGGGTCCGATGGATCTGCTGATCTGGCGCGCGCTACGGCAAGCACGCGATGCCGGCGCTGCCGAATACGACTTGGTCGGGGCGCCCAACGAAGGCATCGCGCTCTACAAGAGCAGATTCGGCGCGGCCGAGCGGCACTACACCGTGCTGAACAGGCAAGCCAAGGTCCATGTGATCGCCGTTAACGCTTTCGCCCGCCTGCAGCCAAAGGTGGCGCCGCGCGAGAAATAGGTGTCAGTTCTTGTCGTCGGCGGATCGCTGGGCCACGATCCGGCGGAGATAGCTTGGCGGAGACCAGCCAGGGCACTGACATAGCGCGCACTCGCTCCCCTGGCGATAGTGCCGGTGAGCGTCGCGGTCGTGACCGCAGCGGCACCGCAGCCTGCGGCGCTGACCCCTCACGTGGCACCGGTATGGACTTGGCTAGCTTCCGTCACCGTTGGCCTCCGAGGGCGGGTCTCGTCGCGCTAGTGGTCGGAGTCAGCCTAGAACCTTACGGGACGATGCTGCCCCCGGGCTATGCTGCACGCAGAACGCGACGATCAACCGCGCCCGCGCGGTGACCTCGACGTGGCTGCTGCCCTTGCCGGAATATGCGCAGACCATACCATAATCGAGCAATAGTTACTACGACCATTACGCCGGGCCGCTCCGTGATAGCGTTAACGTCTTAACCAATTGACGGAAAGACGGATGCTAATGAGCCGCGTCGGGTCGGGATGGCTACGGTCGGCGGTCAATCTCAAAGCCTTCTGCGCGGGTAAGGTCTACGGCGCTCAACAGCACCTTTTCGATCTCCTGCTGGGCGTATCCACGACCGGCATCGCCGCCACCGGGGGCGACGGCATGTTCTACTCGGGCGGCGACAACTGTTTTTACGAGGGCTGTGAGGGGTTCTCGCTGCGCCGCGCGCTCAAGGATCTCAACCCCACCGCGTCGGACGTCTTCGTGGACCTTGGATCGGGTAAGGGAAGGGCTCTTGTTATCGCGGGCCGACTGCCCTATAAGCACGTTCTCGGCGTAGAGATAGATAAGGAACTGTCTGCGCTTGCGCAGCGAAACCTGGACGGGGCACGGCTGCGACTCCGGGCCGGGCGGGCGGAATGCCTTACTGGCAGTGTCCTCGACTGGCCGATCCCAGAAGACGCCTCAGTGATCTTCATGTTCAATCCTTTCATCGGTCAGACTTTCAGCGCCGTGATACAAAGGATCCTTGACTCTTACGACCGTAATCCACGTGTGCTGCATATTGTTTACGAGCACCCATGGGAGCACGATCAGCTGCTATCTACCGGGCGGGTAGTCGTCAGTAACGTCAGGTCCCGCCCGTGGCTCGCCCTCGGCCGGTGGTGGGAAAGCGGAAACGTGATCGTCACTTATCGCGTGGTTGACTCCGCGGCCAGCAGCCAGTACCGCGTCCTTCGGCCCAGCCGGGCCGTGCAGCACTGGAGCGTCCCCAACGGGCACAATTTCTCAATGCCCGTACCAGGAACCGGCAAGACTTACACTAAGCTCTCATCCTAGCTGCAGATTCTCGCACACGAGTTCGCAGAAACGCTGCTGAGGGATCTCTTTCGCCCCGTATAGATAAAAGTGCGGTTTCCACTGCCCGCAGTCGATGACCGACCAGCGGCCGCCGCTCATGACGCCGTCGACCAACCCGCCGAGCGCGACCGATCCCCCGTTGTTCTCGCGGTGGAACATGCTCATGATCGAAAAGACGCCGCCAACCCCGAGTCCCCACAAGCCGCCGACGAGCTGACCGTCACGGTACGTACCGACAGTGCGGACGAAGCCGAGCTCCTGGACCTCGCGGTACACGCCGATCAGCGGGGGCGTGATCCAGTCCCAGTCGGTACGGCCCGTCCGCCGGCAGGCGTCGACGATTGATTCGAAATCCTGATCAAATCGTATCTCGAGCTCGCCGCGACGTAGTACCGGACGAAGCGCCCTCGGCATCTTCGCTGTCTCGCGGGTAATGACCGCCCGCGACGGAAACGAACGCCATTCGAACATAGCCCGGCGAGCGCCTGGACGGCCAAACAACACCAAACCGCGTGCGTAGTTAGCGATTACTTCCGGGGCCGTCGGGGTTGACCAAGTGATATCGACACCCAGCCTCGATATCAATAGGTGCCCCGTCATGCTCAAGGGCACGGAAACAAGCTGGAGGCTGTTCCTTGCGTGGCTACGGAGGATGCTGCTCATAGCATATTCCTACCAGTAGATCCAGCCCGGCGCTCAAATATTCGGCAGTCTCGCGTGCCGGACGCCGCCGCCGGTAACAGATGGACGAAATCGCCTATATCGACCAAATCACCTCATGACCCCAGATGTCGCCGATGGCGCGCCGACCGCACGGATCGGCCCCGCCGTTACGGTTAGTAGTTCTCCATTGCGGGTATTGACGCGATTGCCGACTCAGGGGAGAGTCGTGCGGACATATGGCCCATAGGGGGATACGCTATGGCGGGGGTAAAGTTCAGGTCGGCGATCGTAGTCGCTGCAGTAGCGGCCGTAACCGGCATCGTTATACCGTTTGCTCCGGCGAATGCCAGTACTACGGTAAGCGCACCGTTCAGCTGGGAGGGGACTTCTTGGTGCCCCAACTTCTACGGGAGCAAGTACGGGGGCACCTGCAGCGCGCCCACGCTATCCGGCACTGGCTCCACCGCGGCGTTCTACCCGTCGCAGGTGAGCTACAGCGGCAGCACGGCTCCCATCTACCTGGAGATGAACTCCAGAGCGACCGAGTCGGGCGCCTTCAATACCGAGACGCAGGCGACGTGGAGTGCGCCGGCGACGCTCTCGGAGGAGATCAACCTGCCGTGCAATAAGGCGAACCAGGTCGAGAACTGGCCGGCCTTCTGGCTCGTTACCACCGGCGCGTGGCCGGCCGGCGGGGAGATCGACGTCATGGAAGGCCTCAACGGCACGGTCCAATGGCACTATCACTACCTGAGCGCCCTCGGCGTGGACAGCGCGGTCGGAGGAGGCCTCGCCGGATTCACCGGGTGCGGCACCAATACGTACGAGGTCAGCTGGACAACGTCGGCGATCACGATCTACTACAACGGCCAGGAGGCTGGCAGCGTCACGCCCGCCGAGATCGGCGTCCCGCTCGCTTCGGGTCCGATGTTCGTCGTCAACGACTACGCGGCGTCATCGGAGTACGGCGGCCCCACGGTTGGCAACACGAAGATGGAAGTCTTCAACTTCTCGGCCGACACCATCGCAGGCCCGAACCAGGCAAGCCCGAGCCAGCAAGGCCCGGACCAGCAGGGGCCGGACCAGCAGGGGCCGAGCCAGCAAGGCCCAGGTCAGCAGGGCTCGAACGACCCGTGGCAGCGGATGACAGACGTGCGCTGATTCCCGGGCAGGCGACCGGGCTCCGCCGCACTCCGCGGCGGAGCCCGGCTCGTGCCTCACCGCCACCAAGCCGAGGAAGCCGTCGCGGAGGGGTTAGCGGCCGAATAGAAAACCTCGGCCGCGAACGCGGTGCCCGCGCCCCGGGAGAGCTTCAGAGCGTGGTACCCGGAGGCTTGGATCGGCTCGTCCGGCTCGGGCCACCTGGTCTCGACCAGGTCATGTCGGTAAATGAAGGCCTCGGCCGCCGAGTCGCGGCGGCCGGGGAAGTCGTGATAGTAACCGACCGGCGCCCCGCTGCTCTGCGCGGCCGTGCGCACCAGGACGTGGTCCACGTCGCCGCCCACGGCCAGGGGCGCCAGCACCAGGCTGGCCCCTGAACCTGCCACTCGCTGGATGATCTCGCGCGTCTCGCGCAGCGTGCCGGCGTCGGCGCTGCCGATGCGGCGGGAGGTGACGTGCGATCGGCGGGAGAGATAGCTGCGGCCCAGTTCGGGCAGCAGTCGCGCGGGGCGCGACCGACCCGGCCTGGCGTGCCGGCGGAACAGCGCATCGGTCAGCCCGGCGTGCACGCACGTGATGCCCAGGGGTTCCAGCGCGGCGCGGTCCTGGGCCCGGAGCGACGAGTAGACCGCATCGGCGTCGCCCTCTCCCGCCTGGTGCAGGTACCGGCGCGCCGAGGTCGGGTAGGGTGCCTGGCCTGGTTCGGTAAAGAACGTCACGACGGTCACACAGGTGCGGCTGACGGCGTAGGTCAGCAAGGCCCCGCACGAGAGCACGGCATCGTCCAGGTGCGGGGAGAGCGCCACCACGGGCATGCCCTGCTCTATCAGTCCGGCGAGTACATTTTCTTGCAGCTGGGTACGTTCTGCGGTCATATTCCCGCCTTTCGTTCCCTCGGGGAATTGCCGCCCGGAATACGGGACCGCCTCAACATCGCAGCATAAAGCAGAACAACCGCCGGGGTATCGCTTATCGAACTCGGCTCGGAAGGGAAACAGCAGATCCAGAGGAATTGACTGGGTTATAATCGGGCATGAGGTGCTATGTCGCATGAATGCCGAACAGCGGGGGATCCGCGCGGCTATCCCGGCCGACCTCGAACAGGTCGCGGCGATTTACGCGCACTACGTGACGACAAGCGTGGCGACCTTCGAGGAGGTCCCGCCGACCGTGGCGGACTGGCGGCTCAGGCTCGACGACCTGGCCGACCGGAAGCTGCCGTTCCTGGTGGCGGAGGCCGGGACAGCCGGCGGGGCCGTCTCGGGTTACGCCTACGCCAGCCCGTGGCGGCCGAAGCCGGCGTACCGGCTCACCGTCGAGGACACGGTGTACGTCTCCCCCGCCCACACCGGACGCGGGCTGGGCAGCGCGCTGCTCGGCGCCCTGCTCACGGCCTGCGCGGCCGCCGGGGCGCGGCAGGTCATCGCGGTCATCGCGGACACCGGCAGCGAGGCCTCGGTCGCGCTGCACCGCCGGTTCGGCTTCGCGCACGCGGGCCGCCTGGCAAGCGTCGGCCGCAAGCACGGCCGGTGGATCGATACTGTCCTCATGCAGCGGGAACTCGGGCCGGAATGAGCAGCGCCTTCACCGGCCGGGAAGAGCGCTGGCAGGCCCGGCTGGGGAAGCTGAGGGACGTGGTGCGCCAGGAACTCATCACGCGCCAGCTGGGCGCTGAACTGACACCACCGCCCGTTCGGATCATTGATCTGGGGTGCGGTCAGGGGACGCAGGCCCTGCGCCTGGCGCGGCGCGGGTACGAGGTGACCGGGGTCGACGCCTCGGCGGAGCTGCTGGCCCGGCTCGAGCGGGACCTGGCCGCCGAGCCGGCCGAGGTCCGCGCCCGGGTGCGGGTCCAGCGCGCGCTGATCGAGGATCTGGCCGAACGATCCGTGGCTTCCCCCTTTGCGGCCGTCCTCTGTCACGGGGTGCTGATGTACCTGCCGGATCCGGATCCGGTGCTGCGGATCGTCGGCGGGCTGACGGCGCCGGGCGGGATGGTGTCGCTGCTGGTCCGCAACGGCGACGCGCTCGCCATGCGGCCCGGGCTGCTCGGCGACTGGGAGGCGTGCGCGGACGCGTTCGGTTCGGTCAGCTACGCGAACCGGATCGGGGCCACGGCCCGGGCCGACCGGCTGGCCGACCTCACCTCCCGGCTGGCCGGTCACGGCCTTGAGGTCACCGCCTGGTACGGGGTACGGCTCTTCACCGACCTCGCGCCCGACGACGCCGGACCGCCGCCCGACCTGCCGGCCCTGCTCGCCTGCGAGGAACAGGCCGGGCGCACCGATCCCTACCGGCAGGTGGCCGCGCTGCTGCACGTCATCGCCCGACGGGGACCAGGGTGAGGTACGCCTGCCCGAGGATTCCGCGGTAGCCGCGCAGCCAGTACGAACGGTGCTCCCCGCGGGACATGCCGGGCCACATGGCGGCCAAGGTCATCCTCAGCCATAACGGGGCCACGATAGCCCGGCTTACCCGCTCGGATACCGAATTTCGGCGGAGCCCTGACCTGGGCGACCCTGGTCGTTAGCCGCCATGAACTGGGGGTACGCGACGGGCCAGGCGGTTGACTACCGGGGCGGGCACCTTAAGGTAAGTACTGCTGTGAGAAATTACGAGGTCATTGAGCGGATTGACGCGTTTTGCGATGCCGTACCGCGGCGCCGGGCGCAGGCCCGGGAGTTCGGTCCGCTCGTGCTCTTCGTCACGACCGGCCCGGGGTGGCCCTATTACGCCCGCCCGAGGCGGGGCCGCCGGCCGCCGGTCACGCCCGCCGACGTCCGCGCGGTTCGCGCCCGCCAGCGCGAGCTGATCATCCCCGAATCCTTCGAGTGGATCGAGGAGGCCGCCCCCGAGATGGCGGCGGCCGCCACCGAGGCCGGGCTCGAGGTCGTGGCGCACCCGCTTCTCGTGCTCGCCTCGCCCGGGCCGGTGCCGGCGACGCCGGCGCAGATCACCGTGCGGATCGTCACTCCGGAGGAACAGGAACTGGACCGGATCTGGGCGGTGCCGACGGTGGCGTTCCGTCACGAGGGCACGGCCGTCGGGGAGGCGGGCGCGGCCGAGCGGGACAAGATCGCCGCCGACCATGACGCCGGCACGATCGCGATGCTGCGCGAGCGGCTGCGCTCTGGGCATTCCGTGCTCGCCGCTGCGTTCGGCCCCGATGGCCCGGTCGCCGCGGGTAGCTGCCAGGCGGTGGACGGCGTCGGGGAGATCACCGGCGTGGGCGTGCTCCCGACGCATCGCCGCCAGGGCCTCGGCGCGGCCGTGACCGCGCTGCTGGCCGCGGACGCGCTCCAGCGCGGGGTGGAGACCGTCTTCCTGTCGGCCACCGACGAGGTCGTCGCCCGGGTGTACGAGCGGATCGGCTTCCGCGAGATCGGCACCGCCATGATCGCCGAGCCCGCCAGCGGCTGATCGCCGGCCTCTGGCCGTGTTACTGGGGTCCCGTCTTCCCCTGAGTTTCCCCCACACCCCCCGATGAACCACCCCGCCCTCGCCGGCATCGTGGGCGGCAGCCGCGCGGTCACTCGGGGCGCTGCGGCATCTGTCTATTCTCCTAAGGAGTAATTGTCATGCGGCAAGAATTGAGGCCTGGCGATCTCGGGCGGTCTGAGCGGCGGCGGTCTGAGCGGCGGCGGCTGGCCCGGCCGCTGGCCTTCGCGTTGCTGGCGGCGTGCGGCATCGCCGTGACGGCTTGCACTCCCCAGATCGCCGCTAGTTACACCGGGCATGTCACCCCGCCCGCTACGTTCGCTCCCAAGACGTCCACCCCGACGCCGACCGTGACCACGAGCGTGAACCCGACGCCGACCGTGACCACCAGCGTGAACCCGACGCCGACCGTGACCACCAGCGTGAACCCGACGCCGACCGTGACCGCGACCACCAGCGTGAACCCGACGCCGACCGTGACCGTGACCGTGTCGGAGACGCCTTAGCCCTGAGGCGGCGGTGATGATCTGGGTGCGGCCCGGATTTCGATGGTGTGGCAGCGGCGGGCGGTGCCGGCGGATGCCCTGACCGGCCAGCCAGCCCGGGGGTCTTTGCCTCCGGTGGCTGACGGTCAGGGCCGCCACCTGTCGGTCTTAGCCGGTCGGTCGTGCGCCCCCGCGCGGGCGGCGAGGTCAGGACTGGCAGTCAACCCAGACGATCTGCCGCACGGTACCGCCGTCGGGCAGCGCCTCCGGCCCGGCTCGCCTAGCGACCTAGACCGCTGACCGGGGAATGTGGGCAGCTCAGTGATCGTATGCGATCAGGGATCGTCTGACCGGCGCGCCGATCTGCCAGTTGTGCCAGATGGCGGCGTTCAGCGCGAGCAGCCGCTGGATGATCCGCGGCCGCAGCCCGGCGGGGACGCGGCTGCCGTGCCGTTCGGGGCCCAGCTGGTTCTTCAGGGTCCAGATGATGGCCTCAACGCGCTGACGCAGCCAGTTCGGGAAGGGCCGGGGTGGAGCATCAGCTTGGATCTCCCGTACCAGCGAGAATGGCTGGGTAGTAGCCGTACCCGGCGTATCCGAACAGGTTCGAGCGGCGCGCGGTGACCGCAGACTGGCCGCCGGGGACCGGGTGGCATCCAGCAGCCGCAGCGGCTCGGCGCTGGCCGGGGTGTGATCGGCCAGCCAGCGCTGCCCGGCCTGCATCAGCGTCGCGGCGTCTTTGAGGCGCTGGTCGTACTCGCTTTGCCCCAGCAGCCGGGGAAACAGGTGACCCACCTGCTTGGCCGCGGCGCGCAGCCAGTGCCGCTCGTCATCCAAGCGCAGCAGCACCTGAGCCACCGCCAGGCAGACCAGCTCGGCGCCGGTCACCTCCGGCCGCTGGCCCGGCCCGGACCGGGTGAACCCCGGCAAGGGGATGATCTGGTCAGTCAGCTCGACATACAGTGCGATCAGGAGAGTGTCCAGGTCGGCGATCACGATGACTTCCCAAGGTCAGACGTGTGTGAACACGCCGATCTTGGACACTCTTCGCATGCTCCGCAAGCTGCGCTGAATCCCCGGTCAACGATCTAGCGCCGAGCCGGATGACCTCGGCGGCATCAGCGGCGACTGCGGGCGGCGGTATCGCTGACCACCTGGTCGTGCCGGTCACGGACCCAACTTCGGGGCCCCGCCCCGGTCACTGCCCACGGCCCCTGGCAGTTCCCCCCGAAGCCCGGTGAATCCCCCCGAAGCACCGGCGAGCCTTGGGCCTGGCGCTAGCGGGCCGTGGCAAGGGTCCCGGCAATGACCCCGGTAGCGCCGCCGGCCGGGCGCAACAGCCGCACAGGCGAGCCGCGCCAGCAACAGGCCGGAAGACATTTCAATGACCTAGGAGGTCTCGTGAAAATCCGCCTAACTATAGCCGCGGCCGCACTTGGCGTGGCTGCCGCGACCATGCTCGGCCTGGCTACGGCCCTGCCCGCAGGCGCGGCCACCACCGTGTCGACTCGCGCAAGCCTGTCAGCAGACTCGGACAACGCGTTCGGTGGCGAGTTTGTGAACTTCAACTCCGGCGATTGCCTGGGTATCCTCGGCGGGGCCGATGACGCGCCTGCCGTGCAGTGGCCATGCGACGGGTCGGCGAACCAGGGCTGGACGTTCGGTAGCGAGTACGGTGACGATTCCGGTTACTACCAGCTTGTCAACGGGGACGGCCAGTGCCTGGGCGTGCTCGGCGGCAGCACGGGCGAAGGCGCGCCCGTCTACGGCTGGACGTGCCTTGGCCCGACTCATCCGGACCAGTACTGGAGAAAGGTCCAGTCCGGCATTGTCCCCGGCTACCACTATTTGGAAAACCTCAACTCGGGCCTGGTTGTCGGCGTTTCGGGGAACAGCACGGCGGAGGGCGCGTCCGTCGTCCAGTGGGCCGACCAGGACACGGCGAACAACCAACTCTGGGAGCCCATGTAGGTTAAGTGTCCAGCTAGCCCGCAGCCGATGCCAGAGCCCCGGCCGGCCCAGGCGAGCCGCGGTCCGGGAGCGACGGCGCTGCCGTCGGCCACCTGAGCCCGGATGCCTGCCGGGAACCCCGGCATCACGTCCCTGGACGCCGCAGCATCTGGACCTTGCTGAATGTGCGGCGATAGGGACGCATCCTGAACGCGGCCCGGGGATCCTGAACGGGATCCCCGGGCCGCGCCGTCGTGGCCGCTGCCCCACGCCCCGAGGGCGGCCTGCTGGCCGGCGGCGACCCCTCACTGGCCTAGCACGCCGGCGAGGCCCTGACCGGATCCGGTAATCGCTGAGAATGCTGCTCTGTGATACCAGACCTACACCCCGGCCCTGCCCCGCACCGGGCACCCCGATGACGCCTTCGACACCGCCGCCATCATCCACCCCGCCGATTACCAGCAGTGAACATCACGCACCCGCGTAACCGGTGAGGAACTTGCGATGTGCTGCAGCCCTCGCACTGTGCGACCCGGCCTCGCCGCGGGAACCGGCAAGTGCGCGGGCGGCAGGCCGGGCCATCGGCACCAGGCGGCATACCGACGGCGACCGCGCTTGGCTGGTGGGCTTGCCGGGGAGCGGCCAGGACCTGGCTGGGGTCGTGCCAGTCACGGACCCGACTTCGGGCCCCGCCCCCGGTCACTGCCCACGCCCCCTCGCAGTTCCCCCTGAAGCCCCGGCGAATCCCCCCGGAGCACCGGCGAGCCTTGGGCCTGGCGCTAGCGGGCCGTGGCAAGGGGCCCCGGCAATGACCCCGGTAGCGCCGCCGGCCGGGCGCACCAGCCGCACCGGCCAGTCGCGCCGGCAACAGGCCGGAAGACATTGCAACGACCTAGGAGGTCTCGTGAAAATCCGCCTAACCATAGCCGCGGCCGCACTTGGCGTGGCTGCCGCCACCATGCTCGGCCTGGCCGCCGCCACGCCCGCAGACGCGGCCACTGGTTTCCCGCTTCCGAACTATAACTCCGGCGATTGCCTGGGCATCCTCGGCGGGGCCGATGACGCGCCCGCCGTGCAGTGGCCGTGCGACGGGTCGGCGAACCAGACCTGGTCCTACGGTAGCCAGGACGGCGATACCGGTTACTACCAGCTCGTCAACGGGGACGGCCAGTGCCTGGGCGTGCTCGGCGGCAGCACGGCCGAAGGCGCGGCCGTCTACGGCTGGACGTGCCTTGGCCCGACTCATCCGGACCAGTACTGGGAACCGGTCGAGTCCGCCTTCATCCCCGACTACCACTACCTCGTTAACCTCAACTCGGGCCTGGTTGTCGGCGTTTTGGGAAACAGCACGGCGCAGGGCGCGTCCGTCGTCCAGTGGGCCAATCAGGACACGGCAAACAACCAGCTCTGGGAGTCCCTCGCGGCCGCGGCCAGCGGGCCGCCGGTCAGTCAGCCGGCCGGCTAGCCCGCAGCCGGTCCCAGCGCCCCGGCCGGCCCTGACGGGCCGGGGTCCGGGAGCGACGGCGCTGCCGTCGGCCACCTCAGGCCGGATGCCCGCCCGGAGCGCCTGGCATCACGTCCCTAGCCGCCGCAGCATCTGGACCTTGCTGGATATGCGGCGATGGGGACGCATCCTGAACGCGGCCCGGGGATCCTGATCGGGGATCCCCGGGCCGCGCCCTCGCGGCCGCTGCCCCACGCGCCCGGAGGGCGGCCTGCTGGCCGTGCCTCGCGGTCCAGGGACTCGATCATCCACACCGGGAAGTCGACGTTTACCCGCCGCTGCTCCAGCCCTGGCCGCCGGACGGCGCTCAGCAGCACTCGCCCGACATCATCCGCGCGATCGACGGCCAACTGCTCGGCATCCGCGACGAGCAGCCGAAAACCTGTCGTACCCGGGAGCGGCCGAGCCGCTGCAACGGGTATGGACCACGCTGCGCGCCAACGAGCGGGCAGTTCTCGAGACGGTAACCCTCGCGGACATCGGTCAGTCCCGCGACGATCTTGCCTGGATCATGCACCGCCCGCAGCGCCCGCCACCAGCCCGCGTGGCCGCTCTGGGTGCGTGCGCACCTCATCACGCCCGCCCAGACCGTCGTCGCGCTGACCGCGGCCGACACCGCCAACCTCGGGCAAGGGCCGGGGAACCGGTCGGCGCACTCCTCCGCTGACCCGTCGCGCTATGACCTCCAGCGCGAGATCGGACTGAGCGGCGATGCTCTTGGCGGCGGCGGTCTGAACGGCGGCGGGTGGCCCGGCCGCTGGCCTTCGCGTTGCTGGCGGCGTGCGGCATCGCCGTGTCGGCTTGCACTCCGCAGATCGCCGCTAGTTACACCGGGCACGTCACCCCGCCCGCTACGTTCGCTCCCACGACGTCCACCCCGACCCCGACCATGACCACCAGCGTGAGCCCGACGCCGACCGTGACCGTGACCCCGACGCCGACCGTGACCGTGACGGTTCCCCGGTCAGCAGCCCGACGCCGGTCCCGACGGTAACCGTGACGGGGATGCCTTAGCCCTGGGCGGCGGTGATGACCTGGGTGCGGCCCGCACCGCCGCCACATCCTGTGGCCCGGATCACCCTGCGTGTGAGCGGGCAGCCAATTCCTGCGGTGGGGGTCCCGCGAGCGCGGCCCAGCGCTTGCATCGCCTGCCAGGGCGCGCGCCAGCCCATGTGAGATCGCGCCTGGCTTGGAGCCCGAGAACATGTGGTCTGCCCGCGTCCGCGGGATCACAAACTCGTTTGCGCTGCCTTGATGGGCTGGCCGACAATAGACGCCGATGAGCGCGGTGTTGATCACAGGCTGTTCCGCGGCCGGGAAGTCCGCGATCGCCGCCGTGCTTGCCCGCCGGGGCCTGGCATCCGTTGATTCCGACGAGGACCCTGTGCTGGCGCGGTGGGTTGACCGTACCGGCGCGGTGGTGGCGGAAGAGCCGGCAGCGCCGGACCTTGGCTGGCTTGTCCTGCACAGCTGGGCATGGGATCCTGCCCGCCTGGATGAGCTCATCCGGGCCGCGGCACCAGCGGCGCTGTACGTCTGCGGCGGCGCGGCCAACGAGCTAGAGCTGGCCGATCGTTTCACTCAGATGTTCCTGCTGGAGATCGACGAGCCCACCATGCTGGCACGACTGGATGCGCGCCGGGACTACCACGACTGGGGCCGCATCGGGGACACTCGCGAGTACCTGCGCCGCTTCCTGCCGGGATACCAGGACCGCCTGCGCGCATCCGGGGCGATCCCCATCGACGCCAGGCAGCCCCTCGACCAGGTGGCGGACGCGATATTCTCCCGCACGCTGGCTAGCTCCGCCGCGAACCAGGCCAGCAGACGAGATCCTCGCCCATGCTAGAAGTAAGGACACCTCACGGGCGCGGCATCAGCGCGTTTGCGCGGGCCCTGACGGAAGCTTGATGACCCGGCACCGTTTTCACGGAGATCCGGCCCGCTTCGAGGTGGTCGCGCGCTTCATAGCCGACCGCTTTCCGGATGCCCGGTACGTCGCGGACGTAGCTGGCGGCCAGGGAATGCTGACCCGGATACTCCGTAAGCGCTTCGGCTTCGAGGCGGAGGTAATAGATCCGCGCGGCTGGGCGCTGAAGGGGGTGCCGGCCAGGGCCGAGGTCTATACCCCGGCCATGGCGGACTACTACGACCTGGTTGTCGGCCTGCACCCTGACCAGGCGCTCCGGAGTGTTGTCGAGTCTGCGGGAAAGGTAGCTGTGCTGGTCGTGCCGTGCTGCAATTTCTGGGCCCGCGACAGCCGGCTGGGACGTGATGAGCTCATCGAGCGGATTAGCGAGTTCCACCATTCTCACGGCGGTATGCCAGAACGGGTAACGCTTGCGTTCAGCGGTCCGGCGAATCACGGGCTCATCCTCAGGCCGCCGCAATCGGACGAAGGGGTCCAGCCGCCGCCGATCGGCGGCTTATGCCCCCAAAGCACCCTGCGCGTAAACAAGCAACCCACTCCTGAAGAGAGCCGCGGGCGCAGGTACCCCGCCGGAGCCCGATGTGCGGCGCGGTCCACTCCGCTGGATCGACCTCGACGACGGCTGCGCACGGGCGATTCAGTACGAGCATCGTCTTGCCGGGAAGGTCCTGGCTGCGGTTCACGGCGATCGTCCACGTCGGGCCCTCCTCCCCGATGCTTCCGGGAATCTGGGCCACGCCGCCGATCATCGTCCGTCGCGGCCGGTCTTGCGTGAGGGCGAGGCGAGGCGCTAACGTTATTCCACTAAGTGATTAGTGGAATGAGGATTGATGATCGAGTTCCAGCTTGACGAGACGTCGGGGGTCGCGACCTACCTGCAGCTGGTGCAGCAGGTTCACCAGGCCCTGCGGCTCGGGATGCTCGAGCCGGGAGAACAGCTGCCGACGGCCCAGCAGGTGGTCGCCAGACTGGCGATCAACCCGAATACGGTGCTGAAGGCCTACCGTGACCTCGAACGCGAGGGCCTGGTCCGGGCCCGGCCCGGGCGGGGGACGTTCGTCACGGGCTCGCTGCCCAGGACCGATCCGGACACCCAGGCGCGGTACCTGGAGGCCATGACCGACTGGCTGCGCTCGGCGCGCGCGGCCGGCCTGTGCCCGGACGACATCGAGGCGATCTACCGCACCGCGTTCCGGGCCTGCTTCGCTGAGGGTGCGGCGTGACCGCCGTCATCGAGACCACCGGGCTCGGCAAGCAGTACGGGCGGAAGTGGGCGCTTCGCGACTGCGCGCTGGCGATCCCGGGCGGGCACGTGGTCGGCCTGGTCGGCCCCAACGGCGCGGGCAAGACCACCTTGCTGCACATGGCCGTCGGGCTGGTGACCCCGACCTGCGGCACGATCAGGGTCCTGGGCGAGCCGCCTGCGGCCGGGCCTGCGCTGCTCGAGCGGGTCGGCTTCGTCGCCCAGGACACGCCGGTCTACCCCAGGATGTCCGTCGGCGGCCACCTCCGCTTCGGCGCCTGGCTCAACCCTGACTGGGATTCCGGGCTGGCGCGGCGCCGGATCGAGCAGGTCGGCCTGGATCCGCGCCAGCGGGCCGGATCACTGTCCGGCGGCGAGCGGGCCCAGCTCGCCCTCACCCTGGCGCTGGCCAAGCGGCCCGAGTTGCTCGTCCTCGACGAGCCGGTCGCCAGCCTTGATCCGCTCGCCCGGCGCGATTTCCTCCGGGCCCTCATGGAGGCGGTCGCGGAGCACGGCCTGAGCGTGGTGCTCTCCTCGCATCTCGTCGGCGATCTGGAGCGGGTGTGCGACTACCTGGTCGTGCTGGTCGCGTCGCGGGTCAGGTTGGCCGGAGAGGTCGCCGCGCTGCGGGCCTCGCATTACCGCCTGTCCGGGCCGCGCCGCGATCCAGGCACGCTTCCGGCGAGCCAGGAAATCATCGAGGAGAGCCACACCGACAAGCAGAGCACCTTCCTGGTGCGCACCGACGGCCCGGTGCACGACCCGGCGTGGACCGTCACGCCGGTCGGCCTGGAGGACCTGGTGCTCGCCTACATGAGCCGGGCGGACGATGCGGCGGCCCGCCGGCCGCGGCTGGGGGTGGTGTCGTGATCAGGTTCAGCTGGGTCCAGTTCCGGGTCCAGGCCGCGGTCGCGGCCGTGGCGCTGGCGGCGTTCGCCGTCATCCTGGCGGCCACCGGCCCGCACCTGTTCCACCTCTACGACACCAGCGGGGTCGCGACCTGCCAGGCACGCGCCGACTGCGTGTCGCTGGCCAGCAGCCTGGTGAGCAGGATTCCCGGCTTCTACACGACCATGTACTTCCTCGGCACCGGGATCCTGTTCGCCGTTCCCCTCCTCATCGGGGCGTTCTGGGGGGCCCCGCTCATCACGCGCGAGTTCGAGACGGGCACGGTACGGCTCGCGTGGACCCAGGGCGTGACCCGCGGTCGGTGGCTGACCGCCAAGCTCGCCGTTGTCGGCCTGGGCGCCATGGCAACCGCCGGGCTGTTCAGCCTCCTGCTGACCTGGTGGGCCGGCCCGCTCGATACCGCTACGGCCCTGAAGGAAAACAACAGCATCACCTTCATCCGGCTCGGGTTCGTGCTGTTCGCCACCCGCGACATCACCCCGATCGGCTACGCCGCCTTCGCCTTCGCCCTCGGCGTCACCGCCGGGATCCTGATCCGGCGCACCATCCCCGCGATGGCCGTCACCCTCGCCGTCTTCGCCGCCGTTCAGATCGCGTGGCCGGTCTGGGTGCGCGCGCACCTCATCACGCCCGCCCAGACCGTGGTCGCGCTGACCGCGGCCGACACCGCCAACCTGGCGCAAGGGCCGGGGAACACCGTGATGGTGAATCCGCCGAGTCTGCCCCGCCTGTCGGGGAGCTGGATCCTCAACTTCCGGACGATCGAAGGCGCAGGCCACGCGTTCAACGTCGCGACCGTCCCGGCTTGCGTAGCCAGAAACGCCAACGTCGGCGTCTGTCAGGCCGCACTCGGCCCCCTCCACCTCAGGGACGTGATCGCCTACCAGCCCGCCAGCCGGTTCTGGGCGTTCCAGTGGTACGAGACCGGGATCTTCGTCGCCCTGGCCGTGGCCCTGGCCGGGTTCTGCTGCTGGTGGATCCAGCGGCGCCGCCTCAGCTGACGGCGGCGGCCAGGACGCGGCGGAACTCTACCGATACGCGGTCGGCGCGGGTGTGCAGCTCGGCGGCGGGGTCGAGCGGGAACTCCAGGCCGGATAGGGCCCGCCGCTGCAGGTCCAGGTCCTCCTCGACGATCGACATCTCGTACTTAGCGGTGCTTTCCGCCTCGTCCGGGTCGGTCAGGCCCGGGCCGGTCACGGTCATGTACAGGCGGCAAGTACGCGCGTCCTCTGGCTGCGCGGTGAACGTGATGTACTGCCACCCGCCCGCGTCGAGGAACTCCAGGAGCAGCGTCGCGGTCAGCGGAGCCTGGTACCCGTAGGTCATCCGCCGGCGCTGGACGGCCGGCCGGGAGCCGTCCTGCACCGCCGGATCGAGAAGGTTCGTGAACGTGTGCTCGCGGACCGCGGTGAACGACAGGCCCCGGCGGTCGATCTCCGCCCTGGGGATGGGTTCCGGGCCTGAGCCCCCGATGGTGGCCGCGTGGACGAACGGGAAGTGCGCCTCGTCGAGGAAGTTGTCGATGAGGATCGCGGCGTTGGCTTCCACCTGGGTGACCGGGAGGAAGATGGTCGCGATCCCGTCGCCGCCTAGCGGTACCCCCGGATCAAGCTCGGGCCGCGGGGCGCGCGGCGGCTTCGGGGTGAGCCACACCATGCCGCCGGTCTCGGTGACCCCAGCCGGGCGCTGCAGCGTGGCACGCTCCGGGATCGACGCGTCGTCGTCGAGCGCGGGAATATGCACGCACCGGCCGTCGACGTCAAACCGCCACCCGTGGTAGGTGCACTGGAGCGTGCCGTCGTCGCCGAGTTGTCCCGCCGAAAGCCGCGCCCGCCGGTGCGGGCACGCGTCTGCGAAGCCGGCCACCTGGCCGCCGATACGCGCCAGCACCCAGCCCTGGCCGGCGATACGGACCGCGACGGGCTCCGGGCCGACATCGGAGGACAGCGCCACCGGGTGCCAGAATTCCGCCAGAGCGGGGTGCGCGTTGGTGAACTCCTCCGAAGCCACGGCACTATCGTCGTGGAATGCTCTCACGCTGGCAAGGCGGGATCGCCGCGGCCGTCATCACGCTGCTGACCTGCGTGCTGGTCATCGGTGATCTGGCCGACGCCGGGATGCGTCGGTGGTGGGACGGCCACGCCCTGACCACCGACACCGTGGCGGGGCTGCTGGTGCTGCTGATCACCGTCCTAGTCGTCGACCAGGTGGTCAGCCTCAGGCAAATCAACGACCGGTCGCGCGCCGTCGGCGCGCAGGTGGCCATTATCTTGGGCCAGGCCGTGCGCGCGTCGCAGGAGGTGTCGAAGGCGGTGGACCAGGGGCTCGGCCCGGGCAACCGCGATGCGGCTTCGGATGAGTTCCGTACCTACATGATCATGCTGCTGATGGGGGCACCGCTCCTCATCGACGCGAAGACTTCGAGGTATTTCCTCGAGCAGGCCCAGGCCCTAGGTGGTGAACTGGCCCTCGCGCTGGGCTTGACGGCCCAGGCGCCCGGCCCGACGGCGGTGTCGGACGCCCGGATCGAGCGTGCGGTCCAGCGGCTCCGCGACGCTTCGACTCCGCTGCTGCAAGCCCTCGATTCCGCCACCCGGGCCGCCGTACAGGGTGAGGAGCCCGCGCCGCCGGCCTAAGACGCAGGACATGCCGGGCGGATTGCCGCGCAACGGGTCACACTACCAAAAAGATCGCGTTGGACAGCCGCGTTGCCGGCTAGGCTGCCGCCGTCTTCGGGGCCGAAATGTACGCGTGGGGGTGGAGTGATGGGCGACTTCGAGGAGGTCGAGCGGCTCCAGGCCGGGATACGCGATTGGCTGCTGCGCACCTCGCGGAACGGCCGCCACGAACTGCGCGACATCCAGGCCCCGGCCGTGCTGCCGTTGCTCTGTGCGGCGGCCTTCGGGTCGGCGCTGGCCACGGCCGGCGACCTGGCCAGCTCCTCGGCCGTGGCAAGGATCGGGGTCCTTTCCTCGGTCGACGCTGGCGCCCTGTCCGATGTGCTCCGCGACGCGCTGGAGCGCGCCCGGTCGGCGCACTCCTCCGCTGACCCGTCGCGCTATGACCTCCAGCGCGAGATCGGACTGCGCCTCAAGGAGATCCTGGTCTCGCGGGACGGCCAGGCCGACGAGGTGCGATCCGACATCGCGATGGTGCTGCAGGAGATCGACGCCGGCGGCACCGTCTTCCGCGCCTCGATCGAGTCCGGCAGCGAGGAACTCCAGCGCGAGGTGCTCGCCGCGGTCGAGGCGGTCAGCGCCGAGTGGGGCGAGATGGCGTTCATGCTGGCCGACCTGGCCCGCGCGGCCGGGGAGATCCAGGACGGCCTCCGCGGCCAGGGCAGCGACCTACGGGCGACCAGCGAGCAGGTCGGGCGGCAGTCGGCCGACGTGCGCATGATCCGCGAGGAACTGGCGGTCATCGAGCGGCGGACCGGAGGGTGGGTGCCCGCACCTGACGGCCAGCCGCCAGCGCGCTGGGCTGGCCGGTGTCCTTACCGCGGGCTGCTCCCCTATGACCAGGCTCACGAAGCGGTGTTCTACGGCCGGGAACGGCTCACCGCGGAGCTCACCGGCATGCTGGCCGAGACCGGGATGGTCATGGTGACCGGGGCTTCCGGGGCCGGCAAGACCTCGCTGCTTCAGGCCGGCCTGATACCGGCATTGGCCAGGGGTGTGCAAGTGCCGGGATCGTCCCGCTGGCCCGTGGTCAGCATGACCCCCACCGCCCACCCGCTCACCGAGCTGTCGGTCAGGCTGGCGCAGCTGGACGGCCGCGATCCTGCCCCGATCCGGCAGGGCCTGGCCGACACGCCCGGCAATGCCGACCTGCTGATCAGCGAGATCACGCGGGCCGCGGCCAGCCCTGAGCACGACGGCGCCCCCGGCCAGGCGCTGCCGGGCGAAGCCGGCCGGCTGGTCCTGATCGTCGACCAGTTCGAGCAGGTATTCGCCGACGCGAGCGAGGCGGGCAGGCTGGAGCGGGCCGCGTTCATCGACGCGGTGTGCGCGGCCGCGGCCAGCCCGACCGGGCCGCGGGGCGAGTCACCGGCGCTCGTCGTGCTCGCGGTCCGCGGGGACTACTGGGACCGGTGCGCCGCCTATCCCCAGCTCGTCCGGATCATGCAGCAGAATCAGCTCGTCGTCGGCCCGCTGACAGACACGGCGCTGCGCCGCGTAATCACCGGGCCGGCCGAGGCGAGCGGGCTGCGCGTCGAGCCTGGCCTGACCGACGTCATCCTGGCTGACCTGCGCGGGGCCGGAAGCGAGCAGAACGCCGGGGTGCTCCCGCTGCTCTCCGAGGCTATGGTGCGGGCCTGGGAGAAGCGCGAAGACGGCCAGCTGACCAGGCAGGGTTACGAAGGCGACGATCGGCGGGCAGGCGTCGCCCGGGCCATCGAGGTGAGCGCCGAAGCAACCTACGGCCAGCTGACGCAGAGCCGGCAGGCGATGGCCCGGGCCCTCTTCCGGGCCTTGACGGCCCCGGACCCGGACCTGCGGCCCGCCCGCCGGACGGTGACCAGGGCCGCCCTGCGCTCGGCATTCCCCGCCAGCGAGCGCCCCGACGTGGACGTGGTACTGGAAGCATTTGCCCGCGGACGCCTTATCGTCCTGGACGGCGACCGGGCCGGGATCGCGCACGACGTCGTCTTGCAGGCGTGGCCGCGGCTGCGCGGCTGGCTGGAAGAGGATCAGGCCAGCGTGATCCTGCACGCCCAGCTCGTCGACGACGCGGCCCGGTGGAACGCGAACGGCAAGGACGCCGCGCTGCTCTACCGGGGGGCCCAGCTCGCCGCCGCCGGGCAGGCCACGCGCGCGCGGGAAGCCGACCCGGGCCGGTTCCCGGCGCTGTCTCCCGCTGAGTCGGAATTCCTCCGGGTCAGCGACTGGGCCATGGGCCGCAGCCGGTGGCGGCGGCGGATCCTGGCGGGCGTGCTGGCGCTGGTGGTCATCGCCGCTCTCGTCGCGGCCGGGGTCGCGGCGCACGAGGCCAGGACGACCGCCGGCCAGCAGAACGCCGTAGCCACCTCACAACGGCTGGCCCAGCAGAGCACGGCGCTCGAGGCGGCGGATCCGGCGACGGCGGCGCTGCTCGCCGCGGCGGCCTGGCGGATCGCGCCGACCGCGCAGGCGCGTTACAGCCTGCTCGAGTCGCTCGCCCAGCCGGTCCGCGGCATCTTGACCGCGCAGTCGGGCGTGGTCACCGCACTGGCCTACGGCCCCGGCGGCCGGTCTCTCGCCGCCGGTTACCAGGACGGCACGATCCGGCTGTGGGATGTTGCCTCGCACCGCCTGATCGGCACGGCCAGCCTTGGTGCCGTGCCGCTCGCGCTGGCTTTCACCGCGAGCGGTACGACGCTGGAAGTCGCCGCTTCCGACGCCGTCGGGTCGTGGGACCTGACCAACCAGGCGCACATCACCCTGCTGCCCCTGGCCGGCCCGACGAACGCCGGCTCGATCGCGTTCAGCCCGGACGCGAAGACGATCGCCACGGGCGGCCGCGACGGGATCATCCGGCTGTGGGATACGGAAAGCCAGCAGGAGATCGGCACTCCGATGAGCTCGGACGCCAGTGGAGTCGACGCCGTGGCGTTCAGCCCCGACGGGACCACGCTGGCCACGGCGAACACCGACGGGAACGTCCAGCTATGGAACACGGCCACCCAGCAGGTGACCGGGCCTGCGCTGACGGGGGCCGGCTCGGCGCAGGTCAATGCGCTGGCGTTCAGCCCGGACGGCACCGTCCTCGCCACCGGCAGCCAGGACGGCACCACCCGGCTGTGGGAGGTCGCCACCGCGAGCCAGGTCGGCGTGACCATGGCGACCGGGTACCCGGTGAGCGCGCTGGCCTTCGGCGACGGCGGGACCACGCTCGCCACCGCCGAGAACGACGGCTCGACCGAACTGTGGAACGTCGCCACGCAGACCCAGACGGGGGCGGCCCTGACCGCGCCGGGTGCGGCCAGCGTGAGCGCCCTGGCCTTCAGCCCCGGCGCCAGCGCGCTCGCCACCGGCGGTGGCAACGGCACGATCAGCCTGTGGGATCCGGCCACCTTTTACCAGTCATCGGCTCCGCTGGTCATCGACAGCCAGTACCTGGCCGCGGCCGGGCGCGCGTCCGCCGTGCTCAGCGCCGACGGCGGCGTCCTGGCCACGGTCGGCAGCCGCGGGACCGTCCGGCTGTGGGACGTGACCGCGAAACGGCCGCTCGGCGTGCCCCTGGCCAACCAGAACGCCGTGACGGCCATCGCCCTCAGCCCGGACGGCCGCACCCTGGCGGTGGCCGGCGACGACGTGCGGCTCTTCACCACGGCGACCGGTGCTCCGATCGGGACGGGGTTGCCCGTCTCCGGCGGCAACGGGACGTACAGCGGGCTGGCGTTCAGCCCCGGCGGGACGCTGCTGGCCACCGTCGGCGCCGACGGCACGGCCCGGCTGTGGAACGTGGCCACCCAGCAGCAGGTCGGCAGCCCCATGACGATCGGCAGGCCGGGCACGTCCAGCGGGACGATCGCGTTCAGCCCCGACGGGACGACGCTCGCGACGGTCGGCGCCGGGGGCCAGACTCAGCTGTGGAGCGTGGTCACCCACCGGCCGGTCGGCAAGCCCATGGCGGCGGGCGCCGCGACGACGGTGCTGGCGTTCAGCCGGGACGGCCGCACGCTGGCCACCGCCGGGACTGACGGCAGCGTCCGGCTCTGGGACGTGGCCACCCAGCAGGAGATCGGCGCGCCCCTGACCGCCGACACCCAGCCCGTCTACGCGGCCGCGTTCAGCCCGGACGGCCGCACGCTGGCCACCGCAGGCGCCGACGGCAGCGTCCGGCTCTGGGACGTGGCCACCCAGCAGGAGATCGGCGCGCCCCTGACCGCCGACACCCAGCCCGTCTACGCGGCCGCGTTCAGCCCGGACGGGCGCACGCTGGCCACCGCAGGCGCCGACGGGTTCGCCCGGCTCTGGGACGTCGCCTTCCCACCCGGGCTCGTGCAGGCCGCCTGTGGCATCGCGGACGCCTCGCTCACCCGCCAGCAGTGGGCGGGCTACGCGGGAACCCAGCCGTTCCAGCAGGTCTGCCCGGCCAGCTAGCCGCCGCGTCGGACTACGCTCCGACCGGATCGTGTCAGGATTAGTCATCGGCACCAGAGGCAAGCACACCGTCCGCGCACCGGCCGCGCGCTCCAAGGCGGTGCTCGCGGCGCTCAGCTCCGGCCTGGTCATCGCGGGAGCCATCGTCGCGGCCCTGGTCATCCACGGGACGGGAACACCGGGATCGCCGGTCCCCGGCGCGACCCCGCGGCTCACCGCGACCCCGCGGCTCACCGCGACCCCGCGGCTCACCGCGACCCCGCGGCTCACCGCGACCCCGCGGCTCACCGCGACGCCGGCGCCCGCCGCGACCGCGGGACACCGTGCGCACACCGATCCGTTCGGGACGGCGGCCACCTCGTACCTCTCGGCCCGGTCGGATACCGTCCTGGCTGCCGTTTACGACCTGCACACCGGCCAGACCTGGAGCCTGGGCGCCGGGCCACCGCAGGCCGAGGCGAGCGTGGTCAAGCTCGACGTCCTCGAGACCCTCCTGGCCGAGCGCGGCGGCAGCAGCGCCGGGCTCGCGGCCAGCGATCGGGCCCTGGCCCAGCAGATGATCGAGGACAGCGACAACGACGCCGCGACGAGCCTGTGGTACGAGGTCGGAGGGCCGGGCCAGATCCGTGCGTTCAACGCCTCGGCCGGCCTGACGCGCACCGCACCGTCGGCCTGCGTCGTCTGCCCGGGGTTCGCGTGGCCGGGCTGGGGCCTGACCACCACGGTTCCCACCGACCAGATCGCGCTGCTGCGAGAACTCGTCGAGCCGGGCACGCTGCTCACGAAGGCCGATCGCAGCTACGCCCTGTCGCTGATGGAGAACGTGACCCCGGATCAGCGGTGGGGAGTTTCCGGCGGTGTTCCCGCCGGCGTCACGGTGGCGCTCAAGAACGGCTGGCTTCCGCTCGACAACTCGGACACCAACTGGCAGATCAACAGCGTCGGATGGATCTCCGGACGCGGCCGGGATTACCTGATCGCCGTGCTGACCACGGGGAATCCGACCGAGCAGTACGGCATCAGCACGATCGACGCCCTGGCCGCCCTGGTCTGGCAGGACATGAGCTGACCTAGCCCGCCCGCTGCCTGGCCAGGGCCGCGGGAGTCAGGCCCGCGAGCCTGCGGCACTCCCTGGTCAGGTGCGCCTGGTCGGCGTAGCCGGCCCGCGCCGCGATCGTGGCGAGGTCGCCGGCACCAGCGCGCGGGTTTCCGGCGGCCGCGTCGATCTGCGCCACGAACCGGCGGAACCGCAGCACCCGCTGCAGGGTCTTCGGGCCGTAGCCGACCGCATCCTGGCAGCGGCGGCGGAACTGCCGCTCGCTCAGCCCGATCTCCGTAGCCACCACGTCGGTGCGGGCCTGCGGATCCTCAAGCAGCTCGGCGGCCCAGGTCACGGCCTGGTCCGGCGCGCCGTCGGCGATGAGGTCGGCCGCCACGCCCAGCGCGCGGACCATGGCGGTATCCGGATCGAGCGTCCCGGGCAACCGCCTGGCCTCGCTTCGCCGCAGTTCGGACAGGTCGACGCGCTGGTCGCGTACCGCGCTGAGCGGGACGCCCAGGGCCGGGCCGCCGACGGCGGGCCGGAAGCGGACGCCGATGATGATCGTGCCGGCCTGCATCTTGGCGGGCGCCGGGCCCGTGTCCGGCCCCGCCACGTACGCGCCCCGGCCCGGCTCCCAGATCAGGTCGGTGCACGCGTCGGGCAGCACCAGGCCTTCCCGATCGCCGCCACCGTCCGGGGTGACCCGCGCCCACAGGCACGCGACGGCGTGCCGCAGCCCGGCCGGCGCCGCCCATTCGGTATACCCCGACGGCAGGTCGCGCACGGCCGGGCCGGCCGCGTGGCCGTCCCAGAATCCCATACGGCCAGCTTGCCACGCCGATGGCCGTTTCGTTCAATACGGCCGCGGCCCTGGGGTGGTCTGCCAGGCCGATGAACGCTCTGACTTCGATGCGGTGTCCGCCTTCATCGCCGCGAACGCGAGGGTTATTGACCGGCGCCGGTTCGGCCGGATGTTCGGCGACGGCGACGCCCAGCGGGTGCGGGACGCGGTAGCCGCGTACCGCAACCACGACGGCGGGTTCGGCGACGCGCTCGAACCGGGCCTCCGGGATCCGGCGTCCGCCGTCCCTGGCTCGACCGGAGGCGTTCGAGCGTTCAACTGGCCGGCCTGGTCACCGGCCGCCGAACGGGAGTGGCGCGGCTTCCTCACCGTCGACGCCCTCCGCATCCTGCGCGCCAACCGCTGCTACCCGTAGAAGACGGATTCTACGACCGTGCGGGCGCGGCGGGCAGCGCGGCGGTAGTCCTGATCCAGGGCTTGCGCGGCGTCGCCGGGAGGGTAGCCGAGGAGGCGGGCCACGGCGGTCAGCTCGCCGTGCCTGGTCGGCAGCGTGTCACCGGGGCGCCCGCGGACCAGGACGATCGCGTTCCTGATCCGCGCGGCCAGCTCCCACGCCGCCATGAGGGCGGTCGCGTCTTCTGCGGGCAGCAGGCCGGCCCGCACGGCCGCGGTCATCGCCTCGGAGGTCCTCGTAGTACGCAGCCCGGGCACGTCGTGGGCGTGCTGCAACTGGAGCAGCTGCACGCTCCACTCGACGTCGGAAAGCCCGCCGGGCCCCAGCTTGACGTTGAGCGCCCGGTCCGCGCCCCGCGGGATCCGCTCGGCTTCCACCCGGGCCTTGACCCGGCGGATCTCGCGGACCTCGGCGGCGCCGATCCCGTCGCCCGCCTCCGCCGGGCCGGAAGGGTAGCGGAATTCGGCGATCATCTCGGTGAATTCCGCGCCGAGGTCGGCGTCGCCCGCGACCGCCTCGGCGCGGAGCAGCGCCTGCGCCTCCCACGGCGCGGACCACCGCTGGTAGTACGCCCGGTAGGCGGCCAGGGTGCGCACGAGCGGGCCCTGGCGCCCTTCGGGACGCAGGTCGGCGTCCACGACCAGGGCCGGATCGGGCACCGGCAGGGCGAGCAGCCGGCGGAGCTCGGCGGCGACCGCGTGCGCGGCGTCCGAGGCGAGCCGCTCCGGCTCGCCGGGCAGCGGGTCGTGCACGAACAGCACGTCGGCGTCGCTGCCGTACCCGCACTCGTGGCCGCCGAAGCTGCCCATCGCGATCACCGCGAACCGGGTCGGCAGCGGCTGGCGCCGCTCGGCCGACACCTTCCGTATCGCCACCTCCAGCGCCACCTCGATCGTCGCCCGCACCACGCTAGTCAGCGCCTCGGCCGTGGCGGTCAGAGAGGCTTGAGCGGCCGGGGAGGACGGGGAGGATGGGGAGCACAGCTCGGCGGCCGCGATGCGGAAGAGCTCGCGGCGGCGGGCGGACCGGACGGCCGTCACCGCGGCCTCCGCGTCGTCGCCGTGCCGCTGGGCGGCCGCCATCATCTCGGACCGCAGGGCCGCCAGGCTTCGCGGGACGAGTTCGGCGTCGTCGCCGAACATCGCGACCGCATCGGGTGCGCGCAGCAGCAGGCCCGTCGCGTAGCGGCTGGAGGCCAGTACGCGCGCCATCCGCTCGGCCGCCTTGGTCTGGTCGCGCAGCAGCCTCAGGTACCAAGGGGACTGCCCGAGCGCGTCGCTGACCTGACGGAACGCCAGCAGGCCCGCGTCGGGTTCGGCGGCGTCGGCGAACCAGCCGAGCAGGACCGGCAGCAGGGTGCGCTGAATCGCCGCGCGCCGCGAGACGCCGGAGGTCAGCGCGTCGATGTGGCGCAGCGCGCCCGCCGGATCGACATAGCCGAGCGCCTCGAGCCGTGCCCTGGCCTCGGCCGGGGTCAGCCTGGACGCGTCGGACGGCAGCCGGGCCACCGCGTTGAGCAGCGGCCGGTAGAACAGCTTCTCGTGCAGCTGCCGGACCTGCCTCGCGTGCTGGCGCCACCTCGCGTCAAACTCGACCGCCGGATCGGACCGGGTGACGGGGGCTTGGGACGGGGACCACCGTTCGTTCGGCATATCTGTGAATCGGATCGCCCGGCCGAGCCTGCGAAGTACGGCGGGGTCGTCGGGCAGGGTGTGCGTGCGGCTCAGCCGGTGCAGCTGCAGCAGGTGCTCGGTGCGGCGCAGGAAGCGGTAGGCGGCGGCCAGCCCGTCGGCGTCGGCGCGGCCGACGTACCCGCCCGCCGCCAGGGCGGCCAGCGCGGGCAGCGTCGCGGGCGCGCGCAGCGACTCGTCGGTGCGGCCGTGCACCAGCTGGAGCAGCTGGACGGCGAACTCGATGTCCCGCAGCCCGCCGGGGCCGAGCTTCAGCTCGCGGCCGGCTTGCCTCGCGGGCAGCGAATCCTCGACCCGCCGGCGCATGGCCTGGACGTCCTCGACAAAGTGCTCGCGCTTGGCCGCCTGCCAGACCAGCGGGCCGAACGTATCGGCGTACGCCCGGCCGAGCGGAATGTCACCCGCCACCGGCCGCGCCTTCAGCAGCGCCTGGAACTCCCAGGTCTTAGCCCAGCGCTCGTAGTACGCGCGGTGGCTCGCCAGCGTGCGGACCAGCGGGCCGCTGCGGCCTTCGGGGCGGAGGTTCGGGTCGACCGGGACGATGCTGCCCTCGGGGGTGGACCGGGCGCACACGCCGATCAGGCCCGCGGCCAGGCGGCCGGCGGTGGCCAGCGCCGCGGTCTCGTCCCCGCCCCCGGCCCCGTCGCTGGCCCCGTCGCTGGCCGGCTCGGCGACGAAGATCACGTCGACGTCGCTGGCGTAGTTCAGCTCGCGGGCGCCGCACTTGCCCATGGCCACGACCGCCAGCCGGCACGGCGCGGAGCCCGACGGGCCGCCGGGAAGCTCGGACCTGGCCACGGCGAGCGCCGCTTCGAGGACCGCCGCGGCGATGTCGGCCAGCTCCTCCCCTACCTCGTCCACGGTCGCGGCGCCGGTCAGGTCGCGGGCCGCCAGGTGCAGCAGGCGGCTCCGGTACGCGGCGGCCAGCGCCGCCACCGGCCCGGCGGGTTCGCTCCGGGCCGGGTCGTGCTGGGCGGCAACTGGTTCTGGGTGGCCCGGGTCGGCGCCGACCGCCAGCAGCGTGCACTCGCGCAGTTCGGCCGGACCGGGACGGCTGACGTCGCCGCGCAGGAGCTGGGCGTCTTGCGGATGGCGGGTCAGGTGGTCGGCCAGGCCGGAGCTGACGCCGAGCACGGCGGTCAGCCGGTCGCGGAAGTCCGGCTCGTCACGCAGCGCCTGGTACAGGGCTCGCTCGTCGTCTGCGGCCCCGAACACCCGGGCCAGGCCGGTCAGCGCCAGGTCGGGGTCGGGCGCGGCGGCCAGCGCGGTCAGCACCGGGTCGGACTTCGGCCTGCTCCCTGTGCCGTCCAGATCGTGGCCGCTGGGCAGGTCGAGGGCGGCCAGGTCCATGCGGAGCAGGCGTTCGGCCCGCGCTGCGTCGGCGAATCCCATCCGGGCCAGCCGCCCCGCCAGCGTGGTCCGCGAACCGCTCACGCCAGCAACGGTACAACGGCGAGTTGGTCAGGCGGCCGGCCCAGGGCCTGCGAGGTCAGCCGTGGGGCGACGAGTCGCCGCCCTCCAGAGCGACGGTCTGGCGGGTGCCGTTGCGCATCGCGGTGGCGATCTCGCTGGCGAGGTTCTCCACGTTGACCGCAGACGGCAACGCATACCCGAGGTGTCCAGGGGACGGCCCGGCCGCGGTCGGCAGGTAAATGGCCGGCGCGGGACCGTTGATATCTGACGGAAACGTCGCGTCGGGCACGTCGAAGACGGCCAGCCGGGTCTTACCGAGGCCGGCCTGACCGGTGACCAGGACAAGCTGAGCCTGACCCGCTACCGCGTCTATAGTGAGCCTGGTCCGGCGCGGGCATGGGAGCACGGCGTGAAGCATCTGTACATAGCGGGCAAGTGGACACCGGCCTCGGACGAGGGTACGTCGCAGACGGTCAACCCGTTCGACGCGACGCCGCTGGAGACCGTCGCCGAGGCGTCCGCATCCGACGTCGACGCGGCCGTGGCGGCCGCCCGGGAGGCGTTCGATGCGGGCCCGTGGCGCCGCTCGACGATGGCCGAGCGGACCGGGCTGCTCGGCAAGGTCGCCGACCTGCTGCAACGGGATAAGGAGCAGCTCGCGCACACCGAGAGCCTGGATACCGGCAAGACGCTCAACGAGGCCCGCGCCGACGTGGACGACACGACGTCGGTGTTCCGGTACTACGCGGGGATGGCCGGCTCGCACGCGGGCCGGGTGGTCGACCCGGGCCGGCTGGGCGTGGTCAGCCGGATCACGCACGAGCCCGTCGGCGTCTGCGCGCTGATCGCGCCCTGGAACTACCCGCTGCTCCAGATCTCCTGGAAGCTGGCGCCCGCGCTGGCGGCGGGCAATACGGCGGTGCTCAAGCCCAGCGAGCTGACCCCGCTGTCCACGATCGCGCTCGTGGCGCTGGCCGAGGAGGCGGGCGTGCCGCCCGGCGTTGTCAACCTGCTGCTCGGCCAGGGCGGGACGGTCGGCCAGGCGCTGGTCTCGCACCCGGGGATCGACCTGATCTCGTTCACCGGCGGGCTCGCCACGGGCGAGAAGATCATGGCCGCGGCGGCCCGGGGGGTGCGCCGCGTTGCCCTGGAGCTCGGCGGGAAGAACCCCAACATCGTCTTCGCCGACACCGACTTCGACACGGTGGTCGACAACGCGCTGACCGCCGCGTTCCTGCATTCCGGGCAGGTGTGCTCGGCGGGCGCCCGGCTGATCGTCGAGGACAGTCTGCACGACAGCTTCGTCGCCGAACTCGCCGCCCGCGCGGACCGGATCCGGCTCGGCAGCGGCCTGGACCCAGACACCGAATGCGGCCCGCTGATCTCCGCCGCCCACCGGGCCAAGGTTGAGCGGTACATCGCGCTGGGGCTCGCCGAAGGCGCCTCGCTCTTGGCGGGGGGTGAGCGCCCGACTTCGCCCGCCCTGGCCGGCGGGTTCTTCCTGCGGCCGACGGTGTTCGCCGGGTGCCGGAGGGAGATGGCGGTGGTACAGGACGAGGTGTTCGGGCCGGTGGTGACGGTGGAGCGGTTCGGGACCGAGGACGAGGCGATCCTGCTCGGCAACGACACCGCTTACGGGCTGGCGGGGGCGGTGTGGACCACCGACGCGGGCCGCGCAGAGCGCGTCGCGGGCGCGCTGCGCCACGGCACGGTGTGGATCAACGACTACCACCCATACCTGCCGCAGGCGGAGTGGGGCGGCTTCGGCAAGTCAGGCATCGGGCGCGAGCTCGGCCCCTCTGGCCTGGACGAGTACCAGGAGAAGAAGCACATCTACCACAACACCAGCCCTGCGCCCGCCCGCTGGTTCTCCGGGTAACCGCCCGTCTTGGACTTCAGGCGCGGTCCAGGCCGGCCAGGCCCTCGGCCATGAAGCGGAACAGCGGGCCGGTGTAGGCGGTCAGGCCGGCGTACACCTGGTTGACCTTCCGATAGGCGGTGACGGCCCGCTCGTCCGGGACGAACGTGTCGCCGAAGGCGACCATCGCCGCCGCGGCCTTGGCGAAGTCCGGGTAGATGCCGTGGCCGACGGCGGCGCAGATGGCGGCTCCCACCCCGGCGGCGTCGTTAAAGGCGGTGCGGCGCGCGGGGCGCTCGAAGACGTCGGCGACGATCTGCATCATCAGGCCCGAGCTGGATCCGCCGCCGGACACCAGGATCGACGGCGACCGCCGGCCCAGGGCTCGTTCCATCGCCGCGGTGTTGTTCGCCATCGTCAGGGCGATGCCCTCCAGGATGGAGCGATAGATGTGGGCGCGGCCCTGGCTGCCGTCGAAGCCGAGCAGCGCGCCGCGCCGCCAGGTCGCGTGGCCTGGTGCCAGCCAGTCAGGCACCGTCAGCAGCCCGTTGCAGCCCGGCGCCAGTTCGCTGGCCGCCGCGTTGAGGGCGTCCTGCAGGTCTTGCGTTCCCGGTTCCTGGCCGGGCGAGCCCTCGAGCACGGTGCGGTACCAGCTGACGGTCCACATGCCGCGGCGGATCCCGGTGCTCTCGTACAGGTACTTCCCGGGCTGGGCCGCGAAGTTGGCCCAGTAGGTGTCGTCCGCGCTCCGGCAGGACGAGCCGACGGTCATCGCGGCGATGTAGGTGCCCAGCGACAGCAGCACGGTCCCGTCGTCGTCCAGGCCGCTGCCCAGGGCCTCGACGGCCTTGTCGTTGGCCGTGGCGTAGACCGGCAGGCCGGCCGGGATGCCCGTGGCCTCCGCCGCCGCGCGCGTAACCTCACCGAGCAGGCCGCCCGGAGGGACCAGGTCGAAGAGCATGTCGCGGGGCATGCCCGTCGCGGCGTAGGCGGCCGGATCGCCCGACCAGGTCGCCGTGTCCTGGTCGATGGGCCAGACACCCTGGTAGTTGGCCGCGGCGTCCACGAACTGGCCGGTCATCCGGTGGGTGATGTAACCCGAGGACGTGGTGATGTACCGGGTGAGCGGGCTGGCCGGCTCGTAGCGGCGGGAGACCCGCTCGTCCATCCAGCTCATCACCGGCTCGGCCAGGCGGCCGTCCGCGGTCAGCAGGGCCCGGCAGAACCGGATGGTGCACAGGCCGACGGCCGCGATGTCCGCCGGGTCGCCATCGAACTGGGCCATGGCGTCGCGGCAGGCTTCCCAGATGGAATCCCAGATGTCGTCACCCGGATGGACGGCATGCCCGGGCACCGAGGTGTCGTAGGGCCTCAGCGGCCGGCGGGCCGAGGCGAGCGGGTGACCGAGGGGGTCGAAGATCGTCACCTTGGTGCTCTGCGACCCGTTGTCGATGGCCAGCAGGTACGGGGTCATGGCTCAATCGGGAAGATGGTGCCCGCGTTCATCACGCCGTGGGGGTCGAAGGCCTGCTTGAGGGTCGAGAGCAGGTAGTAGGCGCTGCCGTGCTCCTGTCTCACCCAAGCCGTGCGGTACTTGCCGATCCCGTGGTGGTGCACCATCGACCCGCCCAGGCGCAGGGCTTCCTCGACGATGATCGCGTTCAGCGGCTTGTGGTAGACCTCGATCTCCTCGCGCGGGCTGGAGCCGATCGTGTAGTCGTACACGAAGTAGAGGTTGGTCCCGGTCTGGTAGCTGTGCGAGGAGTGCGCGCCGAGCATGGTCAGGTCGGCGACGCGAGGGAACTCGCTGCGGATCCGGCTCATGACGGAGCCGAACAGGTCGCTGACCCGTGACCAGTCGATCGATACTTCGGTGGTATAGCCGAGACGGGCGTTCTGGAGCATGTCGGCCTTCTCGGCGTCGATCTTGTCCTGGCCCCAGTTGAGGTTCTCGAACCATTGCTGGATCCGGCCGGCGTCGACGCTCTCGTGGGGGCGGCCGGAGAACAGCTCCCCGATCGCTTTCGCCGTGGCCTGCGTGAGGTGCTCCGGGCCCTCGGCGACGAGTACGACCACATTTTTGCCTTCGTAGCAATCAGCGAAGTGCTGCCTGGCGTCTTCAGGCGAGTAGACCCGGCAAACCGACGGCCGGTACCCGGCGGTGATCAGCTCGCGGACCGCGTCGATGCCGTCCCCGAATTCGTCGACGAGGAAGCCGAAGTACCTGTTGTTCTCCGGCTGATAGCGGAAGAGCTTGACCGTCACCTCGGTGATGAAGCACAGCGCGCCCTCGCTGCCGATGATGATGTGGCGGATGTCCGGGCCCGCGGCGCGGCGGGGCACGTTCTTGATGCGCGTGATCTGCCCCCCGGGGAAGACGGCCTCCACGCCCACGACCAGGTCCTCGATGCCGCCGTACAGGGTGGAGAACTGGCCGATCGACCGGGTCGCGACCAGGCCGCCCATCTGGGCGAGCGGCTTGGACTGCGGCGAGTGTCCCGTGGTCAGGCCCTGGGCCCGCACGGTCTCCTCCAGCGCCTGCAGGCCAGCGCCGCACTGCGCGGTAGCCATCATGTCGACCGGGTCGACCGACAGGATGGCGTTCATCCGCGAGCCGTCGACCACGAGGCTGTCCTCCACCACGGTCTCCAGCCCGCCTTCCGTGGCGGTCCGGCCGGTGCGGGGCACGACGTTGACGAGGTTGTCGCTGGCGAAACGCAGGACGGCCGCCACCTCTGCGGTCGAGCCGGGGTAGACGATCGCCGCCGGGATCGGCCCGTCGAAGATGCCGTGGACGGCGGTGTACTTCTTGAACCGGTCGACGCTGGCCGCCTTCAGCTGGTCCGCACCGGTCTCGACGGCGTCGGGCCCGAGCAGTTCGGTCATCGCCTCGGTGATCGACCGGCGGTTCAGCGGGGATCGGGATGAGGTCATGGTCGGCTCTGCACTCTCTCAACGCTCTCAGCGGACGAGGTAACCGCCGTCGACGACCAGGACGTGGCCGTTGACGTAGTCGGAGGCCCGGCTGGCCAGGAAGACGGTGGCGCCCATCAGGTCGGCGGTCTCACCCCAGCGCGCCGCGGGGATGTGGTCGACGATGCGGCGATCAGCCGCCGGGTCGGCCCGCGTCGCTGCGGTGATCGCGGTCTTGAAGTATCCCGGCGCGATGGCATTGACCTGGATGTTATAGGTCGCCAGCTCGTCACAGTAGGCCTTGGTGAAGCCCACGAGGCCGGCTTTGGTCGCGGCGTAGGCCGGTGAGCGCTGGCCGCCGAGGAAGGAGAAGAGGGAGGCGATATTGATGATCTTGCCGGATCGCTGCCCGATCATGAACTTGCTGGCCTCGTAGGCGAGCTCGAAGGCCGCGGTCAGGTTGACCGACACCATCGGGTCCCACAGGTCACGGCCGAACTCCTCCACCGCCGCCAGCAAGGCGATGCCGGCGCTGTTGACCAGGATGTCCACCGAGCCCAGCGTCTCGACGCAGTGGTGGACGACGGCCGCCGGAACGCCCGGCTGGGTGATGTCAGCCAGCATGAACTCCATCCGGCGCCCCGCGTCCTCGATGAGCCGGCGGGTGGTTCCGTCGTCCTCGGCGAGGCTGACCGCAAAGACGTCGGCGCCCGCCTTCGCCAGGGCGAGGGAGAAGGCCCGGCCCAGGCCGGTATTGCCGCCGGTGACGAGGGCGTTCCGCCCGGCGAGGGAGAACAGGTCGAGGCTGAAGTCGGCGATGTCCATGGGTCAGCTACCGTCCGTGGTGGCAAGTGGGTCGAACCGCGGGCGATGCGGCGGCCGGGATTTCCTTATGCTTACGGCGTGCATCTCGGCCTCGTCACCGTCGTGGTCACAGAGTATGACCCGGCGATCAGCTGCTTCGTGGAGGCTCTGGGCTTCGAGCTCGCGGAGGAGTCCCCCGGCTGATCGTCACGTCCCGGTATTGCTTGTCCCGGTCTTGCTCACGGCTGGTCGTCTTGGAGCTGGGCAATGATCTTCGTGAGGGCCGAGCGGAGGTGGTCCTGCTCGGCGGGGGTAAGGGTCGCCGTGGCGCGCCGTTCCAGTGCCGCGCGGGCCTGGCGGACCGGGTCGCGGGCCGACCTGCCCCGCGGGGTCAGGTACAGCCGGACCAGGCGCGCGTCGGCCGGGTCGGACCGGCGGGTGACCAGGCCGGCTTCCTCCATGCGGGTCGCGGTGTTGACGACGGTGGGGGTGGCGGCGCCCAGGCGGCGGGCGATCTCGCCGGGGGCAAGCCCGTCCTGCTCCCACAGCACGCTCAGCACGATGTGCTGGCCGACCCGGACGCCGTGGTGGCTCATCGCCTCGTCGGCGGCTTCCCGCAGCAGCTTGGCGGCCTGGGTGAACAGGGCGAGCAGGTCGGTCATCCCCCGAGAATAGTCGCTAGCACGCTAGCGATATGCGGTACGATCGAGGTTGTCATTAGCATGCTAGCGACTTGGAGGCGGGATGATCCTGGTCACCGGCGGCCTCGGCTTCATCGGGTCGCACACCACCCGGGCCCTGCTCGACCTCGGCGAGTCATGCGTGCTGGTCCAGCGTCGGGAGCCGGTCCTGCCGGATGACCTGGCCGGCGAGGCCGGCAGGCGGGTATTCACCGTGCGGGCTGACGTCACCGACCTAGCGGCCCTGCTGGAGGCCGGCAGCCGCCACCAGATCACCGGCATCGTCCATCTCGCCGGGTCAGTGCCCTGGCCGCCCGGCGCGGCCGAACCGGTCGACGGCGCCAGGCTGGCGATCGGCAGCCTGCTCAACGTGATCCAGGCGGCCCGCGACTGGCAGGTGCCGCGGGTGGGAATCGCCTCCACGATCGGGGTATACGGCGGCGCCACCGCGGCGAGCCCGCTGGGCGAAGACGCGCCGCTCCCCATGACCTCGGGCCACGTGATCCCGGCGTTCAAGAAGATCGGCGAACTGCTGGCCGACTACCTGGCCGGCGCCACCGGGATCGAGATCATCAACTACCGGATCTCCCCCTGGGGCCCGGGCGGCAATCCGGTGTCACCGTTCACCGCCGCGCCCCAGCTCGTGCACGCCGCCGCCCGCGGCGCCGCGCCGGACTTCTCCGCGCTGCGCTCCCCCGCCTACGCCGACGACGGGTTCGACATGTGCTACGTGAAGGACGGCGCCAGGGCCATCGCGCTGCTCCAGCTCGCGCCGCGGTTGAGCCACCGGACCTACAACATCGCCTCCGGGCAGGTGCTGACCAACCGGGAGGTGGCCACCGCGATCAGGGCAGTCATCCCCGATGCGCGCGTTGAGCTGCCCGAAGGCCGCAGCCCGGCAGGATCTGGCCAGGGGATCTGCCTCGACATCGGCAGGCTCCGCCAGGACACCGGATACCGGCCCGCCTACGACGCGGACACCGCGGTCGCGGACTACATCGCCTGGCTCCGCGCCGGCCACCCGCGCTAGCTGGCTGAGCTGATGGCCGGGCCCCGCGAGGTCCCCGCGGCTAGTTTCAGGGAGGACTCCCCTCGATACGACAGGTCCAGACGCGCGAGATCAAGGCTGAGGCTCTCGCTGTCGGGTGGCGGTCCACCGGGCCGCACGTTTGCGGTCAGCCACTCCGGGACGCAGTCCGCTCCGCCGACGGGAACGCCGTAGCGATCGCGGAGCATTTGTGAGGCTTCACCGGGCGCGGCCTTGCCAGGCCAGCCGCTGTCGGGCAGGGCGATGCGTACGAGCCTTGCGTGCTCGGCTCTCACGCCGCGCATGTCAACGAATACGCGCCCGTAGCAGGCGATCTCGGCATAGGCCCAGGGATCGTGCTCGTACGCGGTGTCGCAAAGGTAGCCGGGGAGCGAGTCGAGCGTCCCGGCGACGGCGCCGTAGATGCCGCACCTGCATCCCGGCGACGGCGCCAGGTGTCCCTTGTAGCAGGTCGCCTCCGCTTCCAGGCAGGGCCACCGTGGCGCGAGCCCAGTCGTGTCGTCGTGATACATGGGCGACGACAGGACCAGGCGCTTTCCCTCAGGGCGCACCCGGAACAGCCGCCACGCATGAAGTGCCGCCTCCGGCGAAAAGCGGAGCAGGCGCTCTTCGATGTCCACCACCGGATCGTAGATCGTGCCAGCCGGCGTCTCACTAACAGCGGAAGATCGTTAGCGCGAGTCTCCGATCGGATGGCCGGTACGCCCCCGGCGAACGGGCGGCCGACAGTTCGGGACGGTTCAAGTGGTGTGGTAGGCATGGGTCATGCCCGAACTCATCCCACGCGACGTCCTCTTCGGCAACCCGGAGCGGATCAACCCGCATATCTCGCCCGACGGCACCCGGATGGCCTGGATAGCGCCGCGCGAGGGGGTGCTCAACGTCTGGGTCGCGCCGATCCGGGCGGCCGACGCCCCGGGGGGTTCTGGCGTCGACTGGGACGCCGCGACGGTCGTGACGGACGACAACGACCGCGGCATCCGGGCCTACACGTGGGCCAAGGACGGCAGGCACCTGCTGTACGTGCAGGACACCGGCGGGGACGAGAACTGGCGGCTCTACGACGTCGACCTGGAGACGATGGAACGGCGTGACCTGACGCCGTTCGAAGGCATCCAGGCGCGGATCATCGCTACCCGCAAGAGCCACCGCGACGAGATCCTCGTGGGGCTTAACCGGGACAACCCGCAGCTGCACGACGTCTACCGGCTGAACCTCAAGACCGGGGACCTGGTCAAGGAGATCGACAACCCCGGGTACGCAGGGTGGCTCGCGGACGAGGACATGGTGGTCCGCGGCGCCATCGCCCCGCTGCCCGACGGCGGCTACGACATGCTCGTCCGGGACGGCGCGGACGCCGCCTGGCGGACGCTGCTGACCATCCCGGCCGACGACGTCACGGCCAGCGACGCGCTCGCGTTCACCGGGGACGGGCGGTCGCTGGTGGCCATCAGCTCGCTCGGGGTGAACACGGGCCGGCTGACCATCATCGACTTGGCCTCCGGCGAGGGCCGGGTGCTGCTCGAAGACCCCGAGGCGGACGTCACCGGCGCGCTGCTGCACCCGGACACCAAGGAGCCGCAGATCGCCGTGGTCCTCAAGGACCGCGCCGAATACCACGTCCTCGACCCGTCGGTGGAGGCGGATTACCAGGCGATCAGGGCGCTGCACTCCGGTGACCCGGGATTCGCCGGGCGCGACGAGGCCGACGAGACCTGGCTGGTGGGTTTCACCGAGGACGCCGGGCCCGTGCACTACTTCGCCTATGACCGGGCCAGCCGGGCCGGCGCCTTCTTGTTCAGCAGCCGCCCCGAGCTGGCGGCCTACGAGCTAGCGCGGATGGAGCCGTTCTCCTTCACCGCTCGCGACGGGCTGACCGTACACGGCTACGTGACGTTCCCGCCGGGAGCCGGCCGGACCGGGCTGCCTGCGGTGCTCAACGTGCACGGCGGGCCGCAGGCCCGCGACGTGTGGGGCTGGGATCCCGAGGCGCAGTGGCTCGCGAATCGCGGCTACCTGTGCATCCAGGTGAACTACCGCGGCTCGACCGGTTACGGCAAGGCGTTCGTGACGGCCGGCGACCGGGAGTGGGGCGCCAAGATGCACGAGGACCTGCTGGACGCGGTCGCGTACGTGGTGGCCCAGGGGTGGGCTGACCCGGCCAAGGTCGCCATTTACGGCGGTTCGTACGGCGGCTACGCGGCGCTGGTCGGCGCGGCGTTCACGCCGGACGTGTTCTGCTGCGCGGTGGACATCGTCGGCCCGTCGAACCTTCAGACGCTCCTCGAGTCGATACCGCCGTACTGGGCTCCCATGAAGATGCAGCTGTTCAAGCGGGTGGGGAATCCCGAGACGGACCAGGAGTTCCTGTGGTCGCGCTCGCCGCTGTCCCGGGCCCGTGACATCCGGATCCCGCTGCTGATCGCCCAGGGCGCCAACGACCCGCGGGTCAAGCAGGCCGAATCGGAGCAGATCGTCGCCGCCCTTAAGGAAGCCGGGATCGAGCACGAGTACATGCTGTTCCCCGACGAGGGACATGGCTTCGCCAAGCCGCAGAACCGGCTGACGTTCTACGCCGCGGCCGAGCGCTTCCTCGCCAGGTACCTGGGCGGCCGCTTCGAGGAGTAGCCCGCACGCAGGGTTAAAACGGCCGTAAAACGGTACAAGGCAGGCGTGGACCGTCTCCGGGTCTCCCTGCTCGGCGTGCTCGCGCTGATCGCCGGGCTGGCCCTTGCCGGGTGCTCGCTGAGCTCGGCCAGCACCTCCGCGGCTTCCGGGTCAACGGGAACCGCAACGGCCAGCCCCGCGCTGTCGATCCCGGGAACGCACCGGTCGACCACCGTGCACCAGATCTCCTCGCCGGTCAGCACGCTCGTGGTCACGAGCCAGGTAGGCAGCGTCACGGTGAGCGGCGGCAGCGGGCCCACCACGACCGTGACCGAGGAGGGCACTTACTCCAGCAAGCCGCCGGTGACCACACGGACGGTCAGCGGCGGAACGCTGACCGTGAGCTATACCTGCCCGATCGAACTCGTCTGCTCGGTCCGCTACGACATCGCGGTGCCGCGCACCGCGACCGTTCAGGTGACGGCCCAAGCGGGCGAGATCACGCTGTCCGGCCTGGCCGGACAGGTGACCGCCAAGGCCGACGCCGGGCTCATCACGGCCACCGGCCTGACCGGTGCGTCCGTGAGCCTGACCACCGACGTAGGCGGCATCAACGCCGACTTCGCTGCCGCGCCCGCCACCATCGCGGCCGTGGCCCGGGTCGGCGGCATCACCCTGCGCGTACCGGCGGGCGCGGCCTACACGGTGACCGCGAACGCCACCGTCGGCAAGGCCACCGTCAGCATCCCGCAGGCTGCCTCGGCCCCGCACGCCATCACCGCCACGACCGACGTCGGCGCCATCCTGGTCGCGTACGCCAGCTAGGCGGCGCCAGCTCGGAGCGGGCGAGGTCAGAGCATGGGAAGGTAGCGGTCCAGCTCGTATTCGGTGACCTGGCGGCGGTACTCCTGCCACTCCTCGCGCTTGTTGCGCAGGAAGAAGTCGAAGACGTGCTCGCCCAGGGTCTCCGCGACGAGTTCGCTGTCCTGCATCACCCTCACGGCCTGGTCCAGGTCCTGCGGCAGCGGCCGGATGCCGAGCGCTCGGCGCTCGGCCGAGGTGAGCGCCCACACGTCGTCCTCGGCGCCGGGCGGCAGCTCGTAGTCGCCCTCGATGCCCTTCAGGCCGGCCGCCAGGATCACGGCGAACGCCAGGTAGGGGTTGCATGCGGCATCCAGCGACCGGAACTCCACCCGGGTGGAGTTGCCCTTGAGCGGCTTGTACATGGGCACGCGGATCAGGGCCGAACGGTTGTTGTGTCCCCAGCACACGTAGGCGGGCGCCTCGCCGCCCGCGCCCGCGGTGCGTTCGGCCGCGCCCCAGAGCCGCTTGTAGGAGTTCACCCACTGGTTGCACACCGCGGTGATCTCCGCCGCGTGCTGGAGCAGGCCGGCGATGAAGGCCCGGGCGGTCTTGGACAGCTGGAACTCCGCGCCCGCCTCGTAGAACGCGTTCTTGTCGCCCTCGAACAGCGACACGTGGGTGTGCATGCCGGAGCCCGGGTGGTCGGTGAACGGCTTCGGCATGAACGTCGCCCACACGCCCTGCTCGATCGCCACCTCCTTCATCACCAGCCGGAACGACATGATGTTGTCCGCGGTGGTCAGCGCGTCGGCGTAGCGCAGGTCGATCTCCTGCTGCCCGGGCGCGCCCTCGTGATGGCTGTACTCCACCGAGATGCCCATCGACTCCAGCATGGTGATCGCGGTCCGCCGGAAGTCGTGCGCGACGCTGTGCGGCGTGTGGTCGTAGTAGCCGCCCGTGTCGATCGGGCGCGGCTTGCCGCCCGGCTCGGGCCGTTCGCGCAGCAGGAAGAACTCGATCTCCGGGTGCGCGTAGAACGTGAAGCCGAGTTCGGAGGCTCGGCCGAGGTTCCGCTTGAGCACCCAGCGCGGGTCCGCGTACGACGGCGACCCGTCGGGCATCAGGATGTCGCAGAACATCCGGGCCACGCCCGGGTACTCACCGCGCCACGGCAGGAGCTGGAACGTCGCCGGGTCAGGCCGCAGGATCATGTCCGCCTCGTAGACCCGGGCGAAGCCCTCGATCGCCGAGCCGTCGAAGCCGATCCCGTCGGCGAAGGCGCCCTCGAGCTCGGCGGGGGCGACCGCGATCGACTTCAGCGTGCCGAGGACGTCGGTGAACCAGAGCCGGACGAACCTGATGTCCCGCTCCTCCAGCGTGCGCAGCACGAACTCTTCCTGCCTGTCCACGGCCATCACCCTAGTCGTCTGGTGTTTCCGCGCTGTTACGTAGGCTGGAAGGGTGACGAGGCTAAGGATCGCCCTGGCCCAGGTCAATGCCACGGTCGGGGACCTGGACGGGAACGCAGACCTGATCGTGGAGTGGACGCGGCGGGCGGGCGCGCAGGGGGCGCGGGTCGTGGTGTTCCCGGAGATGATGCTCACCGGGTACCCGGTGGAGGACCTCGCGCTGCGGGCGTCCTTCGTGGATGCGTCGATCGCGACGCTGCATGCGGTGGCGGCGAGGCTCGGGGCCGAAGGCCTCGGCGGGGTCGCGGTGGTGACCGGTTACCTGGACCACAGGACCGACCTGGCGCCGCGGACCGGGCTACCGGCCGGCGCACCGCTGGATGCAGCGGCGCTGCTGTACGGCGGGCGCGTCGTCATCACCTCGGCCAAGCACCACCTGCCGAACTACGGGGTGTTCGACGAGTTCCGTTACTTCGTGCCGGGCAACACGCTGCCCGTGTTCCGGCTGCCGGCCGGGGACGGCCGGCAGGTCGACATCGCGACCGCGATCTGCGAGGACCTGTGGCAGGAGGGCGGGCCGGTCGCGGCATGCGCACGAGCGGGGGCGAGCCTGCTCCTGGTGCCGAACGCCTCGCCCTACGAGCGGGGCAAAGACGACGTGCGGCTCGATCTCGTCGTCCGGCGGGCTCGCCAGGCTGGAGCCGCGCTCGCCTACGCCAACATGGTCGGCGGGCAGGACGAGCTGGTCTTCGACGGCGATTCGATCCTGGTGGCCGCGGACGGGACCTTGCTCGCCCGCGGGCCGCAGTTCGAGGAGGCGCTCGTGGTCGCCGACCTGGACCTGCCGGCCGCGGCGGAGGCTCCGGTACCGGCAGACCAGCCGGTGGACGCCGAAGACGGAACCGTGATCACGATCGAGCGGGTGACGCTGCCGGCCGCGGCCGGCGCGGACAGCGCGCCGGACCAGGCCGGGGACGCGGGGCCGTTCTGGCCGCGGCTGCCGGACCCGGCCGAGGTCTACGCGGCGCTCGTGACCGGGGTCAGGGACTACGTGCGCAAGAACCGGTTCCGTTCGGCCATCCTGGCGCTGTCCGGGGGGATCGACTCGGCGCTGACCGCGACGATCGCCGCCGACGCGATCGGGCCGGGAAACGTCTACGTCGTCATGATGCCGAGCCGGTACTCCTCCGAGCACTCGGTCAGCGACGCCGAAGATCTGGTCAAACGGCAGGGCCTGCACGCGGTCACGATCCCGATCGCCTCGATGGTCGACGCGTTCACCGACGAGCTCTCCCCCGCGGGGTTCCCGCCGACCGGGCTGCCCGCCGAGAACCTGCAGGCCCGGGTCCGCGGGGTGGTGCTGATGGCGCTGTCCAACGCGGCCGGGCACCTCGTGCTGACCACGGGCAACAAGAGCGAGATCGCGACCGGCTACTCGACGCTGTACGGGGACTCGGCGGGCGGGTTCGCCCCGATCAAGGACGTGCCCAAGACGATGGTGTGGGAGCTGGCCCGGTGGCGGAACGCCGAGGCCGTGCGGCAGGGCGCCGTGCCGCCGATCCCGGAGAACTCGATCACCAAGCCGCCGAGCGCCGAGCTGGCGCCCGGCCAGCTCGACACCGACTCGCTCCCGCCGTACGAGATCCTCGACCTGCTGCTCGACGACTACGTCGAGAAGGACATGGGCGTGGCCGAGCTGATCGCGGCCGGGCACGACCCGGCGCTGGTCGAGCGGGTGGTCCGGCTGGTCGACGCCGCCGAGTACAAGCGGCGGCAGTACCCGCCGGGCCCGAAGATCAGCCAGAAGAACTTCGGCCGCGACCGCCGGCTCCCGATCACCAACCGCTGGCGCGAGGTGCTGCGATAACGAGGGCGGTCCTCGCTAGGGTTGGCGTGTGGCAGAGGACGTCTTCATAGCTCAGACGCGGGAGGGGCCGATCGCGGGGCACGTCTCCGGATCCGGGGCCCCGCTCCTGCTCCTGCACGGCGGTCCGGCGTTGTCGGATTACATGGACATGCTCTACCCCGAGACGGACGGGTGGCGCAGCGTCCGGTACCAGCAGCGGGGGCTGACGCCCTCGGCGGTCAGCGGGCCGTTCACCGTGGACCGCCACGTGGCCGACGCCGTCGCGGTGCTCGACACGCTGGGCCTGCGCCGGACGGTGGTGCTCGGGCACTCCTGGGGCGGTTACCTCGCGCTGCAGCTGGCCGCGTCCCACCCTGACCGGGTGGCCGGACTGGTGCTCGTGGATCCGCTCGGCGCCGTGGGGGACGGCGGGGTCGCGGACATGGGCCAGCATCTGGCGGACCGCATGCCGCCCGCGGCGATGGCGCGGTTCGGCATGGTCGCCGCTCGCCTGGCGGGGCCCGATCCCACCGACGCGGACGCCCTGGAGTCGCTGACCCTGCTATGGCCCGGGTACTTTGCCGACCCGGCCACGGCGCCGCCGGTCCCGTCGGCCATGCGAACCTCGCTCGAGGGCTACCGGGAGACGTTCGCCTCAGTCGCCGAATATCAGGCGAGCGGCTTCAGCGGCAAGCTCCGCGAGGTGCAGGTGCCGTCGGTGTTCGTGCTGGGTGAGCGAAGCCCCATGCCGGTCAGCCAGGGCGAGCAGACCGCGGCCCTGATGCCGAAGGCCGAGGTGGTGCTGGTTCCCGGTGCCGGGCACCTGCCCTGGCACGAGCAGGCGGGGTGTGTCGCTGCGGCGCTCGAGACGATCAGGGAGCGGGCCGCGGGCCCGGACGCCGCGTGGTGATCACGGGCGAGCGGTGCAGCCCCTGAGGAGCCCGTCGACCAGGCGGGCGGCGAAGTCGCCGTCCAGCTTCCCGTCCAGGGACTTCTCCTGGGCCATGATCGCCCCGGTCAGCGTGAGCATCGAGATCTCGACGTCGGTGTCGGGGCGCAGCTCGCCGGTCCCGATACCGCGGCGGATGACCGAGCGGATCATGTCGCGCCGGGGCTCGACGACCTCCGCCTTGTACCGTGCCATCAGCCGCGGATACTTCTCCCCCTCGCCGAGCAGCAGCGCGTAGCGCCGCGCCTTCCTGGGGTCGGCCTTGTCGGCGCACATCACCTCGATGATGGCCAGCAGGTCCTCGCGGACCGAGTCGCCCTGGGGCTCGGGGTACGGCGACTTCAGCGAGCCGAGCGCGGCGAGCAGCAGCTCTTCCTTGTTCGGCCAGCGGCGGTAGATGGTCGCCTTGCCGACCCCGGCGCGCGCGGCGACGAGCTCGACGCATACGCCCTCGAACCCCTGCTCGGCGAACACGTCAAGCGTCGCCTCGATGATGGCCTGCTCGGCCTGCTCGCTACGCGGGCGGCCGGGGCGGCGGGCAATAGGCCCCGTGGCCGGCCCGGTGTCCGGGCCGGCCACGGTGACGGGCTGCATGGCGGTGTCACACCTCCCGTTCGGCCGTCTTGAGCATGTCTGCCTCCATTATGGCCAGCGCATCTTCATAAGCGCGATCCTGCGACCGTTCGGCCGTGGCGGCCGGGCGCGGACGGCCCGGCATCCAGCGGACGACGACCAGTCCGCCCGCCGCCGCCATCAGCGCCGCGACCAGCGTGGTGCCGTGCATGGCGTGGACGAACGCGTCGTTGGCCGGGACCAGCAGCGACCGCCCGGCCGTGCCGAGCTGCTGGGCGACCGCCTGGGTGGCGGTGATCGACGAGGAAGCCGTAGCGCGGGCCGCGGCGGGCAGGTGCGTCAGCGACGGGCTGAGTGACCTGCGGTAGAACTCGGCCAGGATCGAGCCGAGGATCGCGACGCTGAGCGCGACCGCGACCTGCCGGGCGATGTTGGTCAGCGCGGAACCCGCGCCGGCCCGCTCACGCGGCAGCACGTCCATGACCGCCGCGGTGGCGGCCGGCATGACCACGCCGATCGACGCGCCCTGAACCGCGAAGATCAGGCCGAGCACCCAGATCGGCGTCGCGGTGCCGAGCGTGGCGTAGCCGGCCAGGGCCAGGGCCATCACGAACAGGCCGGTCGCCCCGACCGCCTTGGCGCCGTAGCGCCGGACCATGCTCGCGCTGCGCGGCGAGGCGAGCAGCTGCCCGGCCGCGAACGGCACGGTCAGCAGGCCGGCCTCCAGCGGGGTGTAGCCGCGGACGTTCTGCAGGTAGAAGCTGATGAAGAAGAGCAGGCCGCCCATGCCGAAGAACACCAGCGCGGTCGCCGCCACCGACGCGGACAGCCGGTGGTCGCGGAACAGCCGGACGTCGAGCGACGGGTGCGCGATCCGGGTCTCGTACCAGCCGAACACCACGAGGACGACCAGGCCGCCCGCGATCGGGCCGAGCACGGCCGGGTGGATCCAGGAGCCGATGTCGCCGCCCTGAACGATCCCGTACACCAGCGTGACCAGGCCCGCGATGGACAGCAGCACGCCCAGGTAGTCGATCCCGCCAGCCTCGGCGTTGCGCGACTCGGGTACGAGCATGAACGCCAGGGTGGCGCCGATGGCGGTCACGGGAACGTTGATGAGGAAGACCGAACCCCACCAGAAGTGGTCGAGCAGGATGCCGCCGAGCACCGGCCCGGTGGCGATCCCGAGGCCGACCGCCATGGCCCACAGGCCGATGGCCCGCGGGCGTTCGGCGGGCTCGAAGACGTTGGAGATGATCGACAGGGTCTGGGGCATGACCGCCGCGCCGCCCAGGCCCATCGCGGCCCGCGCGAAGATCAGCTGTTCGGGCGTCCGTGAGTAGGCCGAGAGCAGCGACGCGACGCCGAACAGCGCGAGCCCGATCATGAGCATCCGCTTGCGGCCGATCCTGTCGCCCAGCACGCCGAACGTGAAGAGCAGCCCGGCGAAGACGAGGGTGTACGAGTTGATGGCCCACTCGAGCTGGCTCTGGCTCGCGCCGAGGCCCCCGCGAGGCTCGGCGATAGTCTTGAGCGCCACGTTGAGCACTGTGTTGTCGATGACGATGGCGAGCAGCCCGACGATGAGCACGCTGAGAATGACCCAGCGCCGACGGTTGACCGTCTGCGTGTCCATGTGTCCCTTCCGGATCACTTGAAGCTTGCGAGCGGAACCGGGAAGGCCAGGGACCGTCAGCGTGTTGCCACGGTCAGGACTTCCGGGTACCGCAACTATCGATACGGAACAGTCTCGTATCGGAATCTATTTCCGGGACTCAGGCGTGATCCACGTCACATTCCAGGCTCGGCCCGCGACTCCCCTCGGGTCCCGCTGAGGATCAGCCCGGCTACGGCCAAGACCCAACCAACGGGCGCGGCACCGTAGCTGCTCTATGGCCAGGGTGGCTACCGCTTGACGTGCCGCGCGGCTAATGGCCCTCGGCCTTGAGGCGGTGGCGCAATTCACGGGCAGTTGTCAGTGCCATGTCCAGGTCATATCGCTGGGGCCAACCTTGGTCACCTGGGTGGGCGCATTGGTTACGGACTCTGCGGACTCTGTCGACATCGAATGGTGCCAGCCTGTATTGGTCGGCGAGAAACCTCACAGCCAGGCTGGGATCAGGAGCAAGGCGCGCAACCAGATCCCAGCTCTCAAGAAGTTCGCGGATGAGCCCTGGTGGTAGCTCAGCGTCCCGATCGTCGTTCTGTCCTGAGTTGCCTGGCCAGGGAGCAGGGGGCCGCGGTGCAGGCGGCCGGGGCCGGGGCGGCACAGGCGGTAGGGTCCTCGGGACACTTGGCCCTACACCCGCTGGCACCTGGCCCCCTAGCCCGCCCTGCCCGGCCGGCCGCGCGCCGTTCAGGTCAGGGCGGGTCGCGGCAAACCTCTCCTTGAGCCGCCGGACCACGGACGGCTCGATAGTCGAAGACGCCGATCGCACGAACTCGCCCATTTCCCTGAGCTCGTCCATGACGGCCTTGCTTTCGACCCCGAACTCCTTCGCGAGCTCGTAGACCCGGACCTTCGCCATCGCGCCCCCTCTGGAGCCCGCCAGTGGATCTGGTCTCAGTATCGCGGCTCGCGGTGTGGGCTTCACATCCCCTGAGGCCTGGGCATGGGACGTGACACGGTGCCAACTGGTTGGCTTAACCCTGGCGAATGGCCGCGGAAGTGCGCTGCCGGCCTTCGCTGGTGCCATCGGCGCTGGTAACCTGCGGGCGGCGTTTCGGAGTCGATGCTGAGTGCGCTGAAGCGGGCGGCCAGATCCTCGACCCACGTGGCACGCAGCCCAAGTGGAACAGCCGGGAGCGGCCGGACGTTATGAGTCAGTCCGGGTGACTGGTGCCTTTGAGGCGCCGTTGAGCGATGCAGCCAGAGCGGCGCTGGCGGGCTGGCCTGCTGGCGCAGTGAGCGCGGGCATCGCCGGCGCGGTCGGCAGGCTGTGGTTGTCGCGGGCTTCGCCGGCTGGCGGCTGGGCCGGGCTGTGGGCCCGGGCTGCGCGGTCGAAGAAGCGCAGTAGTTCTACCGGGACGGGCATCACGAGCGTGCTGTTCTTCTCGGCGGCGACCTCGACCACGGTCTGCAGGAGCCGCAACTGCAGGGCGGCCGGGTCGGCGGACATGACGGTGGCGGCCTGCGCGAGCTTCTTGGATGCCTGGTACTCGCCGTCGGCGGAGATGATCCGCGCGCGGCGCTCGCGTTCGGCTTCGGCCTGGCGGGACATCGATCGCTTCATCGATTCCGGCAGGGAGATGTCCTTGACCTCGACCCGCTCTACCCGGATGCCCCAGGGCCCCTCGGTGGGGGCGTCGAGGACGTCCTTGAGCTTGGCGTTGACCTTCTCGCGTTCGGACAGCAGCTGGTCCAGGTCGCTCTGGCCGATAACCGATCGCAACGAGGTCTGGGCGACCTGGGACACGGCGTAGGTGTAGTTCTGTACGTTGATGATCGCCTTGCCCGGGTCGACGACCCGGTAGTAGACGACCGCGTCCACCCGCACCGTGACGTTGTCGCGGGTGATGCCCTCCTGGCCGGGTACCGTCGCCGCGATGATCTGCATGTTTACCTTGCGCAGCCGGTCCGAAATCGGGTTGACCCAGGTCAGTCCGGGTTGGCGGAGGACCGGCAGCATTTTGCCCCAGCGGAAGACAAGGCCTTGCTCGAACTGATTGATGATCTTGAAGCCGAACATCTCGGCCGTCCCATCCCTGGCGCGTGGCGCACCGGATTCACCGAACCCTCGGACGGCACCGGCGTGACTGCCAGTGTTCGAAATGCCCCAGGCTCACCTCCATTATCGCACCGCCTTTGATCAGCCCGAACGGGCGGCGGTGGGCGCGGCAGGCACTTCTTCCGCGCCAGCCGCTCCCTCCGACGAGGGCTCGGTCACGTGGGGCCGCGGGGCGGGGCGCAGGGCCAGGCAGAGCAGCGCACCGATCAGCAGCGCGGTGACGGGGAAGGCGATGGCCGTCCGCATGGAGGTGACGAAGCCGTGCCCGTCGGCCAGCCGGTTCTCTAGCACCGCCAGGACGACGGCGCTGCCGAGCGCCGAGCCGGTCTGCCGGAAGGTGTTCAGGACGCCGGATGCCGCCCCGGCCAGCTTGGGATCGACGTTCCTGGTGGCGATGGTCTGCATCGGCGACATCGTGCACCCGACGCCCAGGCCTGCGACCAGGAAGCCGGGCACCAGGTCATACCAGTGCGATGCGGGCCCGGCGACGGCGACGATGATGACCAGCCCGGCGGCGTATACGGCTAGCCCGAACATCAGCAGGTACTTGCCGCCGCGGTCGGCGAGCCGGCCCGCGAACGGCGCGACGATCCCGGACACCAGCGACGACGGGGCCATGGTCAGGCCCGCCTTCAGCGGGCTGAAGCCCAGCTGGGTCTGGAGGTAGAGCGTCAGCGGCAGCGCCATCCCGATCAGGCCGATCGAGACGATCACGTTCGTGGCGCTCATCAGCGCGTAGTTGCGGTCGCGGAACAGGACGAAGGGCAGTAGCGGCGACCGGTCCTGGCGGCGCGCCTGCACCAGGCCGAACACCCCGAGGAGCACGACCCCGGTCCCGATGATCAGCGGGATGGTGACGAACCCCGTGACCCGGGCCCAGTCGTAGGTCTGGCCCTCGATCAGGCCGTAGGTGATCGCTACCAGCGCGGCGCTGGCCAGCAGCACCCCGGGCAGGTCGAGCGCCTGCCGGCGCCCCGTCCGCACCTCGGGCACGACGAGCAGGGCGAGCGCCACGGTCACCACGCCCACGGGCAGGTTGACGAAGAAGATCCAGCGCCAGCCGAGATAGGTGACGAGCACGCCGCCGACGGTCGGGCCGGCGATCGTGGCCAGCCCGGCGACGCCGCCCCAGATGCCGAGCGCCGCGCCGCGCCTGGTGGCGGGGAAGGTCGCGATGATGACGGCCATGGTCTGCGGCAGCAGCAGCGCGGCGCCCAGGCCCTGCACGGCGCGGGCCGCGATGAGCTCGGTGGCGGTCTGCGAGATCCCGGACGCGGCCGAGGCGAGCGTGAAGACGGCGACGCCGGCGACGAACAGGCTCCGCCGGCCGCGCAGGTCGCCGAGGCGGCCCGCGGTGATCATCAGCACGGCCAGCACGATGATGTAGGCGTTGATCACCCAGCCGATCTGCGGCAGCGAGGCGTGCAGGCCGCGGCGCATGGCGGGGATGGCGATGTTGACGATGGTCAGGTCAAGCAGGGTCATGAAGAACCCGAGGCTGAGGGTGGCCAGGATGGCCCACTCGTTACCGCGCCACTTACGCATCGTCTGCCTCCTGCTCACCAGAGAAGCCCTCAGGGTCGCGCACCTCGTGCACGTGGTCGGTCGCGGCCGGGTCCCACGAGAGCCGGTCGTCGCGGATGTCCGCGACGACCGCGCGCAGCCAGTCGAGCTCAGCGCGCTGAAGCGCGATGAGGTACTCGGTCTCGATCAGGTGCACCCGGCCCATGTTCAGCCGCTGGAACCTGGACTGCTTGAGCGCGGCGTCCATGGCCGCGTTCCGCATGGACAGCTGCCCCTCGGCCTCGATGGCGCGCCGTTCGAGGAGTTCGGCGACTTCTTCCGGGTCGAGCAGGTTGGCGAACGTCAGCGAGGTGGCCAGGCCCGGGTAGTCGGGCGCGGCCCGCATGAGCCCCTGGCGCAGCGCGTCGAGCAGCTGGTCCCGGCCGAGATCGGTGATCTCGTAGACGGTACGCTCCGGCCGGCGGCCCTCCCGGCTGGTTTCCACCGGCTGGATCAGGCCGGACGCCGCCAGCCGGCCGACCGTGCTGTACAGCGTGCCGTGTGTCACCTTCATCACCCGGTCGATCTCCTGCACGCGGATCCGGTGGCGCATCTCGTAGGGGTGCATCGGCTGCCGCCAGAGCAGCGACAGGATCGCCATCCCCAGCGGTGTCAGGGCGGCCGGAGGCCGCTGACGCGGCTGAGCCATGGTTGCCTCCCGTCGTCTACTTCAAATAGTCGACTTCGACTATACGAGGCAGACTAGTCCGCGTCAACTGAGTTGACGGGCCACGGGTGACACCACGACGGGCTCGACAGGAAACTGCTGCGCCTGTACGTAGCTAACCCACCCAGCCCATCCCTCACTTGCGCATCCTGCAGCACATTTTCCGTGGTAGATCCGCGCTTCGTGGAGGATCCGGGGGGCTATGGTCCCCAAAAGTCTCCACGGAGCGCGGATCTTCCACCATCTTTCATCCATCACGTTTTGTCGGCCCCCGCCGTCACACTGTGACGCATGGACCATGAGCTTCCGCCGGCCCTCGGTAATCTGGCCCGCCACCAGTCCGGCGTCATCTCCCGCCCGCAGGCCCTCCGCGCCGGGCTGTCCGCTGACATGATCAGATTCCGGGTCAGCAGCGGCAGGTGGCGGCAGGTACATCCGGGCGTTTACGCGACCTTCAGCGGAGTCCCGGGCCGCAGGGCACATCTATGGGCCGCGGTCCTGTCAGCCGGGCCGGGCGCGATGCTCAGCCACGAGACGGCCGCTGAGCTACATGGGCTCGCCGACCAGCCAGCCGACCTGATCTACGTGACCGTTCCGCGCGAGCGCCGGGTCGTCGCGGCGGAAGGTGTCAGCATCTACCGCTCCGCGCGTGCCCTGGAGACGGTGGAGGGACATGCTTATCCGCCACGGACCAGGATCGAGGAGACCGTACTGGACCTGACACAGAAGGCGGCCACCTTCGATGACGTGTGCGGGTGGGTGACCAGGGCGTTCGCGCGCGACATGACCGACCAAGCGAGGCTGCGCACGGCGATGACCGCGCGGACGAAGCTGCGCTGGCGCGCTGACCTGGATGAGCTCATCACGGCGGCCGCCGGGGGAGACCATTCGGTGCTGGAGTACCGGTACGACCGCGACGTCGAGCCGGCGCACGGGTTGCCGGCGGCCAGGCGGCAGGTGCCGTTCACGGGTCCGGGCGGCCGCCGCGGGCGCAGGGACCGCGTCTACGAGGACGGCCTCGTGGTCGAACTGGACGGACGCGCCGCGCACCCGGACGAGAGCCAGTGGAAAGACAAGGCCCGGGACAACGCCGCGGCCGTGGCCGGCCTGCAGACCCTCAGGTACAGCTGGACGCAGGTCAAGCGCGAGCCGTGTGAGATAGCGGTGGAGGTGGCCACGGTGCTGCGTAAGCAGGGCTGGCGCGGCCGACCCCGGGCGTGCTCTCCTGCCTGCACCGCCCGGCGGGCATTTCCCCGCTGAGCCTGCAACCCGATCCCGAGGGGGCACGGGGATCGAGTGGTGAGGGGGCGCCAGCCGGCGGCGGGACTTCGGGGCGCTCCAGGAAGCGTGGTCATCGACGGCTTCCTGCTTGTTAGCGGCGGTCAGGGCCTGGGCGCGATGTCGGCCAGGCGGAGGAGGCCTGAGTCGGGGTCGACGAACAGGGCCAGGGTGAGGTTGGCGTGCTCGCCGAGAAGTTCCGTGGTGACGGAGGCGCTGCCGTCGCCTGCCGTCCAGGCGCCGAGGCGGCACGGGCCGGCCCACGCGGCGGCCATCCGCAGGCGGCGGGCCAGCAGGTGGGTGTCCACCGTGGAGTAGGCGGGGATGGACGGCGGCCAGGTCGGGCCGGTGCCGTTCAGCCACGCGAGGATGGCGTCGAGGGTGCGGGCCAGCGGCGAGCCGTCGGCGGGCGGCACGGCGAGGGCGAGGGACTGCACGCGGGGCGGGAGTTCCGGGTTGAGCTGGATCTGCACCTGAACCGTGCCGCGTTCGCCGGCGAGCCACCAGCGGCAGTGGGCGGGAGTGTCGAACTCGGGGCGCCGGCTCGGGTCGTCGCGGAAATCGCCGATGCGCTCGCGGATCATGGCCAACCAGTGCTGGCGTTCGGCGAACGGGGCGTCCTGCGCCACGTTGGGCGTGAACAGGCGGGTTGCCTCGGCGTCGTCCCAGGCCTGCAGCAGCCCGCTGACCTCTTGCTTGGCGACGAGGGTGGCGGGCCAGGGGCCGCCCCCCGGGGCGAGCGCCACCTGGTCGCCGTGAGCGGGCGGTTCGGCCTGGTGCAGCACGATGTCGAGGAGCCGGGCGGCGAGCGACTGCATGCCGGAGTAGGTGCTGTTGCCGAGCGCGATCACGCCGGTCCCCGAGGCCGGGTGCCAGCGCATGTTGCTGCCGAACCCCGGGTATCCGCCGCTGTGGCTGACGATCCGGCCGAAGGAGGGATCCTCCTCGACGAACAATCCGAAGCCGTAGGCGGACAGGGCCGGCGTCACCGCCCCAGGGAAGCCCTCGGCGGAGTCCCACCCGGTCAGGACCTGCGGCAGCTGCATCTCGCGGCGGGTCGCGCGGCGCAGGGGGTGCGCGCCGCCCGCCTCGGGGTCCCCGGCCGGGAACGCGCCGGCGAACCCTGCCACCCAGCGGGTGAGGTCCCGCACGCAGCTGAAGACCCCGCCCATCGGGGCGAACGCTCCGCACGGGTCGGAGGGGACCTCTGACCACCCTTGCGGCGCTCGCCGGTACCCGCGGGCGAGGTTCGCCGCGTCGAACTCGGCCGCATCGTAGCCCGTCAGCGTCATGCCCAGCGGGCTCAGCAGGCGATCGCGGATGTAGTCCTGGTAGGCGGCGCCGGTGACGGCGCTGATGATCAGGCCGAGGATCGCGTAGCCCATGTTGGAGTACTCGAACCGGGTACCCGGCGCCCAGTTGAAGCCCACGCCGTCGGCGAGGAGGGCCTTGAACAGCTCCAGCGGCAGGCCCTGCTGCCGGTCACCCCACGGGTCGTCGGTCGGGAAGCCCGCGGTCATGGTCAGCAGGTGCCTGATGGTCACGCGGGGCGCGTCCGGGGCCGCCGACGGCCAGCGGCGCAACTCGGGAACGTACGCCTCGGCCGCGTCGTCCAGCCGCAGCGCACTGCCGTCCCGCAGGGCGAGTATCGCGGACGCGGTGAAGCTCTTGGTCATCGAGGCGATCCTGAACACCGTGCCGTCGTCAGGGGCCGGTCCCCCGAGGTAGCGCTCGCCTAGCCCGGCCGCGTGCACAAGCTCGCCGCCGATCACGATCCCGTAGGCCATCCCAGGCTGCCCGCCGCGCTGCTGGTAGCCCGCGGCCAGGGCGTCGACGTCCGCGAAGTCGGTCATGGCCACAGTTTTCCAGAACAGAAGTCATACCGTGCAACCTCCGTAGCATGCGATCATGAACGCGTCCGGGTACGCCGCGAGGGCGACACGAGACGTGGAGGTAGCACAGATGTCAGAGCATGCTGACGCATCCGTGGCCGCGACAGGACAGCGGACCGCAACCAAGGCCGAGCCGCTGTACGGCGGGTCAGACACCAGCCGGCGCGTGACTGTCCGCGATATTGCCGCCGCCAAGGCGCGGGGTGAGAAGTGGCCGATGCTCACCGCGTACGACGCGCTCACCGCCGGGATCTTCGACCGCGCCGGGATTCCGGTCCTGCTGGTCGGCGATTCGGCGGCGATGGTGATCTATGGTCACGACACCACCATCCCGGTCACCGTCGATGACCTGATCCCGCTCACCGCGGCCGTCGTCCGCGGGACCAGCCGGGCCCTGGTCGTGGCCGACCTGCCGTTCGGCTCCTATCAGGCCTCCCCCGCAGCGGCGCTCGACGCGGCGACGCGGTTCCTGAAGGAGACCGGTGCGCACGCGGTCAAGCTCGAGGGCGGCCAGCGGGTCGCGCGCCAGGTCGAGGAGCTGGTCGCGGCGGGGATCCCGGTGATGGCGCACCTCGGGCTGACCCCGCAGTCAGTGAACGCCTTCGGCGGTTACCGCGTCCAGGGCCGCGGCGAGGACGGCGAGCGCCTGCTGCACGACGCCAAGGTGCTCCAGACGGCTGGCGCGTTCTCCGTCGTGCTCGAGTGCGTGCCCGCGTCGCTGGCCGCCCAGGTCACGCAGGCCCTGTCCATCCCGACGATCGGCATCGGCGCCGGGCCCGCCTGTGACGCCCAGGTCCTGGTCTGGCAGGACATGGCGGGCCTGTCCCCCCGGACGGCCAGGTTCGTCAGGCGGTACGCCGACGTGGCGAGCGTGCTGCGCGACGCCGCGACCGCCTTCGCCGAGGACGTCACGAGCGGCGCCTTCCCCGGCGAGGAGCATTCCTACCGCTGAAGCCGCCGCATTTCGCCGCGCAAATGAAGCAAGGCCCCCTCCATGTATGAGATGGAGGGAGCCTTGCTCGGCCTCGCCGCACCGGCCGACCAGTTACCTGGTTTATCCGGCGCCGCGCGCCGGCCACCGGGGCCAGACACCCGCGTGAGGCACCGGTTTCCCGATTCCTCCCGCGTTCCCGGGTTGCCCCTGGGCGGTGCCCGTTTCCGACGGTGAATGTATTTCTAGTGCCTCCGCAGCCGCGGCGCAAGGGCTTCTTGCGAATAATTCAGGCGGAGTTTATCTCCACACATTATCCACAGGATATACCGTCGTTGTCCGCATATCAGGCCCGTTATCCACTAGCTTATTAACACCATATCCACAGATCGCTCTGCGTAATTCTCGTAATAGGGCGACAGTGGTCACCGTGAGTAATCGGACGTTCCCTGCCGAAGATTTACCTCTAAAACGCCGGATAATCATTCGGGCGCAGGTTAGGCGACGGCCTCGGCGAGCAGGGTGATCTGGTCGAGGCTGGACGCGGTGGGGACGAAGATGATCTCGTCGCAGCCTGCGGCGTCGAACGCGGCGGCATAGGCGCTGACCATCTCAGCGCTGACCGCGGCGCCGGCGGCGATCTGGCCGGCGAAGTCGCCCAGCCAGCCGTAGTAGTCGTGGAGGTAGGCGTCCGCCTGGGCGCGGGCGTCGGGTCCGAGCGCGAAGTAGGCGAGCGTGAGCTTGCGCGGCCGGCCCGGCCGGCCCGCCTCGTCCCAGGCCTTGTCCACAGCCGCGCTGCCTCCGGCGAACATGTCCGGCGTGCCGCCGCCCATGATCCAGCCGTCGGCCAGGCGGGCGACCCGCTCGAAGCTGGCCCCGGTCGACCCGCCCAGGATGATCTCGGGGCCGCCAGGTCGTACCGGTGCCGGCCCGATCCCGCCCGCGTACCCGAAGTCCTCGCCGGACCAGACCCGCCTCATGACGTCCAGCTGGTCCTCCAGGACCTGTCCCCGGCCGCGGGTCGTCAGCCCGCTGGCGGTGAAGTCATCGTCGCGCCCGCCCAGGCCCAGGCCTAGCACCAGGCGCCCGCCGGAGAGGCGGTCGAGCGAGGCCGCCTGCTTGGCGAACAGCGCGTGGTTCGTGTACAGCGGCGCCAGCAGCACGCCGGTGGTCAGCCGGATCCGGCTGGTGACCGCGGCGGCAGCGGACAGGGCGATCAGCTCTTCGTAGTTCGGGTAGACCAGCCGGCCGATCGTGCCCAGGGTGCTGAAGCCGGCTGCTTCGGCTTGCTGGGCCCAGTCGGTAAGCGTCTGGCCTTCGGTGCCGGCGACCGTGTTGGGCAGGCCGATTCCGATGTCCACGCGATACCTCCGGAGGCTTAGGTGCTTATTCGTCCGGGTCGAGCGTACCCGGCGGGAGGGTGGCGGCGGCCGGACCGGGCACTACCGGTTCGTTCGGGAAAAATGGGTCTTAGATATCTGTGATGCGGATCCCGGCGTGCGCCTTATAGCGGCGGTTGATAGCGACCAGGTTGGCGGTCAGCCCCTCGACCTGACCGCAGTTGCGCAGGCGCCCGGCGTAGACGCCGCGCACGCCGGGAATCCGGGCCGCCAGGGCCTGCACCAGGTCGGTGGCCTGCCGGTCGTCGCCGAGCACCAGCACGTCCATGTCGATGGTTTCGACCTCGGGGTCGAGGAGCAGGACCGCGGACACGTGGTGGAACGCCGCCACCACCCGGCTGTCCGGGAGGAGCGCCGCGGCCTGCTCGGCCGCGCTGCCCTCGGCGACGGGGAGGCGGTATGCGCCGCGGCTGTCGAAACCGAGCGGGTTCACGCAGTCCACCACGATCTTGCCCGCGAGATCGGCGGCCAGCCCGGAAAGGAGCTCGCCGTGGCCCTCCCACGGCACCGCGGCGATCACCACGTCCGCCTCGAGGGCCGCCTCGCGGTTGGGCAGGCCGCGCACGCCGTGCCCGATCTCCCCGGCCACAGCCTGCGCCCGGTCGCGGCTACGGGACCCCACCACGACCGGGTTCCCGGCCATCGCGAACCTGCGGGCCAGGCCGCGGCCCTGTTCCCCGGTCCCGCCGAGAATGGCGATGACGAGGCCGTCGGCGGACGCGGTTTCGTGATCGGTCATGGACCGAATCCTTTCAGATGGCTCGCCGGGGCCCGGGCAGTACCTGCGCGTTCGTTCCGATAGCAACTGTCTGTACGGTAATGGCTGCGCAGACGGACTTTTACGGGCACCATTAGATACGTGGACGCGAACCAGGTGGCTACGCTCCGTGAACTTCTGGCCCCGACGGGGTGGGTGGACCGGACCCGCGCTTTCGCGCGCGGGCTGCGGAAGGCGACCAGGACGCGCGGCGGCCTGCTCCTGGTCGGCACGCCCGACGAGGAGCCTTGGCACCTCACCGCTCACCTGGACGAGGAATCGCGGCTGGCCGGGATCCCCGAGCTGGTCCCGACGCTCGTGCGCTGGCGCGTCCCGGCGGCCGGGCCGCCGCACCTGCGGGTGGGCCTGGAGCGGCTGGAGGCCGCCAGGCGCGGCGAGACGCTGTTCATTGTCACCCCGACGACTGCCCCGGTGCCGCTGCTCGAGCGGGTCAGCGACGCGCGGCGGTCCGGCGCCACGATCTTCGCGCTCGACCAGGGCGATCATGAGCTTGACGTGCTCGCCCACGAGTCATTGACGATCAGGGCCGGGGATGAGATCGGCGTCCCGGTGTCGTTCGGGGTGGCCCAGCACCTGATCAGCGCGGCGTGCGGCGAGCTGGGCGGCCCGCGGGACGGGGCGATCGGGGAGTTCGGCCTGACCGGGCAGGCGATGCCCGAAGGCCTGGACGGCCGCTCCGCGGCGCCGCGAACGCCCGGTTACCAGCGCTACCGGCCCGGCGTCCGCGGCCTGAAGGACCGGGTGGCGCACCTGCTGGACGTGGTCAGCGGGCCGAATCCCTGAAGCGGCCCGCGGCTTGGCCGTCCGGCGTCACGGTCAGGCGTCCAGGGTCAGGACCATGGTCGGGCGCTCGATGATGTGGTCCGGGCGCAGCGGGCGCACGGCGGTGCCGATGGCGAAGAACTCCGTGGTGTGCGAGCCCCACGTGTGGCTGTGCTGGCGTAGCTGGACGCCGACGATCCCCTCCGCGTGCAGCGCCTCCGCCTCGGCCTGCATCCGGCTCATGGCCAGCTCGCGGGCGTCGTAGAGCGCCTGGGTGAACTGCTCGATCTCCACGTTCCGGCCGATGTTGGCCATCTTGGCCCCGAGGCGCTGGTGGGCGATGTGGTACACGCACGTGCCCATCACCATGCCGAGCGGCGCGTAGCCGGCCCGGATCAGCGTCCAGAAGTCCTGGCCGGACAGGTCGGAGGTGAACGGCTGGTTCTTGTTGTTGCGCCAGTTGGTGACTCCCCCGCCGCCGGCCCCTTCCTCGGCCTTGACCGCGGTGCCCACGGCGATGAACTCGGCGACGTCGGCGCCGAACTCCTTCAGCTCCACGTCCAGCCGGACCCCGACGATCCCGTCGGCGCGCAGGGCGTCGGCCTCAGCCTCCATCCGTGTCATGGCCAGCTCGCGCGCGTGGTACATGGCCTGCGACAAGACGTCGAGCTCCTGGTTGCTGCCCCACCGGCCGATCTGCAGGCCGACGTGGTAGATGGAGCTGCCGAGGACCAGGCCGAGCGGCCGGAACCCGACCTCCCGGACCAGCAGGAACTCGTTGACCGACAGGTCGGAGGTGAAGATCGAGCCCGGCTTGCCCGGCTGCAGCTCGGCCAGGCGGGCCATGGCATCGCGCGGGACGCCCGCGTTATCCAGCTCGGTCGCTATGTTCCCCTGCTCGGTCATGCTCTCTCCTAATGGCCGGCTCTGCGCTCGCAGGCGAGCTAAGGCTGTTATATCCGGATCCTGGCCGCCTGGCGCCGCTGCGGGTCCAGCGACATGATGGCCAGGGTCCTTCCGTGGGATCCGCCGTCTCGTTCGGCGGATGAGAACCTGGCGATAGCGGTGCCGATGCAGGTGGCCTCCACGATGTGATCGCGGCGGCCCTCCATCGCCGGGCATTCGCGCTCGCGCACCTGCATGTCCATGGCGGCGATCACCACGCCCTCGCCCCCGAGACGCCTGACGTCCTTCTCCAGCTGCTGCCGTGAATCGTGCCTGGCATCGTTGACGAGCTCGGTATAGCCGGTGACCTCGGCGTTGCCCGAACCCCACCGGGTCTGGCCGACGGTCAGCCAGTCGTCGTGCCTGGACCCGATGGAGATGCCGAGCGCCAGCCCGGCCGGCACCCAGCCCTTCATGATCAGCTTGGCGAAGTCCTGCCCGGACAGGTCGGAGGTGAACGGCTGCCTGCCGCCTCGGCCGCCGCCCCGGCCGCCCGAGCGGGCGGGTCCCTTGGGCCCGCCGATCCAGTGCGACACGGGAGGCACGCCGGGCGCGCGGATGGCGGTGCCGATGGCCTTGAACTCCAGCCCGCCGGCCGGGAACGCCCCGATGGTCAGCAGGACGCCGACCACCCCGTGCCCGCCGAGTTCGGCGCACTCGGTGACCATCCGGTCCAGGGCCTTGTGCCGCGCGTCGTACATCGTCTGCACCAGCGGCGCGAACGATCCGTAACCGCCGCGCGAGGATACCTGCGTCTGGGTCCTGGCCGGCGTGAACTGCCCGTACCCCCAGGCCCCCGGGCAGTTGTAGCCGCCGGTGTAGCCCACGTTGTAGACCGCGGCGCCGAGGACCTGCCCGACGGCCTCGAAGCCGACGCTGCGGATCGCGGCAAACTCGTCTGAGGTCAGCGCGGAGCCCCACGTGCCGCTGCGCCGGATCTCTTCCATCCGCGCCCTGGCGACGGCGGGCAGTTCTTCGCTCACGCCACTAGCCTAATATCGCGACGGCGGCCAGAGCCTAGTCCTGCGCGTCCCACTCCGCGTTCCTGCGCTGAACCGTCTCGAGCGCATGTTCCGCCGCCTCCCGGGTCGGGAACGGGCCGAGCCGGTCCTTGCCGGGGGTGGGTCCATCGTCGTCTTCCACAGAGTGGGTCTTGAGGCTGTACCACCACTGCTTTCCCTGTTCGGTGTCCATGCACATTAGACTCGCAAAGCATGGCGACAGTGCTTCACCCGGGCCGGCTTTCACCGACCCGCCAGGTTCCGGCGGACATCCCGCGCCCTGAGTACGTGGGCAGGAAGCACCCGAGGACCGGGGAGCCCGATGTCAAGACACCCGAGATCATCGCGCGGATGCGGGTGGCCGGGAAGCTGGCCGCCCAGGCGCTGGCCGTGGTCGGCGAGGCCGTGGCCCCCGGGGTCACCACCGACTACCTGGATCAGGTCGGGCACGACTTCCTGGTCAGCCACGGTGCGTACCCGAGCACGCTCGGCTACCGGGGCTACCCGAAGTCGCTGTGCACCTCGCTGAACGAGGTGATCTGCCACGGGATCCCCGACGACACGGTGATCAACGACGGTGACATCGTCAACGTCGACATCACCGGGTACATCGGCGGCGTGCACGGCGACACCAACGCGACCTTCTGCGCCGGGAACGTCGACGAGGAGTCGCGGCTGCTGGTCGAGCGCACGCACGAGGCGATGATGCGCGGCATCCGCGCGGTTGCGCCGGGCCGCCCGCTGAACGCCATCGGCCGGGTGATCGAGTCCTACGCACGGAGGTTCGGCTACGGGGTGGTCCGGGACTTCACCGGGCACGGCATCGGCCGGACCTTCCACTCGGGCCTGATCGTGCCGCACTACGACGACCCGTATAACGACGTGATCATGGAACCGTGGATGACGTTCACCATCGAGCCGATGCTCACCCTCGGCACGATCGAGTACGACATCTGGCCGGACCGCTGGACCGCGGTGACCAAGGACCGGCAGCGCACCGCGCAGTTCGAGCACACGATCCTCGTCACCGAGGACGGGTACGAGATCCTCACCCTGCCGTAATGGGCCTCCGTCGTGGGTGAGTTCGCCCTTGACGCGGACACCCGGGTCTCGCCGTCCGCGGCTGGTGACGGTGAGTTCCTGGCCTCGGTGACCGGCCGGTGGGGCGGGATCACCGGCGTCCCGAACGGCGGCTACCTGCTGGCCACGTGCACGCGGGCGCTCGGGCTGACCGTGCCGTTCCCCGACCCGATCGTGGTTTCCGGTTTCTTCCTGCGGCCGAGCACCCCGGGGCCGGCGACGATCAGGACGTCGGTCGTGCGCGAGGGGAGGACCACGGCGTTCGGCGAGGCGGTCCTCTCGCAGTCCGGCAAGGACGTCATCCGGGCGGCGGCCGCCTTTGCCAGGCTCGGCGGCGACGGCCCCGTGCTCGTCGACGGCGCGCCGCCCGACCTGCCGCCGCCGGAGGACTGCGTCGGCGTCCCCGTCGGGTCGTTCGGCCCGGCGACCATCGCCGAGCGGGTCGAGTTCCGGTCCAGGGAGTTTCCCGGCTGGTTCCTCGGCCGGCCGACGGGCCGCCCGTCCAGCGAGTTCTGGATGCGGTTCGCCGACGGCCGGGACGCCGACCTGCTCGCCCTGCTGGTCCTGGTCGACTCGACCGCCCCCTCGGTCCTCGAGCTCGGCGCGGGGTCCGCCACCATCCAGCTGACGGTTCACCTGCGCGCCCACCCGGCCCCCGGCTGGCTCGCCACCCGCGCTTCCACCCGCTTCGTCAGCGGCGGCTACCACGAGGAAGACTTCGAGGTCTGGGACTCGGCCGGGACGCTGGTCGCCCAGTCCAGGCAGCTGGCTATCGTCCAGGCGCTGTAATCCCGTGTAACCCCGCTCGCGGGCGCAGCCCTGGTGGCGCGCCAGCTCATCCGGGCCGGTGGCGCAGGCGTGCAGGCTGACCGAATAACCGCTTTCCTGGCCGGCCAGGCGGTGGTGACCGCCGTTTACCCGCACGGAGCCTGGGCGCAGGATCGCGCCGCCGCCCGGGTCGGTTCCCTCGGTCGCCTCGCCGGCGATCATCGTGGCCACCTCGCAGTCGCAGGCCCGCCCGGCGTCGCCGGGCGGCAGGACCGCCAGCCAGGCGGAGTAGGACGCGCATTGCTCAACCATGATGATGACCGAACGATCCTGGTCGAAGCGGACCAGGCTCCACCAGCGCTCCGGCGTGGCGGCGATCGCCCTCAGCTCGCGCGCCAGCGTACCGAGGGTCATCCGGCCGGCCGCCGCGGCGGCTTCCTGGCGGTTGGCGCCGGCGGCCGGCTGCGGGGGCAGGACCAGGACGGCCTCCGCGAGTCTGGCGATTTCCGGGGCGACGGACATGTCTGCAGTCAACTGTGCGGTCAACGGGGAATCCTTCGGGTTCGGGGCGGACGTGGCCCCAGGGCGACAACGGTCAGCTGAGCGTCGTTGTCAGCAACAACACGAAGGACAGGACACGCGCGTCGTCAGCGTGGTGACACCTGACTGGTCACCGTGAACGCGGGCTGCGCGGCCTGGCATGCCGGACAGCATACACGGCACGCCCGAGGACGGTGCGGGGTCGGCGGCTTTCAGCGGGCGTCGTCGAGACGCCGGACCGCTTGCCGCGCCGATTCCGCTGCGACGTCGCCGCTGGCCCATGCGGCCGCGCACAGCGCGCGGAGGCCGTCGATGCGCTCCCCGTCTCCGGTCAGCTCCAGTTGATCCCCGGCCACACGCGCCGTCCAGCCGCCGCAGCCGAACGCGCCGTCCTGGCTGGTCACGCCGGGCTGCGGCCCGAGCAGCCCGGCGAGATCGTCGGCCAGATAGGTGGGGCGCTGGGACGGCGGCGCGAGAACGGCCTCGGCCGGGCTGGTCACGCCGGTCAGCACGAGCAGGCTGTCGGCGCCGACGCGGCGCGCCCCTTCGATGTCGGTATCGAGCCGGTCCCCGACGACCAGCGGGCGCTTCGCCCCGGTCCGCAGGACCGATTCCCTGTGCAGCGGCGGTTCCGGCTTTCCGGCCACCAGCGGGCGCACGCCGGTGGCGGTCGCGATCACTCGGATCAGCGACCCGTTTCCTGGCTGGTTCCCGCGCCGGCTCGGCAGCGTGAGGTCTGCGTTGGTGGCGACGAACAGCGCTCCCGCGGCGACCGCAAGGCCGCCCTCGGCCAGCATCGAGTAGGCCACGTCGGCCGCGTAGCCCTGGACCACCGCCGGTGGCCGCCCAGCGGCCGTGGTCACCGGGTTAAGCCCCCGTTCCCGCACCGCCATCCGCAGGCCGCTGCCGCCGATGACCAGGACCTGGGCGCTCGCGGGGAGGCGTTCGGCGAGCATGCGGGCGGCGGCCTGGGCGGAGGTCACCACGTCATCCGGCGTAGCCGCGATGCCGAAGCTGGTCAGCAGGGCGGCGATCGCAGCGGGGGTACGGGAGGCGTTGTTCGTCACGTACGCCAGGCGCATGCCCGCCTCGGCCGCCTTGCGCAGGGCTTGCGCGGCGCCCGGGATGGCGGCGCCGCCCAGGTAGACCGTTCCGTCCAGGTCGAGCATGGCGACGTCGTAGGCCGTGTCGAGGGATTCGCTGCAGCCGTGCAGGTTTTCCCCCGATCGGGAATCCCTGCTGCCGCTTGATCCTTCTGTCATGTGTGCAGACCCTTCCGTCCGACTTTGGCCCTGGTCTCGTGCTGGCGCCCTTCCGCGGCATCCGCTACGCCCGTGACCGGGTGAGCGGCCTGGCAAACGTCACGTCACCACCGTACGACGTGATCAGCGGCGGCGTTCTCGAGCACCTGCGAGCGGCGGACCCGCACAACGTGGTCCGTCTCATCCTGCCGGGCCAGGACGCCAATGCCGACCAGGCCGCCGCCAGCCTGCTGCGCGAGTGGCTCTCGACGGGCGTGCTGATCAGGGACCGGATGCCCGCGCTGTACCTGTACGAGCAGACCAGCGCGGCCTCATCGTGGCGGCAGCGGGGCATCATCGGGCTGGTCCACCTCGGCTCGCCGCAGGCGGCGGGCATCCTGCCGCACGAGGGCGTCCTGCCGGGACTGGTCGCCGACCGGCGGGAGCTGATGGCGGCCACCCAGTCCAACCTGGAGCCGATCTTCCTCGTCTACGACGGCGCGCAGCCGCGTGACCCCGGGTGTCCCGGTGGCGTTCCCGCCCGGACGGCCACCGAGGTCATCGACGAGGTCGCAGCGGAGCGCACGCCGCTGGTGACCATCGACACCGAGGACGGCGTGACGCACCGCCTGTGGCGGATCGGTGACCCGGCCGAGCAGGCCGCGATCACCGCCGACCTGTGCGGACGCCGGGCCCTCATCGCCGACGGGCATCACCGGTACGCCGCCTACATGGACCTTCAGTCGCGGGCCCGGGCGTCAGGGCGGGGCGTCGGTCCGTGGGACTTCGGACTGGCGTTCCTCGTCGATTCATCGGCCTACCCGCCCCGTCTCGGCGCGATCCACCGGGTGCTGCCCGGCCTGGCGCCGGAGCGGGCAGCGGAGCTGGCCAAGGCCGCATTCACCGTGCAGGACCTGCCGGCCGGCACCGATCTGGCCGGCGCGCGGCGGCGGCTCGCCGAGGCCGGGTGCGACGGTACCGCGTTCCTGCTGGCCGGCGGTCCGGGCTTCCAGCTGCTCAGCAACCCCGACCCCGTCGCGGTCGCAGCGTCGATGCCGACCGGGCGGTCTGCGCCCTGGCGGTCCCTGGACGCATCCGTTCTCCAGCAGTTGCTCCTCGGGCGCCTGTGGGGCATCACCGACAGCGAGCGCGACGTGCTGATCTACCACGACGCCGACGACGCGGTGGGCGCGGTTTGCGCCAACGGGAGCAACGGCTTCGCGTCGGGCACCGCGGTCATCTCGAATCCGGTCTCCTTCGACGCCGTCATCCAGATCGCGGCGCTCGGCGAGAGGGTGCCGCGCAAGTCCACGTCGTTCGGCCCCAAGCCGCGGACCGGGCTGGTGCTGCGCACCTTCGGCCCGAACGAGGAGGGGCTGGCTGGTCTGGGACAATGGTCGGGTGCATGAGGAGACCGCGGCCGACCCGCCGCGCACGCAGCCCACGGACGTGACGCCGCTGGGGCACGACGTGTTCCAGATCGACACGCGGATGGCCGGGTACGACGGGATCACCGCCGGCTACCTGATCCGGGGAGACAAGCCGTGCCTAGTGGAGACGGGCACCGCCCCGTCCGCGCCGGTGGTGCGTGACGCCCTGGCCGGGCTGGGGATCGGCCCTGCCGACCTGGCGACCGTGGTCGTCACGCACATCCACCTGGATCACGCCGGCGGCGCGGGCGATATCGCGGCGATGTTCCCCGCCGCGGACATCGTGGTCCACCACCGCGGGGCGCGGCACCTCGCCGACCCGACGAGGCTTATGGCCGGCGCCCGGGCGGTATACGGTGCCGCGCTCGAGAGGTTCTTCGGCGTGCTCGCACCGGTCCCGGCCGATCGCATCATCGCCCTGGAGGACACGGGGACCGTGGATCTGGGCGGCGGGCGCCGCCTGGACAGCCACTACTCCCCCGGGCACGCCAAGCATCACGTCGGCCTGGTCGACTCGGACAGCGGCGACCTCTACGTCGGTGACGCGGCCGGGGTTTACCTTCCCGAGACGGGCGACCTGCGGCCGGCCACGCCGCCCCCGGATTTCGACCTGGCCGCCGCGCTGGCCTCGATCAGGAAGTTCGCCGCGCTGCAGCCTTCGCGCCTGCTGTTCAGTCACTACGGGCCGGTCACGCCGGTCACGGAGACGCTGGAGCGGTCGGAGGACGAAATCAGGGTCTGGGTGGAGGAAACGCGCACGGCGCGGAAGGCGGGACTGGACCTCGACCACGCGGTGGCCATGGTGCGGGACCGGACCAACGCGCGGTACGCCGCGTTCCGGCCGGAAGCTGACCCGGCCATTGCGGTGAAGTTCGACCGGATCAGCGGCACCACCTCGAACGTCAGCGGCATCATGTACTGGCTCGACAAGGTGGAGGAGGCCGGCTCCTAACGCCGTCGGCAGATCACTGAAGCAGCGGCGGGGAACCGGAGGGTGGTCGGGCACCCGCAGGCCATGCCGGTGCAGGAACCCGGAGAACGCGTCGGGGCTGGCGAGGATCTGGCCGTAGATCCAGGCGTAGCCCGTGTGCTGTCTCAGTTCTGCCGCCGCGGCGGAGGGACCGAGGTGCTCGCTGAGGCTGTGGTACTCCAGGGCACAGACGCTCATGTGGAGCCAGGTGGACGTCGGGTCCGTGCCTCCTCCAGCAGAGAGGGGTGGCGGGTCCGGCCACCGCCTGCTGGCCTCGGCGCTGGCACTGTCGGTGCCGGGCCCTTCCAGCCAGTGCAGCTGCTCGTGCAGGAACGTGGTCAGCGCCAGCGCGGGACGCTGCACCAGGAGGCGGGGGCTGATGGTCAGCGGGTGGCTCACGCCGCCGCGGATCGTCTCATCGCTGTGCCTGGTCGTGGCCGCACAGTGGCTGTCCTCGATCGTCCACCGCGTGCAGCACTACCCGGCCGGTGACCAGCTCGATGTGGCGGCCCCGGAACATCTCGGTCCTAACCTGTCGGTCAATGCGCTGTTCAGCAATGGACAGGCCGCTCACCATCGTTGCTCCCCGGTGCTTGGCGTTGACCGCCAGCCTAGGTCTGCTGCGTCCCTGCGGCGATGAGGCGCGCCCCTTCGTCCGCTGACCGTCCGCACCAGCAGGTGACCAGCCAGGCATGACGGCATCCTAGGAGACCGGGGGGGTGCTACTGGAACGCCCACGCCACCATCAGCGGAAACTCTTCCCGCCAGAACGCACCACCGTGCGATCCGACGCGCTCGGTCATCACGACGTCGGCGCCAGCGTCGCGCAGCGCGGTCGCCCATCTGGTGGCGTTCTCGCGGAAGAACGGCTCCCGGGTGCCTGCGACCAGGTAGGCGCGCGGAAGCGGGCTCGGCATAACGCCAGGCGGCCGGTAGCCGCCGCCAGGCGAGGCGCAGAAGATCGCGCGGTAGAGGTCCGGATGCCGGAGCCCGATGGCCAGGGCCAGTTCCCCGCCCGCCGAGACACCGAACACCGCGGTGCGTTCGGCGGGCATCCCGACTCCGAAACGCGCTCGCACCCATCCGCGCACGTCCTCGACGAAGAACTTCTCGTGCGCCGCGAACCGCGCCGGCTCAAAGCCGGGCGAGTACTCATGGAGCCGCATCATCTCATCGGGCAGCCGGTGGACACCGACGATCATGACCGGTGGCCCGTCAGCCGCCTCAAGGGATTCGCCCCATTGCGAAGTCAGCTGACCGTCCCCAGCGAACACGACTGCCTCGGCCGGAGCCGGCGGGAGGTACACCGTGACCCCGCGGCCACCGTCGTACCCGAGCCTGTCGGTGATGAGCTCTCCCGCGATCGGCGACATCGTCGTTCGGTCCCTTTCACGAGCCCTGATCCATGTCCCGGATGCGCCCCTACCTCGGAGCCAGGACGCGGAACTCGTTGTCGTCGGGATCGGCCATCACGACCCACGGCGCCTCTCCCTGTCCGACGTCGAGCCGCTTGGCGCCGAGCGACAGGAGGCGCTCGACTTCAGCCCTCTGGTCGCCGTCCGGCGGCGGCGCCACGTCGAACCGCAGCCGGTTCCTCCCGCGCTTCGGGGCGAGCGGCGGTCCCCAGGTAACGAACTGCCCCGCGCCGTCCGGCATGCGGACCGCGGTCTCCTCGTCCTGATCCCAGACCAGCGGCCACCCCAGCGACTGGCTCCAGAAGCACCCGACGGCCCGGGTGCCGTCGCAGGTCAGGGACCCTACACGGCTGGCGTAAGTGACGAAGTTGTTGCCCGGCTCCAGAACGCAGAATTCGTTGCCCTCCGGGTCGGCCAGAACGACGTGACGGGCATCACGGCCCTGGCCGACATCGATCTCGCCGGCGCCAAGGCCCGTCAGCCGGGCCACGGTTGCCTGCTGATCCTCGGCCGACCGGCTGCTCAGGTCGAGATGGATCCGGTTCTCGCCGGCCTTCTCCCCTGCCGCGGGAACGTAAACGAAAGTGAAACCGGTCCCGTCTGTGGGCATCAGGGTGACCTGGCCGCGCGTCTCGTCGACGATCTCCCAGTCAAGCGCCGCGGCCCAGAACCTGGCCAGACGCATCGGCCGGGACGCGTCCCACGCCAGGCTCGCGAGCTTGAGCGTCATCGCGGCCTCAGCACGCAGAGATGCGGAGCGCTAGTCGTGCTCGTCATCGTCGAACCCGGCCGGGTCTGCTTCGTCTTCCAGCTCTACTTCGCCTTCCAGCTCGGCCAGGTCCTCAAGCTCGACGCCGTCCAGTTCGTCAAGGCGCTCGGCCGCGTCGGTTTCGCCGCCGACATCGGCGTCGGCCGCCTTGGCGAAGGCGTCGCGAGCCTCGTCTTCACGCCCCGCCGCGAGTAGCGCATCCGCGTACGCGTAGAACAGCCTGGCGGACCAGGGCCGCAGCCGGCTGCTGGTGAGCTCGGGCACCTGCAGGGCCAGCACGGCCGCGTCGGCCAGACCCTGATCCCTGCGGATGCCCGACTCGACGATCCGCAGTTCGATCTGCATGCCGCGATCGAGCTTGCTGACATCGGCCTCGCGGATCAGCGCCAGCGCCCGGTCCGGCCGACCCAGGGCCCGCTCACTATCGGCCATGAGGGGAACGTAGTCGTCGTTCCCGGTCATGCGGCGGGCGGCGCGCAGCTCGGACAGCGCCTCCGCCCACCGGCTTGTCCGGTACGCCGCGATGCCGCTCACCGCCCTGACCACGCCGACCCGAGCCGCCAGGCCCCGCGCGGCCTTCGCATACGCGTGGGCCAGCTCGGGATCGGGCTCCTGTCCCGCCGCGGCAAGATAGCGCGCCACGCTGTCGGCCAGGTCGTTCGGGAGGCTGTTGAGCTGAGCCCTCAGCTCAGGATCTAGCTGCTCGGCGGTGATGGAATCGGGAACACGCAGCCGGGGCTCCCGCGGCTCGTATACCGGAGCGGGCCCGCGACCGGCAGGGGCCGCAGTAGGGCGCGAGGGAAAGCGGGAACCCGGCGCTTGGCCCCCGGGACGGCGCGCAGCGGTCCCGCGATCGTAGGACCCACCCTGCTGGGTGCGCCCATATGTAGGCCGATCCGATTGACGACCATCGCGGGATTGCACTCCGCGGCCACGGGGGGTGGAGCGAGTAGAGCCTTCGCCCCGGCCAGCGCCTTCGCCTCGGCGAGCACCGTACCCAGCCCGCGTACCCTCGGAGCGGCTATCACGGTATTCGGTTCCGCGGGCGCCCTCGGCGCCGCCGTCACCGTACTCAGCGCGTGGGGCGAAACGCCTTCCGCGCTGCCCGCCGCCGTCCCCGGACCGCGTTGCCCCCGTACCGCCTGACGCCCGGCCGCCGCGCGGCGGCCCGTCGCCATAGGTCCGGCTCGGCCGGCGCGCCTCGTCCACCCGTGCAGTACGCGTGGTCCTTCTCGGGCCTCTATCGGCCGCGCCTTCGCCGCCATCCGCACGTCCCCTAGCCGGCGCGCCACGCGCCCAACGCCCGCCTCCATCGTCGGCGGTGGAGTTCCGGCCCGCAGCGGCGGCACGAGGACCGCGGGAGGCACCTGGAGCAGCAGTTGTCCGAGGAGTGCCCGAACCACGGGGAGCACCGGAGCTTCCGGAGGTACCCGAGCCACGAGAGGTGCCGACGCGGCTGGTCGCCGTGGCGCCCCGCGGATTCCCTCCGCCCGAGCGCAATCCGCTCGGGCGAGCCCCGCCCGTGCGCGCGCTGCCGTCGGCGCGTGGGCTGCCACCCCTGGGCGCGGCGCCGCCCGTGCGAGGACCAACGTCCGTGCGTGAGCCGCCGGTCCGCGTGCTACCGCCAGCGCGAGGGTTACCACCCGCGCGTGGCCCGCCTACACGTGCGCCACTGCCAGCGCGAGGGTTACCACCCGTGCGTGGCGCGCCTACACGTGCGCCACCGCCGGTTCGCGAGTTACCGCCGGTTCGCGAGTTACCGGCCGCGCGCGCGGTGCCGCCCTTGCTGCCGCCGCCTGTCCGGGCGCCGCTGGACCCGCGTCCCCTCGGCGCTCCGCGTGCCTCAGCCACGCCTACCTACCTCCAGCATCTGCCACCACAGTATCCAGACAAGCGAAGAGGGTCGCTCGACCTCATCGGGAGCGACCCTCTTCAAGCATGTCCGGCGGCGTCCTACTCTCCCACGCGGCCTCCCGCGCAGTACCATCGGCGCTGAAGGGCTTAACTTCCGGGTTCGGAATGGGACCGGGTGTTTCCCCTTCGCTATAACCGCCGAAACTCTATTGAGATGTCACCGGCCCAGCCGGCCTCACGGCGACCGTATCTCAGGAACCGCACAGTGGACGCGAAACAACAAATGAAGTAGAAGCCAAGCCACTCGGCCTATTAGTACCGGTCAGCTGCACACGTTGCCGTGCTTCCACCTCCGGCCTATCAACCCAGTCGTCTAGCTGGGGGCCTTACCTGG
>Ga0335074_10000189_pt1 | contig 97918 bp, 90 predicted proteins | sample Lox_Sample_23_FD_206715 | JGI IMG/M metagenome (GOLD analysis project Ga0335074, IMG submission 206715) | Soil microbial communities from Loxahatchee National Wildlife Refuge, Florida, United States - Lox_Sample_2.3 | ecosystem: Environmental > Terrestrial > Soil > Wetlands | place: USA... | reverse complement strand
AGCTTCCCTAGGTGCCGCGCCGGTGCCTTGGTCATCCCGAGCGCAGCTATCTATTGCGGGGTGGTGGCTTGAAGTAAGCTCACACGCTTGGTTGCGATGCCGACGGCATCCGGATCGCTCCCCTTCTCCGCGAGGTGGAACTGCGTGAGCGCATCGGCTTTATCGCCTTGCGCTTCATACGCGTCGCCGAGCAGCACGTGCAGACGTCCGTCGTCGTGCACGGAAGCGATTCCCTTGATGAGCACGGCTTGTTCCAAGACGTAGAGCTGACGGCGCTGGTAATCGAGCGCGAGATCGATGTACGCTTCGCGCAGATACGGATACAACTCGATCGCTTTGGCGTATTGTGCGACCGCGCGTTGCCAGTCGTCCTGCATGTCGGCCAAGTAGCCGTAGTTCACGAATGTCTCGGCACGCTCCGGTGCGAGTTTAAAGGCGAGATCGAGCGTCCGCTTTGCATCGTCGGGCCGGTTCGCCTCGAGATAGGTCGCCGCCAAATTGTCCTCGCACTGGTATGAGTCCGGCTCGATGAGCAGGCAATGCTTGAATTGCACGATCGCCTCGTCGTATTCGTGCAGGTCGAGCAATACCAAACCCAAGCCGTTGATGGCGGTGAGATTTTGCGGATCTTCATCGAGCGCGCGGCGGTAGTAGATCTCCGCCTCGGCCGGCTGACGGATTGCCTCGAAGACTTGGCCGAGCTCACCTTGGATCGCCGGATCGGTCGGAAAATCGCGCGCGAGCCGAACCATGTCGCTCTCGTACTGCGCGAGATCGCCCTTACGTTCGTGCAATTGGACCAAGTCGTTGACCGAGTCCGTTCCCGGCAATGCCGCGTTGAACTGCGCGATCGCGTCGTCGACGCGGTTCTCTTCGGCGTAGACCGTGCCCAGGCGGTTGTGCGTTTCCCGATCGTTGGGCGCGTGCTCGAGAATCTCTTGGTAGAGAAATGCGGCCCGGTCGATCTGTCCGGTCCGGAAGTAGAGGTCGCCGAGAAAGCGCTTAGGCGCGATCTCATCGGGATGCAGCATGACGTAGGCAGAGAGGCGCCTGATCGCGCCGGGCATATCGCCTGCCGCGATGCGTTCCCGCGTCGCACGGATCGCTCCGGCCGGGTCGGCGGGGAAACCGTCCAAGATCGACTTGACGAGCGATGGGTTATCGTACAATTGCATGTCGGCCGCGGCGGGCGCCGCGACCAAGAGTGCCAGGGCAACGAGAGCGGCGCCGATTGACAGGCCCAACTTCATGCTCGGCCCTCCTTTGGTTCGTAACCCCATAGTACACCGATCAGAACGCCTGGGCAGCATCCGCCGTGACTTTAGCCGGCAAAGCTTTAGCTTTGACGGCTAGGGCGACAGCGCGAGCGCAGCCGCGCGACCTTAGCCGGCAAGGCGTTAGCTTTGACAGCCGAGACGACAGCGCGAGCGCAGCCGCGCGACTTTATCTCGCAAAGGTTCACCTTTGACAGCCGAGACGACAGCGCGAGCGAAGCCGCGCGACTTTAGCCGGCAAAGCTTCAGCTTTGACGGATAAAGTCGTCTAGTCCTTACAGTTTTCGGAGATGCCCTCGAGAATCCGTACGAGCGTCGCTCGGTCGTGCGGTGAGAAGCCGCGCAGCGCGTGTTCGGTCTCCCGATCGATGATCGCCGAGAGGACCGGCTGCAGACTGCGGCCCCGGTCGGTGAGATAAATACGGACCGAACGGGCGTCCTGCGGATGTGCTTGCCGGGCAACCAATCCGTCGCGCACCATCCGCTGCACGGTACGGGTGATCGTCGGCATTTCCACGTCGAGGCGGTCCGCGATCTCGCGCGGCGTCAGCCCGTCAATCTCCCACAGGTGCCGCAACACCTGATACTGTCCAAGGCGAGAGCCCGATTGTTGCAGCGCGCGGTCGACGCGGGCACGGATCGTTCTGACCGTGTTCCCGAGCGTCTTGACAACGTCGCGCTCGGCGCTCATCGCACGAGCGGCAAAACGTTACTCGGTGTGTAGGGATAAAACGTCATGATCAGGATGAGCGCAAAGCACGCAGCGGCGCTAATCCACGCGAGCGGGGCGAACGGATGCACGTCATGCGCGTGCGCGTGGGGATCGCGCGAATACATCGCGCGAATGACCTTGGCGTATGCATAGAGCGAGATCGCGGTCCCGACGATCAAGACGGCGCCGAGCCACGCATATCCGGAATCGACGCTGGTCGAGAGGATGAGGATTTTGCCGAGGAACCCGGCGGTCGGAGGCAAGCCGGCCATAGCGAGCAGAAAGAAGGTCATCAGCGCGGCCGTAACCGGGCGGCGGAATCCCAGACCGCGGTAGTTGGCCAGGCGCGAGCCTTGTTCGTGTTCGTCGGAGAGCAGCGCCGCCACGCCGAACGCGCCCAAGTTCATGAACGTGTACGCGACGAGATAGTAGATCGCGTACCGCAGGCCGAGCGCGCTTCCACCGGCAAAGGCGGCGAGAATGTAACCGACCTGCGCGATACCCGAATAGGCGATCAGCCGTTTGAGGTCGTGCTGCGCGAGCATACCGACGTTGCCGGCGATCATCGAGACCGCGGCAATAATCCACACCGGCAAGAGCAGGCGTTGATCGACGCCGGCCGGCAACGCCGCGTAGATGAAGCGCGCGAAGACGGCGAGCGTGCCGGCCTTGGTCACCACGCTCATGAACGCGGTAACGGGAAGCGGCGCGCCTTCGTACACGTCGGGCGACCAGGCGTGAAACGGAACCAGCGAGAGTTTGAACGCGATGCCGATCAGAAAGAGCCCCGCGCCCATCCACGTCAACGGATTGCCGGCGAGTGCCGGGTTGACCAGGTCCGCGAGCGCCACGCTGCCGCTTGCACCGAAAAGCAGCGCCATCCCGTAGAGCAGAAATCCTGAGGCCATTGAGCTCAGAATAAGGTACTTGAGCGCGGCTTCACGCGCGGTGGGGCGATCGGCCACGCCGCAAAGACAGTAGAGCGCGAGCGAGAGCAGCTCGAGTCCGAGGAAGATCGTCATCAAGCTGCCCGCACCGGCCATCAGCATCGCGCCGCACGTCGACCACAAGAGCAGCGCGATCGAGCCGTACACACGCGCGCGCTCGCCGGTCGTGCCGTAGAGCACCACCGAACCGAGCGCGCCGATCAGGATGATCTCTTGGAACACCACGCTGAAGCCGCCGAGGATAAACGCACCGCCGAAGGCGGCGTAATCATGGCCATACTGCGTGGCGCAGACGATGCCCGCGGCCAGCAGACCGGCCACCGCAAGGCCGATCGCAACCCCGCGATGGAGATTCTTCGGCGCCGCCAGATCGGCGAGCAACACCACCAGGGCGGTCACCGCGACGATGGTGAGCGGCGCGAGGGCGCCCCAGTCGGCGCTCGTAACGGTGATGTTCATCGTACGATCCCTTGAACCGCGAGCGTGAGCACGTGCGGGTTGACGCCGACGAACACCAGCGCGAGCACGAGCGGCGCGAGCGCGATGCCTTCGATCCACGAAAGATCGGCGCGCACCGGCAGATCGGGAATCTCGGGTCCGTTCATGATTCCCTGATAGAGACGCAGCATGTACGCCGAGGCGAGCACGATCGGAATGAGCGCGAGGATCACGGCCCAGATCCAACCAGCCTGGAACACGCCGGTGAGAATCACGATCTCACCCGCGAAACCCGCCAGGCCCGGCAATCCCAGCGCCGCCAGCGACGCGATCGTGAGCGCGCCCGCGAGGCGTGGATTGACCGCGGCCAGACCGCCGAGCCGCGTCAGCGAGCGCGTCTCCTCGCGTGATTCGATGTATCCCAAAATCAGGAACAATGCTGCTGAGAAGAGGCCGTGCGCGATGATGTAGATCAGCGCGCCGGCCAGTGCGATCGGATTGAACGTGGCGATCGCAATGACGATCAACCCCAAATGCGAGAGCGAAGAGTACGCGACGACGCGCTTGGTATCGGTTTGCACCAGCGCGGTCAGCGCGCCGTAAAGCAGCGAGATCACGCCCAGGACGACGAACACCAACGCCGAGGCGCGCAGATAGTCCGGCATGAGCGCCATGCCGATCACGATCAGACCGTACAGCCCCGCTTTCGATTGCACCGCGCTCACAACCGCGACCATGGGCGCGGGCGTGTCGGAATAGGTCAGCGGCATCCAGGTATGCAGCGGCCAGATCGGCGTCTTGACCAAGAACGCGAACGCGAAGCCGGCAAAGATCCACGGAACCCAACTGCCGATCAAATGCACGCCGCCGCGCCCGATCACGTCGGTCGAGCCGAAGAGCACGCCGAACGCGGCGGTAGCAAGCAAGAGCGTCAGGCCGCCGGCAAAGTTGTAGATGAAATAGCGCCAGGCCGTCGCGTGATGTTGCCCCCAGCCGATCAGCGTGAAGAACACGGGCAAGAGCATCAGATCCCAGAAGAGCGCGAAAACGAGCAGATCGCGCGCCAGGAAGACGCCCATCATCGTGCCCTCGAGCAAGAGCAACTGCCCGATGAACGCGGCGGTCCGCGGCACGTTCACCGAGAGCACGGCACAGAACGTGCACAGCGCGAGCAGCAGCACGAGCCAATACGAAATACCGGTATTGCCGAAGTGGAACGCGGATTCGAACGGACGCGAGAGCCAGCGGAAACTCCACTCCTGACCGTTCGCCGCGATCGCGATGCCGAAGGTTGCCGCAGCCACGATTGCTCCGGCCGCTCGCGATGCCGTCCCACGCTCGTCGCGCAGCCCGAGCATGACGAGGCCGACGACGATCGGCAGTAGGATCAGCGCAAGCACCATCTCAGCGAATTCCTCCCGCGACGATCGCGTAGTACACGACGAAGCATGCGACGCCGAAAACCAAGAGCAGCGCATACGCGCGCAACAGGCCGGTCTGGAACGAACGCACCAGCGCGCCGAGCCACTGCGCCGAGATCGCCGTTTCGCGTACCGCGCCGTCGACCACGTGCGGATCGAGATACCGGCTGAAGATCGTGCCGAGGAACTGCGAACTGCGCACGAAGAGCAGATCGAGTGCCGCATCGAAATAGAATGCGTTGGTCAAAACCGCCGGCATGTGAACCGACTCGCGGCGCAGCCATTCGATCGCGTTGGCCGTAGCCGCCGCGCTTCCATAGCGAAGGTACGCGAAGGCGATGCCGACCAGCACGCAGGCGAAGGTTATGGCGCCGGTCACGCCTTCGCTCACCGGCGTCGCGGCCAGCGCCGGGTGCGGGAACTGTTCGGCGAAGAAGCGCGCCCAGGGCGAAGAATCGCCGCCGAACATGATCCAGCCGATCAGCACCGTGAACGGGATCAGGATCGCGACCGGAACGATCATGAACCACTGCGCGCTGGGCGAGTGGTGTACGTCTTGCGGTTCGTGCGTTTGCGCCACCGCGTCGTGAGCGGACGGGGTGCCGGCAAGTTCGGGATGACGAATGCCCAAATCGGACGGATCGACGTCGCCCCGGTAGGCGCCGAAGAACGTGACGAAGAGCAGCCGGCACATGTAATACGCGGTGATGCCGGCGGTTACGATGCCCAGCGCGTAGAGCCACGGATAGCCGTGCGCCAGCACACCGTAGATCACGAGATCCTTACTGAAGAACCCGCTTCCGATGTACGGAATACCCGAGATCGCAATGACGCCGGTCAGCATTGCGACGAACGCAAACGGCAAGCGCTTGATCAGGCCGCCCATCCGGCGCACGTCCTGCTCGTCGTGCAGCGCGTGAATGATGATGCCCGAACCCAGAAAGAGCTGCGCCTTGAAGAACGCATGCGTGAAGAAATGAGCGATCCCGCCTTCGTAGGCGCCGACGCCCACGCCCATGATCATGTAGCCGATCTGTGACATCGTCGAGTAGGCGAGGATTCGTTTGATGTCCCACTGGGCGCAGCCGAGAATCGCGCCCAGCAGCGCGGTGAGACCGCCGATCGTACCGACGACCACCTGCGCGTCGCTGTTCTGACTCCACAGCGGAGCGCAGCGCGCGATGAGATACACGCCGGCGGTGACCATCGTGGCTGCGTGGATCAGCGCAGAGACGGGGGTCGGGCCCTCCATCGCGTCGGGAAGCCAGGTATGCAGCGGAATCTGCGCCGATTTCGCGGCCGCGCCGATGAAAAGGCAGATGCAGATCACCAAGAGCCACGGCGTGGGGTACGAGCCCGCAAACGCAAACGCATCGCCGAACGTGATCGAGTGCACCGACGAAAAGATCGCAAAGATTGCGAACATGATGCCCACGTCGCCCACGACGTTGATCACGAACGCCTTGCGCGCCGCGGCAACCGCACTCGGCTTGAAGAACCAGTAACCGATCAAGAAATACGAAGCCAAGCCGACCAGTCCCCAGCCGACGAGCAACCCGACGAAGTTATCGGAGAGCACGAGGGTGAGCATCGCGAAGACGAAGAGGTTCATCTGCGCGAAGAAGCGTGCGAAGCCGCGATCACCGTCCATGTAGCCGATCGAGTAGACGTGGATCAAGAAGCCGACGCCGGTGATGATCAGCGTCCAGAGCAATGCGAGCGGATCGAGCAGCAGGCCGAAATCGAAGCCGGGGAACCAACTGAACAGCGTTTGGTGCGCGCCGACCAGATCGACCCCGCCGGTGCTGACCTTCTGCGTCGCCGAGCCCCACAGCATCAAGGTCGCGACGAACGAAGCGCCGATCGTCGCCGAACCCAGCGGGCCGGCCAATCGGCGCAGCTGCGGGCCGAAGGCCCAACATACGATCGCGCCCGCGAGCGGCAAGAGCCAGAGCGCGATCAGCACCGGATACGATCCCTCAACCCCCATCACGTGATGCAGCATCGTCGGCGGCCCTACTATCCTTTCATCAGCGCGACGTTGTCGACGTCGACGACTTCGCTGCGCCGGAACACGGTCACCACGATCGCGAGGCCGATCGCCGCCTCAGCGGCAGCGACCGTGATCACGAGAAAGACGAAGATGTGTCCGGCGTTATTCAACCAGGCGCGCGCAAAAGCGGCGAAGAGCAGATTGGCCGCGTTGAACATCAGTTCGATCGACATCAGCATGATCAAAGGGTTGCGCCGCACGAGCACGCCCGCGACGCCGATGAAAAAAATCACCGCCGAAAGTCCGACGTAATTTGCCACCGGGACCGTCATCGGAACCATTAGTCCCCCTCCCGCAGAATCGCTTCGCGCATCTCGCGCCGCACTTCCTCGGCGTGCTTCTTGCTCGTCGTGTACGGCGCTTGATCGCCTGCCAGCAGCACGACGCCGATCACCGCGACCATCAGAATCAGCGCTGTGATCTCGAACGGCAAGAGATATGTCGTAAAAAGCGCGGTTCCGAAGTCGGCCACCGAACCGAACACGCCGGCAGTACCGGCCGGTCCGAGCGTCGAGCCTCCGGCCGCGCTCGCCGGCGTCACGACCGCCGTATGCGCCAGCGACCACGTCAGAAAACCGAGTGCGATCACGACCAGTGCGACCGCCGGATAGACGATCCTCGGCAGACGATCGGGGCCGGTCGCAAAGGGCGCGACCCCGCTGGAGAGCAACGCAATCACGAACAGGAACAAGACCAGAATCGCGCCGGAGTAGACGATCAATTGAATGACCGCGAGGAACTCGGCGTTGAGGGTCAGGTAGGTCGCTGCAAGCGCGACGAAATTCAGCAGCAGCGCGACCACGCTGTACACGGGCTTGGGCGCCGTGATGCACCACATCGCCGAAGCGATGAGCACGACCGCCAACCCCCAATACAGGATCATCCGGCAAGTCCCCGGCGCTCGGTTTTCAGGATCGTGCCGCGGTGCGTCGCGTCGTACCCGGTCTGCACGTCGACCGTCGATTTGACGTCGGCGACGCGGCCGAGATCCGAGGGAATGCCGTTGGGCCGCTCGTCGGGTGGCGTGCCGACGCCGGCCTCCGGCGGAACCAGCAGCCGATCCTTCGCGTAGATGAACGATCCGCGGCGGTAATCCGACATCTCGAACCGCGGCGTGAGCACGATCGCGTCGGTCGGACACGCCTCTTCGCACATGCCGCAGAAGATGCAGCGCAGTTCGTCGATTTCATACCGTGCCGCGTACCGCTCCGCGGGCGAGACGCGGTTCTCCGGCGTGTTCTCGGCGCCGATCACGGTAATCGCATTGGCCGGGCATGCGCTCGAACAGAGTTCGCAGCCGATGCAGCGCTCCTTGCCGTCGGCGTAGCGGCGCAGCTCGTGCAGTCCGTGAAAGCGCGGTGCATGCTGCTTCTTCACCGACGGATATTCGATCGTCGGGCGCTTGGCGAACATGAACTTGAACGTAATGCTCAGGCCCTTGAGAATCGCCCCGACGTTGTAGAGTTGTTTGCGCATGAGTTAGCCCCGCAGCGCGACGTAGATCGCGGTGACGATGAGATTGACCGTGGCGATCGGCAAGAGCACCTTCCAACCGAACGCCATCAGCCGGTCGTAGCGAAAACGCGGAAGCGTCGCGCGTAGCCACATGTAGAAGAACATGAACGCTCCCACCTTGATCAGGAACCACACGATGCCCGGGATCGGAACCGAACCCAGGCCGACCGGCGCGTTCCAACCGCCCAGGAAGAGCAGCGCGGCGATACACGAGACGGTGAGCATGTTGACGTATTCGGCGATGAAGAACAGCCCGAAGCGCAGACCCGAATACTCGGTGTGAAATCCGGCGACCAATTCGGTTTCCGCCTCGACCAAATCGAACGGCACGCGATTGGTCTCCGCCACCGCGGTAATCACGTAGATGAGGAAGCCGACGAGCTGCGGGCCGATGAACCACCAGCGCGCCTGCGCGTTGACGATCCCGTCGAGCGAGGTCGTGCCCGCCAGAATCAGCACGCCGATCAGCGAGAGCGACATTCCCAGTTCGTAACTGATCATCTGCGCCGTCGAGCGCACGCTGCCCAGCAGCGGATACTTCGAACCCGAGGCCCATCCGCCGAGCGAGATGCCGTAGACGCCGATCGAGGTAATCGCGAGCAGCAGGAGGATGCCGGCGTTGACGTTGCCGATTGCCCACGTGCCCGACGAACCCGCGCCGAACGGAATGATCGCGTACACCGAAAATGCGGTGAGCAGCGAGATGAACGGCGCAAGCCGGTAGATCAGCGGATCGGCGCTCTTCGGCGTCAGATCTTCCTTGAGAATGAGTTTCGCCGCGTCAGCCGCCGGTTGCATCAGCCCCCACGGACCGACACGGTTGGGCCCCGGACGCAGCTGCATCCACCCGAGCACCTTGCGCTCCGCCAACATCGCATACGCAAACGAGGTAACGACGACAAGCAGCAGGATCGCCGATTTGATGAGAATGACGAGCCAATCAGGCATGCGTTACCGCCCTCACGCGATCGTCGTGTGCGGCCGTGCCGCCACCGTCCCAGAGCGTTCGCGGCGTGCGCGCGCGCTCGTCGCCCTGGCGCAACGCGCCGCTGTGATAGAGCGCGTCGCCGAACTCGCCGGCAAAGGGCGAGGCTGCGCGCGCGATCACCGCTGCGTCGAGTTCTTCGATGGTCGGAAGCGCCAGATCGAACTGTTGCGCGAGCCCGATGAGCATCTCGAGATCGGAGAGCGGGCCGGCCGGCGCTTCCAGCGAGGCGTTTACCGGCAAAAGATCGCCGGCCAGATTCACGGTCGTCCCGGTCTTCTCAAACGCGCCCTTGGCCGGTAGCACCAGGTCTGCAAGCTGCGCCGTCTCGGTCATGAAGAGTTCGCTCACCATGACGAACGGCAGAGCGTTGAGCGCGGCCCGCACGCCGTCCGTATCCGCGGCATTGCGCAGCGGGTTGACGCCGAAGAGCGAGAGCGCGCCCAATTTACCGCTCCGGGCGGCATCGAACATCAGCGCGCCGTCCATGCCGCCGTCGATCGGCAGCATGCCCATCGCCTCGGCTCCGCGCGCGTTGCCTTGTTCGCTCGCGATATACGTTTTTGCCTCCCGTCCGCTCGACGTTTCGGCGAGTGTCTTGCCGAGCGCCAGGTCGACGCCGTCCCACACGATCGCCAAGCGTGCGCCGGCGGGAATTCGTGCGATGACCTGCGCGGCGTTTTCCGCGTCGACGTGGTGAATCTGCGCGCCGGACCGCTTGGCCTTGATCGCGCGCAGCCACAGCACCGGCGCCAGTTCAGCCGGCGTTTGACCGCCGATGACGATCGCATCCGCGCGTTCGAGATCGGCGTACGTGCCCGAGCGCCGGCCCGGTGAGGCTTGCTGCTGACGCCCGGCGCGCCAATCGAGATTGCGTACGCCCAGCGCGCGAAAGACGTGTTGCAACAGATACGCTTCTTCATTGAGAAGGCGCCCGCCGCCGATCGCGCCCACGCCGGCATTCGAGCCGCGCGCGTCGCGGATCGAGCGCGCCCAGAGCACGAAGGCGTCGTCCCAACCGATCTGAACGAAGGTTCCGTCGCGCAGGTAGAGTGGCTGCGTGATCCGCTCGGGAGAACGGTAGAAGCCGATGTTGTAGCGCCCGCGGTCACAGAGCCAGCCGTCGGAGATCGCGTCGTCATGCTCGACCGACATCGTGCGCAGCGGCTCGCCGTAGCGCACGTCCGAGAACTGTTGGCATCCCACCGGACACTGCGTGCACGTCGTCTGCGTCCGATTCAAATCCCACGGACGCGATTTGAAGCGATAGGTCTTCGAGGTGAGCGCGCCCACCGGACACAGTTCGGTCACGTTCCCGGTGAAGTGATGCCGGTATGGATCGCCGGTCGCGGTCGCAATGATGTCGTTGTGCCCGCGATCCTTCACGATCAGTTGCCGTTCATCGGCGATGATGTCGTCGAAACGCACGCAGCGCTGACAAACGACGCACCGCTCTTCGTCGAGCACGATCGTCGGGCCGAGATCGACGCCCTTCGGTTTGCTCAGTTTCGGATCGGCGACATCGGAAGATCCGCGGCCGTACGCCATCGCATAATCTTGTAAATCGCACTCGCCGCCCTTGTCGCAAATCGGACAATCCAGCGGATGATTGACCAGGAAGAGTTCCAGCACCATGCCGCGCCCGGTCTTGGCCTTCTCACTCTGCGTGTGCACCGCCATGCCCTCGGCGACCGGCGTGTTGCACGCGATCTGCAGCTTGGGCATGCCCTCGATCTCGACCAGACAGATGCGGCACAATCCGGCCGGACCGAGCTTGGTGTGGTAGCAATAGACCGGAATCTCTTGCTTGACGGTCTTCGCCGCCTCCACCAGCAGCGTGCCTTTCGGAACGCTCACCGGCACGCCGTCGATGGTCAGGTTTACCAATTCTGGACTGTCAGCCATTCTCTCTATGACTCCGGGGCAAGCGCTTGCGAGACGTTCGCTAAGCGAAAACTCGAAGTTTTTGCGCCATTCGCAGGATGCGATCTTCCATTGGACGTGGCGCAAAAACTCGGTAGCAGGAGCGCCGCACGATGCGGCGCGAGGAGCGGTTTCGCGAGCGAACGTCTCGCGAGCAAAAGCCCCGGGGTCATACCCTCACCGTTTCCTTGAGGAGGCGCGCTTCGAACTGATCTGGGAAACGATTGAATACGGATAGTAAGAACGGTTCGATCGAGTCGCCGAGCGGGCACAGGTTGAGGCCGGTGATCATGTGACCCACGCGTTTGATCATGTCGAGATCGCTGCGCAGACCGCGGCCTTCGACGAAACGATGCAGCACACGCTCGAGCCAGTGGCCGCCCTCGCGGCAGGGCGTGCACTGCCCGCATGATTCGTGCGCGTAGAACCGCACCATGTTCAACGCCGCTTTGACGAAATCGGTCGTGTCGTCGAAGACGGTGAATGCGCCCGAGCCGAGCATCGAGCCGGCTTTGGCCATCGACTCGTAGTCGTACGGCCAGTCGAGGTGTTCTTCGAACACGCACGCGGACGAACCGCCGCCGGGCTGCACCGCCATGAACGTGCGTCCGGGGCGCAGTCCGCCGGCTATCTCGATCAGCTCGCGCAGGGTGGTGCCGAGCGCCACTTCGTAGTTGCCCGGCTTCTGCACGTGACCGGAGATCGAGACGACCTTGTAGCCTTTGCTGCGCTCGCTGCCGACGGCAGCGAACCAATCCGCGCCCCGCTCGAGGATCGGCACGAGATAGGCGAGCGTCTCGACGTTGTTGACGACGGTCGGCATACCGTAGAGTCCCGCGACCGCAGGGAACGGCGGCTTCAGGCGAGGTTCGCCGCGCTTGCCTTCGAGCGAGTTGAGCAGCGCGGTCTCTTCGCCGCAAATGTAGGCGCCGGCACCGCGATGCGGGGTGACCTCGATACTATAGCTGCTCCCGAATACATTGGCGCCGAGCAGTCCGGCCGCGCGCGCGTCGGCGATCGCCTTGGTGAAGATCTCGAAGCCGCGCTTGAACTCGCCGCGAATATAGATGTACGCATGCGTGCAGTTGATTCCGTACGCGCCGAGCAGGATGCCCTCGAGAATCAGATGCGGCGTTTCCTCGAGCAGCATGTGATCCTTGAACGTGCCGGGCTCGGCTTCGTCGCAATTGCACACGAGATAGCGCGGGTTGTCGTTCTTGGGCAAGAACTGCCATTTGCGCCCGGTCGGAAATCCCGCGCCGCCGCGGCCGCGCAGCCCCGACTTATCGGCCGCCTCCATCACGTCGGCGGGTTTGAGTTCGCGCACCGCGCGCTCCCACTGCTTGTAACCGCCGCGCTCGCGATACGCGTCGATGTCGCGCAGATCCGCCTCGCCGATCCCGGCGGTCAGGATTTTAGTGACCGGCATTTGAACCATTCCCTTTTAATCCTGAGCCTGTCGAAGGACGCTCCTCTTCCACGATCTCGGCGATGCTGCGCGCGTCGCGGACGAAGCGCTCTCGCGTGCGCGCGACGAACGACGCGCTTTCCGTCACGAAGTGATCGAGCATGATCGCGCCGCTCGGATCGCCGACTCCGCCGGCATTGTCGGGATCGGTGGAGGTGAGCGTTCCCGGCGACTTTCCCCCGGTGCCGATGCTCGCGTCCTGGTTTACCTTCCAGGTGCGATCGGGCTTGGCCGTCTGCGCCATCGGTTTGACCGGATACGTGCCGTTGCGCATCGCTTCGATCATCGAATCGATCGCCTGCGGCGTGAGAGAGTAGACGAATTCCAAATTGACCTGCATGCACGTCGCACGGTCGCATGCGGCAAGGCACTCGACCTCTTCATACGAGAACAGCCCGTCATCCGTCGTTTCGAGCGTACCGATGCCGAGCTTCTCGCGAAAATACGACATGATCGACTCGGCGCCGTTGAGTTCGCACATCAATCCGCGGCAGACTTGCAGCACGTACTTGCCGACCGGTTTGCGGAACAGCAAAGTGTAGAACGAAACCGTCGCCTCGACTTCCGCCGCCGTGAGGCCGAGCAGATCGGCCACAAAACGAATCGCCTCCGGCGAAACGTAGCCCTGGCGCTCCTGAAAGAGATGCATGATCGGCAACAGCGCCGAGCGCGGCTGCTCGTAGAGCGCAACGAGGGCTTGGCATCGCGGCTTGAGCTCCGCCGCCAATGCGCCAAAATCGAACGCTTCCGTCGTGCTCACTCGCGAACGCTCCCTTGTCGCTTCCCCGCAGGATGCGACCCTTCGAGGCTCGCCTTCGGCTCGCACCTCAGGGTGACGGAGCAACGGTCATCCTGAGGTGCACGAGCGCGCAGCTTCGGCTCGCACCTCAGGGTGACGGAGCAACGGTCATCCTGAGGTGCACGAGCGCGCAGCTTCGGCTCGCACCTCAGGGTGACGGAGCAACCGTCATCCTGAGGTGCACGAGCGCGCAGCGCGAGTGCCTCGAAGGACGCGAGGAGCGGTTTCGCGGGCAAACGCTGAGCGCGCGATCGCGGCGGCATCAGCGATCCACCTCGCCGAAGACCGGGTCGAGCGAGCCGATCATCACCACCAGGTCGGCGATCAGGTTGCCGGGAGCGATGCCCTTGAGCGATTGCAAATTGTACATGCTCGGTGGGCGCGTGCGCACGCGATACGGTCGGTTCTCGCCGTTGCTGACCAGGTAGTAGGCCAATTCGCCGCGTGGCCCCTCGACCGCCTGATAGACGTCGCCAGGCGGAACGCGGAAGCCTTCGCTCACGATCTTGAAGTGATGGATCAGCGCCTCCATCGAGAGCACGATCGTCTCTTTCGGCGGTGCGAAGATCTTGGTGTCGTCGATCGCGTACGGTCCGGGCGTGCGCAGCTTCTCGCGCGCCTGCCGGATGATGCGCATCGATTGTTCCATCTCATCGAGGCGCACCAGGAAGCGTGCATAGGCGTCCCCCTCGGCGCGCGTCGGTACGTCGAACTGGTATTGATCGTAACCGCAGTACGGAAACGCTTTGCGCACGTCGTAGGCGACGCCGCTTCCGCGCAGCGCCGGACCGGTCACGCTCCACTGAACCGCTTCCGCGGCGCTGAGCACGCCGACGTCGATCGTGCGGTCTTGGAAGATCGGATTGGCCTGAAGCAAGCCGCGCAGTTCCTTCATGCGCCCGGGGAACTTCGCGATCAGGGCGTCGAGCCGATCGGCGTATCCGTCCGGAAGATCGCCGTTGACGCCGCCGACCCGAATGTAATTGGGATGCATGCGTGCCCCGCCGGCGGCTTCTTGCAGGTCGAGAATGTTCTCGCGCAGATCGAAGCAATAGAAAAAGACCGAGATCGCGCCGAGGTCGATGCCGTGCGTTCCGAGCCACACGCAATGGGAGGCGATCCGGCTGAGTTCGGCATTGAGCACGCGAATGTGGACGGCCCGCTCGGGGATCTGATCGGTGACGCCGAGCAACTTCTCTACCGCGAGCACGTAGCAGAGCGCATTGGATGAGGGCGCAAGATAGTCCATGCGCTCGGCGTTCGTCTGCCCGTGCGACCAGAACAGGTTCTCCATGTTCTTTTCGATGCCGGTGTGCAGATAGCCGATCTCAGGCTCGGCGGTCAGCACCGTCTCGCCTTCGATCTCGAGCATGATCTGCAGCACGCCGTGCGTCGAAGGGTGCTGCGGCCCCATCGAAAGCACCATCGCATTGCCCTCGTGCGAGACGATCTCGGGCGTGAGGGGTGTGGTCGACATGGTCACGTGGACTCACGCGCTTTCTTTATTTGTTCTTGCAAGGCTTCCAGGGTGCGGCCTGTCGGCGGAGTGCCGGCCTGCACGTTGCTTTTCAGCCCGAAGGCCGGCCGCGGCGAGCGTTCACGCGCCGGACCACGCAGCGGATAATCTTTGCGGAGCGGATGACCTTCCCAATCGTGCGGCATTTGGATCCGGCGCAGATCGGGGTGCCCGTCGAACGCGATCCCGAACAGATCGAAGACTTCGCGTTCGGCCCAGTCGGCCGACTTCCACAGGTCGCTGACCGTCGGAAGAGTCACCCCTTCAGCGCACCCGCAACGCACGCGCAGACGCGCCGGCCTGCCGACCTGCGCAACGCTCGCTGCGCTCGTCGGCATCTTCAGCAGATGATAGACGACTTCGAAGCGCGGCGTACGGCCGAGATAGTCGACGGCGCCGAGATCCAGCAGCATCGAATAGCCTTCGGCCTTGAGCGTCTCGAGCCGGGCACGCACGTCCGCCGGCGCAACGACCTCGATGGCCGCGTCGTCGATGGCCGGACGCACGCCGGGCGGATCGATCGCGGTTCCCGCAATCGGCGGAGTTTGTGTGGACGGCATAGATGTGTTAGATCCCTCGACTTCGCTACGCTGAATTTACCCTGAGCCCAGTCGAAGGGCTCAGGATGACAGAAACAAGACTACGCTCTCGCAAGGATACCGCCGCGGCCACCTTCGCGAATTTGTTGCTGGATCAAATTGACGGCATAGAGCAGGCCGTCGGGAGTCGGCGGACAACCGGGCACGTAGACGTCGACGGGGATGACCGTGTCGACGCCTTGGACGATCGCATAGTTATCGAACACTCCGCCCGAACTCGCGCACGCGCCCATCGAGATGACCCATTTCGGGTCGGCCATTTGGTCGTAAAGGCGTTTGACGACCGGCGCCATTTTCTGTGCGACGCGCCCCGAGACGATCATCAGGTCGGCTTGACGCGGCGAGCTGCGAAAGACTTCGGAACCCAGGCGCGCGATGTCGTACTCGGCGGAAGTGACCGTCATCATCTCGATCGCGCAGCAGGCCAAGCCCATCGTGAGCGGCCAGACCGAGGAGCTCTGCGCCCAGCGCGCGACGTCGTCGAGGCGAGCGAGGAGAAATTGGCCCGGGCCTATCTCCACACGAACCCCCCTTTCTTCCATACATAGGCATAGCCGATCGCGAGCACGATGACGAAGACGATCATCTCAAGCAGCCCAAAAACACGCAGCGCGTGCATCCTCACGGCCCACGGATAGAACGAGGCCGCCTCGACGTCGAAAATGACGAAGAGCATTGCGATCAGATAGAACCGGACCGGAAATCGGCCGGAGACGGCAGAGGTCGGCTCAACGCCGCATTCGTAGGCCTCTTGCTTCTGCGGATTGGGTTTGGCCTTGCCGAGCAGTCCCGGCAAGAAGGTAAAGAGCAGTGCCGCAGCTAGTGCGACGCACAGGTAGATCGCAACCGGTCCATACGGGTTCATGGCTTGTGATTTTTTTCACAAGCCCCGCCAATTGCCTCCCTTTGGCGGGCAGGGAACCAGCCAATGGACCCCTGGGAACCGGATCGGAGGCCCCGCCGTTTATCCAATCGTAAGAGGTAGCATGCGCAAAGCGGTTCTCGGCCTGGTTTTTCTTCTCGCGATGGGCGATAGCTGCAACAACGGCGTGGTCGGCGTTCAAGATTACGGTGCGGTCACGGGGCGCGTTCTCGATGCGACCACCAACCGTCCGATCGCAGACGCGATCGTCTCGGTCGGCTCGCTCTTCGTCGTCACCGCGGATGCAGAGGGCGCATTCACCCTCCCGCACGTACCGGTCGGCTTGCAAATGGTGACCGCGCGGATGCCGGGATTCACGACGACGTCCTACACGCTCCGCGTGAAAAAAGACGAAACCGCGCAAGCCGGCTATCTGCGGCTGGTCTCGATCACCAAACCCGACTCGGTGCCGACATTGCCGCCGCCCGCCACCCCGACGCCGACGGTAACGATCGTGCCGACCTACGTTCCACCGGGTTACACGCCGGGCGCCTCACCGAGCGCGGCGGCGAGCCCAACGCCCACGCTCACGCCATCGCCGTTCGCATCTACGCAGCCGTAACGTTCTCATGGTGAGCGTAGGCGCGAAGTGCTGCGCTCGGGATGACAAACGTTCTCAGCGCAGGCGTAAGCCGGCGAGGTCGAGATCGTATTCGATCGCACTGAAGATATCGTCGGGAATCTTTCCCTCGCGGCGGAGTTGCGTGATCTCACGGCGCTCGGCATCGAGCGCGGCCAATTCGAGGCGCCGGTCCGATTCGCGCTCGTCGCGCGCTTCGCCGGGTCCCTCGTCGTCGAGTCGGCCCTGCAATTGTTCGATCCGGCGTTGGTACTCTCCGAGAAGACGCCCGACCGCTTCCATTTCACCGGGTTTTCGCGCCTCGGGCTCGACCGAGCGCAGATAGCGCTCACCTTCTTGGAGCGCGCGTATACGGATCGCCGTTTCTTGCGATTGCCGCTGGTGCGTTTCGCTGATTCCCAGCGCGCGAATCAATGGATCGAGCGAAAGCCCTTGCAATACGAGCGTCACCACGATCACGCACAGCGTGGCGAAGATGATTTCCGAGCGGTGTATCAGCGGCGCACCGTGTGCGTCGGTGTATGGCAGCGCGAGCGCCGCGGCGAGCGAGACGATGCCGCGCATCCCGCTCCATCCGATCACGAAGATCCAACGCCATGACGGCAGCGGATCGCGCGCGCGGATTTGTGGAATGAGCCGCGGCAGCCACGCAGCGGGATAAGCCCAGGCCATGCGCAGCACGATCAGAACCAGGCTGATCCCGAGACCGAATATCGCAGCGGTCGCGAGCGAGGGGAGTGCGCGAACGATTCCGGGCAGTTCCAAACCGATCAGCAAAAAGACCAGGCCGTTCAAGACGAGCAACATTACGCGCCACACCGCGCTCGCAATGAGCCGCTCCTCGGACGACATGATCGTTTGCGCGCGCCGGCTCGAGTAGATGCCGGCCGTTACCGCCGAGAGCACGCCGGAAACGTTCAGCGCGTCGGCCGGCAGATACGCTGCGTACGGCGCGAGCAGAAACACGACGTTGGAGATCGTCGCGTCGTCGAGCTCGAAGCGTGCCAGCACGCGCAGCACCAACTCGATCACCAGGCCGATCGCCAGACCGCAGAGGACCCCGCCGACGATATTGAACACGAAGGCGAGCGGGGCCGAGGCAAGTGAGAACGTGCCCGTCACGAAGGCTAGGAGCGCGAAGCGATAGATCACGAGCGCGGTTCCGTCGTTGACCAAGGCCTCGCCGGTGAGGACCGCCACGATGCGCCGCGGGACGGCAAGCCGTTCGAAAACCGCCTCGGCGGCAACCGCGTCGGGCGGCGATACGATCGCACCGAGCACGAACGCCGCGGCCCACCCGTAGCCGGCGAGCGAGTGCGCGAGTGCAGCGACCACGAACGTCGTTACGATCACGAGAACGACCGCGTACAGCGTGATCGGCCGCAGATTGCGTCGGAACGCGAACCAATCGGTGTTCCAGCCCCCGGAGAAGAGCAGCGGCGGGAGGACGATCAAGAACAATAATTGTGGGTCGAAGCGCGGTTGCGGCAGTCCGGGAAAGAACGCGAGGATCAACCCGACGACGACGAAGGCGACCGGATACGGAATGCGCAAGCGCTGCGCTAGGATCGCCGAGGCGACGATCGCGCTGAGCAGCGCGACCAGGAGCAACGCCTCGTTCATCGTGCGAGCCTAGATCGTCATTCCGAGCGCGCGCAGATCGAGCGCGTACCCGCAGACCACCAAGAAGACGCCGCCGGCCTGCGCGGCCAGCTGCTGTTTCATCCGTCCGAGCACGTCGCGGAAGAGGCGCGCCGAGACGGCGACCGGCACGATGTCCCAGCCGACCTCCTCGGCGACGACGATCACCTGCGCGCGCGAGTCGAGCATGGCTTGCGCGAGGTGCGCGGCTTCTTCGTCGATCTGCGATTGGAACGCCGCGAAATCGCGTTCCAGGATGTCGATGTGGGTCGCGATACGTGCCGCCAGCCAGGTGCCGAGGGCGTCGACGATAATGCACTGCTCCTCGGTCGCGTCGCGAAAGAGAGAGGTGAGGCTTTCGTGGGCCAGCGACGCGCTCTCGATCAGCTCCCAAGTCGCGGGTCGATCGTGAATGTGGCGTTCCAAGCGCGTGTTCCATTCGCCGTCGCCCGAATCGCGTATCGACGTTGCAACGTAACTTACGCGCCGGCCCGACGACTGCGCAAGTGCGACCACGTAACGGCTCTTCCCCGAGCGCACCGGCCCCGTTACCAGCGTAACCGCCATGAGAGCAAGCCTTCTCCGCTGCCGAGTTGAATCACTCGCGGATGGCGATACGCGTGGTCCTCGTGGTCATCGGCATCCTCCTCGTGGCCGCGAGCCTCAACGATCTTTTCCAGTCCGTGATCGTGCCCCGCGCCGTCGGCCGGCGCTACCGCCCGAGCTACTACCAGACGCGGGGACTCTGGTCGGTGTGGCCGGCCCTGGCGAATCGCATGCATGCCCGCAACGAGGACGCACGCGAGGATTTCCTCGCCGTTTTCGCGCCGCTCAATCTCGTTCTGATGTTGATGCTGTGGTCGCTGCTGGTCCTGATCGGGTACGGTCTCATCTTCTACGCCCTGCGCGAGCAAGTTCACCCGGCGTTGACGACGTTCGGCGAAGCGTTCTACTTTGCGGGCACCTCGTTCTTCACGATCGGATTCGGTGATTTTGTCGGCAACACCGGCATCACCCGTTTGGTCTCGCTCGCGGCCGGCGCCTCGGGATTCGGCATCATCTCCACCACGGCGGCCTTTCTCTTCGCGATCTTCGGTGCTTTTCAGGCGCGCGAGCAATTCGTCGTCGCAGTCGGTGCTCGCGCCGGGTCACCGCCCAGCGGCGTCGGTTTGCTGCGGATCGCCGCGCACATCGGCATCGCGAAGGACCTTCCGGCGTTGATGCGCAGCGCGGAGACCTGGTGCGCGTCGTTGATGGAGACGCATCTCGCCTATCCGATCTTGGCCTACTTCCGATCGAGCCACGATTACGAATCGTGGGTCGGAACGCTCGGCACACTGCTCGATTGCGCGGTCCTCATGATGACGACCGTCCAGTGCGACGCGGGAGAGGCGCGCATTCTCTACAACATCGGCCGCCATGCGACGCACGATCTCGCGCGCTATTTCCGGCTCGAGGGCAGCGAGCACGATCCCGGCATCACGCGCCGCGACTTCGATGAAGCGTGCACGCAATTGGAAGCAGCCGGGCTCGCGCTGCGCGACGACCGGGACGGCGCCTGGAGACGCTTCGCGGAGTTGCGCAGCGGCTACGCCGGCCATCTCAACGCCCTCGCCGGCTGGTTCTGGATTCCTCCGCTGCAATGGGTGGGCGACCGTTCGCTGATCGCGACGGATCACATGCGCGAAATTCTGCCGCCGGGCGCGCTGGCAAAGCTGGACAAGCTTCAAAAACCGTGAACGCGATCGACCTTGTGCAAAAATGCAAGTGCATCGCCGATAGGAACCGTAAACCCGATCGAGTGTTCGTCGTCGAAGCGTGAGTCGGCCAGGCCGATGATCTGGCCGGTATCGATCAAAAACACCGGACCGCCGCTCTCTCCGGGCACGATCTGCAACGTCACTTCGAGCGCGTCGTTGCGAATCGAGGAAAGCAGTCCGCTGTCGAGCGAGGTTGCCAACCCCAACTGCTCGTCGGAGAACTCATCCGGAATCGGATACCCCAGCAAGCCGACGTCGCGTCCGATTTGATTGCGCACGTCCGCGGCGCCGATGTGCAGCGCCGGAAGATTCGCGCGCGGCGTGCGCACCAACGCGACGTCGGTATCGTCGTTGACCGCGACGACGCGAGCCGGAACCTCCTCGCGATTGCCGATCGTGGCGTGCAGGTCCCATGCACCGTCGACGACGTGTTCAACGGTGAGAATGTCGCTTCCCCACGTTCCGCTCGCGACGACGAAGCCGGTGCCGTAGGCCTCGTCGTAACCGTCTGCCTTTTTCTCCGGCGGAATCCGCATCGTCAGCAACACGACCGACGGCGTCATCGCCCGCACCAGCGCGACCCGGCGGTCGTCCGGATATCGCGGCGAACACGCCGCCAGCATGACGAGCACGGCCGCCAGCGCGGTCAGGCGCATTGCGCAATTCTCGCCCGCAGCGTATCGAGTCCGGCTCCGGTCTTTGCACTGAGTGGAATCGCTTCCCTCGACTCCGCAGCTTCGCTGCTACGCTCGGGATGACAAACAGCATCGATTTTATTGAAGACGAGCAGACGCGGTTTGGCGTCGAGTTCGAGTTCGTGCAAGAGCGACTCCACCGCGACGCGCTGACGCGGCCAGTCGGGATTGGAGGCGTCGAGCACGTGCACCAGCAGGTCGGCCTCGCGCAGTTCCTCCAGCGTGGCGCGAAACGCGTTGACCAGATCCTTGGGAAGATCGGTGATGAAGCCGACGGTGTCGGCTACGCGAACGTATTTTTCGGGTGCCAAGTACACGCGCCGCACCGTCGGGTCGAGCGTCGCAAAGGGCTGATCGGCCACGTGCACGTCGCTTCGCGCCAGCGCGTTGAGCAGCGAGGATTTGCCGACGTTCGTGTATCCCACGAGCGCGACCAGCGGCTCGCGACGCGGTGCGCCGCGCCGCGTGCCGCGCTGCCGCCGTACGTCCTCGAGCTGGCGCCGCAGCACGCTGATGCGGCTCTGAATCCGCCGGCGATCTACTTCGAGTTTCGTTTCACCGGGACCGCGCGTGCCGATTCCGCCGCCGAGTCGCGAGAGATCGGCGCCGACGCCGATGAGATTCGATTGCCGATACCGCAACTGCGCGAGCTCGACCTGCAGCTTCCCCTCGCGGCTGCGCGCATGACGGGCAAAGACGTCGAGAATCAGCATCGTGCGATCGGCGATCGGCACCGGAATGACCTTTTCCAGGTTCTTGCGCTGACGGGGGCGCAGATCGTTGAGCACGAGCACGAGTGCGGCGTCGAGTTCCACCACCAGATCCGCGATCTCGCGGGCTTTTCCGCTGCCGATCAACGTCGCGGGATCGAGATGGTCGCGGCGCTGCACGACGCGCGCGACGATCAGCGCGCCGGCCGCTTCGGCCAGCGCTTCGAGTTCTACCAGTTCGGGGTCGAGCGGTCGCTCGGGGTCGTGGGTGTCGACAGCGACGACAATCGTTCGATCAGCCAGCGGAGTCCCTCATTGTAGTGTGGTCCGGGACGGAAGAACGCGTTGTCTACGCGCCGATCCGTGATGACGAACACATGTCCTTCGCGCACCGCGCGCAAGCTCCGCCACGGCTCGCGGTCTTCGACCGCGATCAGGCCCGCGTCGGAATCGGAAACGATCGCGTCAGGCTGCACGCGCAGGAGCGCCTCGCCGCTATATTGGCCCCACGGCGCGCGCAGGTCGCCGGCCGCGTCCTCTCCGCCGGCAAGCTCGATCAACTTTGCGATGTACGACGACGGACCCACGGTCCAAATCGGACTTGCTCCGACGGCGACGAAAACCGATGGACGATACGTGCGCCGAATCACACCGGCGCGAAGACGCGCCGTCTGCGCCTGCAGCCGCGCGACCTCCGCTCGAGCCCCTGCCGCGTGACCGGTCAACGCGCCGAGCGTCCGCAGATCGATGAAGATGTCGTCGTACGTGTTGTCGGCGATCAAGACGACGCGGATTCCAAGGCGCCGCAAAGGCGCGACGAGCCGCGACTGCGAGGGAATGCCGACGACGAGATCGGGATGAAGGGCGATGATCCGCTCCGCGTCGACGCTCGTAAAATCGGCGACGCGCGGCAAGGTGGCCGCGTTCGGTACGTCATCCGAAAATTCCGAGACACCGACGAGCTGCGCGCGCGCGCCGATCGCGGCGACGTCTTCGGCCAGGGCCGGCGTGAGCGTAACGATACGTAGCGCAAGCAGGAGGTGCAGGAGCACCAGGCTCCCTTCGCGGCAGGTAACGCCACCCGCCTCTCCAATATCCGCGATCCAGGTTTGCCGCGCGGGAAGCCGGTGAGATGCCGGCACGGTCGCGCCACTGTATGCGGGGAGCCGCTTCGCCGCCACTGCAGCTTTATCGGTCAAAGCTAACGCTTTGCCCGCTAAAGCGGTGGGAAGGCACGGAGCAATCGCTACGATCCGCAAGTCAGGATACCGCTGCAAGCCGCTGCATCACCCATTCCTCGCGAAAAGGAAGGCTTGCCATGTTCCCGCTTCTCGCGCTGCGCGCGCTCGCCGCAGCCGTCATTCCGTTCTCTCCTTCTCCATCCCCGACGCCATCGGCGCTGCCGCAGATCGCGCACGTCGTTACCGCGGATCGTACCGACGAAACACTGGGCAACAGCGTGCGCACGACCTACGTCGTCAGCGCAGCCGATATTGCGCGCAACGGCTACCGCACCGTCGCCGATGCGCTGGCGGACGTTCCCGGCGTGCAAATCTTGAACTACGGCCCGATCGGCGCGTCGGTCGACTACGGTATCCGCGGCAGCGATTCGACCGAGGTCCTGGTGCTCATCGACGGCGCGCCCGCGCCGGGGGGGCTCGCCGACTCGGTTGCGCTCGGGACGATGTCGACCGTCGGCGTCGAGCGCATCGAGGTCGTCGAGGGCGGCGGATCGACGCTCTACGGTACGGGCGCAATCGGCGGCATCATCAACGTCATTACCGACGCGCAGCACGCGCCGCCGAGCGCGACACTGCGCTACGGCACCTTCGACGATCGCGAGCTCGAGGTCGAGGACGCGGGCTTCGGCTTCGAACGCATCGTCGCGAACAACGCCTACGCCCTGCCCGAGAGCTCGACCGGCGGCGCCGCGAATCCCGCCACGCGCAATGACAGCGACTACGAGGCGACGACCGCGCGCTACGGCCTCGAACGCACGCTCGGCGCGTTCGCGCTCGCCTTCCACGCCTCGGCGGCGAGCGACGACTTGGGCGCGACCGGTTTGTTTCCTGATTACTCGCCGACCAGCCGCGAGCACGACGTCAACGACGACGGCGTCCTGACCCTCTCGACGCGCCGCGCGCGCTCGAACGTAAGCGCGAGTTTCGAGGGTTCGAGTCAGCAAGTCACGTTCGACTGCGACGCCGCCACGGATGCGTACTGCTTTCAACTTTCGCCGTCGCTCGATACCGAAATGCGAAGCGGAGTGAGCCTCCGCGACGTCGTCACCGGCGGGGGCGAGCGCACCATCTACGGCATCGATCTTTCGCGCGGCATCGTCCAGGTCAACGACGGCAACGGCGACCCGGTCATCGGCGCGGCCCTGGCTCAGAGCGCGGCGTACGTTCAGCAAACCTGGATCGGCACGCGCGATGAATTCTATGCGGGCGTTCGCGGCGAACGCGACGGCGCACTCGGCGGAGAGTTCTCGCCCTCGGTCGGCTGGCGCGCAAATCTCTCCAACGCCCTCACGTTCAAGGTCAACGCCGCCACCGCGTTCCGCGCCCCCAACGCGACCGAGCTGTACTATCCGAATTATGGATCGGTGGTGCAAGGCTTCGGGCTCCTGCAGCCCGAGCGTGCGAAAGTCGGCGACGTTACATTGAGCGACGACCGCGTACTTGGCGGCATCTCACTGGGATGGTTCGACAACGCCACGCGCGACCTGATCGTGCCGACGTGCCTCGAGTACTGCAATCCGGTCACCGCGCCGCCGGGCACGTTCCCGGTCTATGCGCCGCAGAACGTCGACCACGCCCATATCGCGGGACTCACCTTGGACGCGCAGACCCTGCCGGCGCACGGGATCACGGCAGTGCTCAGCGCGACCGATCTCTGTTTGGCGCAAGATCTCGATGCGCGGACGCGCCTGCCGGATTATCCGACGCTGAGCTACCCGGTCTTCAATATAACGCTCGGATTGCGATACTCCGGCGGCCCGCAGGCGTTCGTCCACGCAGCCGGGATCACCGAGCAGTCGGTGGGCCCGCAGGGAGCGCTCGATCCGACGCAGCCGCTCTTCTACCAGCCGGCGGCGTACAGCGACCTTACCGGCTACACGAGCCTGCGCGTTTCGGGTCACGTGCTGCTCACGCTGCGCGGCTACAATTTGGGTAACGAACGGTACGCGGCGGTCTGGGGCTATCCGATGCCGGGACGCACCTTTGCGATCGAATTGACGAGCCGCTGATTTTGCGCTCGATCGAGCACGGCAACACGGATCGCGGTGCCGTGCTCGAGCCCCGCATAGCTGCGGCAGTCGCGCACGACGATTCCGTCCTCGATCAACGCGCGCAACGCGACCTCGAGATGCCGCGGCGCGACCGGCAATTCGATCAGGAGGAAGTTCGCGACCGAAGGAAAGACGCGCAGTCCCAACGCGCGCAGGTCGCGCGCAAGGTCCTCGCGCGCACGCGTGTTGTTCTCGCGCGTCCGTACCGCGTAGCGCTCGTCGCGCAGCGCCTCGAGCGCAATCGCTTCGTCCAGTGTTCCGACCGGCCAGGATGGCGAGCGCTCGCGCATGGCGTGCGCGAGATCGGGATGCGCGAGCGCGTACCCGATACGCACGCCCGCGAGGGCGTAGAACTTGGTCAGCGAGCGCAGCACGATCGCATGCCCAGAGCAAACCGCGTCGCGTACGATCGAACGCTCGGGCGCGTACTCGACAAACGCCTCGTCGACGACGAGTGGACGCTGCATTTCCCGGCAATTGCGGAGCAGGGCGAGCGCTTCGCCGCGCTGCAGCGCCGATCCCGAGGGATTGTGCGGCGTATTGACCAGGGCGCCGGCTCGCGGACGCGCCTGCAACGATCGGGTGAACTCGGCAACGTCGAGTTCCAGGTTCGCAGGCAAGCTGAAAGGTACCAGGCGGGCGCCGGCGGCGCGCAGTGCGCGCTCGTACTCGCTGAAGGCGGGAACGGGAACGAGCCACTCGGAGGCGCCGGCGGTACGCACGGCGATATCGATCAGTGCCGCGCTGCCGTGCCCCAATACGACCGCCTCCGGTCCGACCTCGAGTGCCGAGGCGATCTGCGCGCGCAGCGGCGCGTACGACCGAGAAGGATACGGCGCGAGCATTCGCGGCGCAATCGCGGCCTGCGCAAGTACGCGAGTTACACCGGGCGGCGGTCCATCGGGCGCGATGTTCGCGCTGAAATCGACGAGCGTCGCCGCGTCGACGCCGTGCCGCCGCGCAACCGCATGCAGATCGCCGCCGTGCACCACGCTCATCGGCGGTCTCGTACCGGCAGCGCGGTGATGACGATACTCAGCAAGCCGGCGATGAATACGATCTGCATCGCGCGCCGCACGTCGCGGACGGATGGCGGCTCGTATTCCGCGCCGATGACCGGCGCGTCGTGCGGTATCCCATCGTAGCTCGATCGTCCGCCGAGCCGGACACCCAATGCCCCGGCCATGGCCGCTTCGCTGACCCCTGCGTTCGGGCTGCGATGACGCAGACCGTCGCGAAGCGCGAGCCCAAGCGCAGCACGCGCGTTGCCGCCGCCGAGCAATGCGGCCAGCGAGATCAGCGCCGCGCTGACGCGAGCGGGAAGCAGGTTCGCCAAATCGTCGAGGCGCGCCGCCGCCTCGCCGAAGCGACGGTAGGGTGGTTCGATGTGTCCGATCAGCGAGTCGAGCGTATTGATCGCTTTATACGCGAACGCGCCCGGCAGACCGAACGCAGCCAAAAAAAGCAGCGGCGCGACGACCCCATCGCACGTGCTCTCGGCCAACGCCTCGATCGCCGCGCGCGCGATCTGTGGGCCGGTCAGATCCGCAACGTCCCGGCCGACGATCCGCGAAACCGCCCTGCGCGCCGCATCGACGTCACCGCTCTCCAGCGCATCGCGCACGGCAGCTGCATGATCGAGCAGACTACCGCAGGCGAGCGTGCTGGCTGCCGCGAGCGCACGCAACGCAAGCGGCGCACGTTCGAGGATCGCGCCGGCAGCCGCCGCCGCGCCGACGATCGCCAGCGTGACCACCGCTCCGGCGAAACGCTCGTCGCGCATTCGTCTTCGGGCCCGCGGTTCGGCGAAACGCACGGCCGCGCCGATCGCAGCGACCGGATGCGGAAGCGCGAGCGGGTCGCCGGCGAGGAGATCGAGCAGTCCGGCATACGCGATCGTCGAAGCGCGTTTCACCGAGCGAGTGTTTCCGCGGGCAGCAGCGCCCCCAGGTCGAGCGCCGCTTCCACGGCGTCGGCAAGCGCGTCGATCCGCGCGTGCCGTCGCGCCTGCACGGCCTCGAGGTGCGCCGCGGGCGCGCGGCCGCACAACGCCCGCGCCCACGCGATAAACGCGTGGCGCGGCTCGTCGGGGGCGAAGAGCCCATGCACGTAGGTCCCGAGGATGCGGCCACCCAAGGCGAGGGCACCGTTGCGATGCGTTCCGTCATCACCGCAGCGCAGCTGCGCAAACGGTGCCGCACCTGCGCCGTATTCGGTGACCCCGACGTGAATCTCGTAACCGTCGATCGCGACCCGCGTTCCGAAGGCGGTCGACTCCCCGCGTACACAGATCGTCGTTTTTTCAGCCGCAAAGCGCGAACGCAGGTCGAGCAGTCCCAGACCCGCGCAGCTTCCCCCGGACTCGACCCGCAGCGGGTCGTCGATCGAGATGCCCAGCATCTGCATGCCGCCGCAGATGCCGATCGCGATTCCGCCCGCGCGCGATGCTCGTGCAGCGACCGCGCGATCGAGCTCTCGCTCACGCATCCACCGTAGATCGCCGATCGTATCCTTCGTTCCGGGAAGAATCACGACGTCGGCGCTAGCGATCGCGCAGGAATTTCGTGTGTACATCAGATCGACCGACGGCTCTTCTTCCAGCGCGTCGAAGTCGGTGAAGTTTGCGATATGCGGCAACGCTACGACCGCGATGCGCAGCCGATCGCCGGCTTCATCCCACCCGCGCTCGCGCCGGCGTTCGACGGTCACGCCGTCTTCCTCATCGAGACCGGTCATGTCAAGAGCGGGCACGATGCCAAGGCACGGAATGCCCGAGCGTTCGAAAAGCGCCGCGATGCCGGTGTTCAGCAGCGACGCGTTGCCGCGAAACTTATTGAAGACGTAACCCGCGACCCGTGCGCGATCGGCCGAGTCGAGCAGATCCACCGTCCCCGCGACCGCGGCAAATGCTCCGCCGCGATCGATGTCGGCAACGAGCATGCAACGCGCATCCGCCAGGTGCGCGACCGGCATGTTCACGATGTCGCTCGCGCGCAGGTTGATCTCCGCCGGAGAACCTGCCCCTTCGATCACGATCAACTCGAACTCCGCCGCGAGCCGCTCATAGGCACCGACGACGTGTGGCCAAAAGACGCGCTTGCGCTCACCGGTGAAGTCCCGCGCGTCCAACACCCCGAAAACACGTCCGTTCACCACCGCCTGCGAGCCGGCGTTGGACATCGGCTTGAGCAAGATCGGGTTCATGTCGGTGCGCGGCGCGAGGCCGGCGGCCTCCGCCTGCAGTGCTTGCGCACGCCCGATTTCGAGTCCATCGGGCGTGGCCGCCGAGTTGAGCGACATATTTTGCGCCTTGAACGGGGCCACGCGCATGCCCCTTCGCGCGAAGATGCGGCAGAGCGCGGTCGCGATCACGGACTTGCCCGCGTGTGAGGCGGTTCCCAGCACCATGATCGCGGCGGCGCGCGACGAAGACGCTACCATGCGCGCGACCACGGTGGCCCGGGATGCGCTTCGTCGCGAAGACGAGCGTCGACCCCGTGCGCGGCATCGCGCGTTCGTGCGTAGAGCCAGAGCAGGTCGGAGAGGCGGTTGATGAAGCGCAGTACGTTCTTCTGAACCTCTTCGCCGGAGGCGATCAGACGAACGATGTTGCGTTCGGCGCGCCGGCACACCGTGCGCGCAACTTCGAAGTGCGCGCTGGTGCGGTGTCCTCCCGGAATCGTCCAGTCGCGCACGATGCCGGGCATGGCCTCGTAGCGCTCGACCAGCCCATCGAGCATCTCGACCATCTCGTCGCCGATGACCGGCACGGGACGGCGCCCGCCGGGCTTGGTCGAGAGCGCCGAGCCGATCGGAAAGAGCAGCCGCTGGATGCTTAGGACGATGGCGGCGAGTTCGGCATCTTCGCAAAACGCGCGCGCCACCCCGAGCGTACTGTTGAGTTCGTCGATAGAGCCCGAGGCTTCAACGCGAAGATCGCCTTTCGAAAGGCGCGTACCGCCGGGCGAGGCGGTGCTTCCGTCATCGCCGCGACGGGTCGAGATCGAAGCCACGGCTCACCACCCGAAGCACGAGATACGCAGCCGCAAACCAGACCGCATTGACCGCAAACACCTCGAAGAGAACGCGCGGCGCATACGCGTCCCAACCTCCCAGCGGAACGCTGAAAAGCATCAGCACCAGCTCGAACGCGGCGAAGGCGGAAGCGAAGCCTATCAACGGATGCTTAACGGCGCGCGCCACGAAAAATGCAGCGCCGGTCCCAAGAGCAAGCGCCGCCGCCCAGGCGAGCGTGTTCGCGTTCACCGGATAACCGTGCACGGCGAACCCGATGAACTGGTTCGCGAACCAGACGCCCGCAACCAAGAGTAATCCGTCGCGCAAGCGCAGAGCGGACGCGGTTACGGCGGCGATCGCCGCCAGCGGCACGATGCAGCCGATCAGCGAACAGGCGACGCCGACCGAAAAGAGCGCGATGAACGGAAGAGCGAAGAACATCTCGTGACCCTTTCGCGAGGTGACGGAGTAGAGGAACGATCGGTTCCAAAATGCTCGCCGGACGTATCCTGACTTTGCGGATCCTCGCGATCCGGCGCGGCCTTCCCCTCTTCACGAAAGTGACCTCGCCCGCTTCCCGCATACAGTGGCGCGACCGTGCCGGATTTCCACCGGCTTCCGATCCACACGAGCCGCTTTCGTACTTCACGAGTAGGGCAGGCAATCTCCTGGCGCCAACGCGCCTCCAGTGGTTTCGTTTCGTTTCGCATTGATTGGGCTGCTGGTGCTGCTCGCGTTCTTCGCCAGTCTGCTCGCCGGCGGCAGCAGCATTGCACCGAGCGCGATCCTGGCGGCGTTGCTGCATCCGCATTCGAGCAATGACGTCGCGACGATCGTTTGGCAGCTGCGGCTGCCGCGCGTTGCTATCGCAGCGGTGGTCGGCGCTGCGCTGGCAACCGGCGGCGCGTTGCTGCAGGGCATGCTGCGCAACCCGCTGGTCGATCCGTATCTCACCGGCGTGAGCGCGGGCGCGGCCGCCGCGATCGCGTTAGCCATCCTCGCCGGAGTCGCGGCACCGCTCCTTCCTGCCCTCGGCTTCATCGCCGGCCTGCTCACGGCGGTGATCGTGGCGGCGCTCGCGCGCCGCGGCGGCGGAGTCGACGCGAATCGTCTCATCTTGGCCGGTATCTCGATCTCGGCGCTCTTCTCGGCGATCGTCGTCTTCGCGATCGCGCGCTCCGACTCGCCCGACGCAGCGCAGTCGATTCTGGCGTGGCTCGCCGGCTCGATGGCGGGACGCGGCTGGAGCGATCTCCTCTTCGCGATGCCCTACGTGCTGATCGGCGCCGGGCTCGCCGCACTCGCCGCTCCCGCCTTGGACGCCTTGCGCGTCGGCGACATCCGCGCGCGCACGGTGGGCGTCGACGTCGATCGCGCGCAGTGGCTGATCCTCGCCGCCACCTCACTGCTCGCGGCGGCGAGCGTCGCACTCGCCGGCATGATCGGTTTCATCGGATTGATCGTGCCGCACGTGGCGCGCCGTCTGGTCGGATCGCGCGCCCGTCTTCTCATTCCCGCCTCCGCGATGTGCGGCGCCGCGCTTTGCGCGCTCGCCGACGCCGTCGCACGCAGCATCATCGCACCTTCAGAGCTCCCGATCGGTGTGCTGCTCGCCTTCATCGGCGTTCCCGCGTTTCTCTATTTGTATCTGCATCAGGAGCAAACGGCGTGATCGCGCTCGACGGCGTCGCGATCGGCGTGCCCGGACGAACCCTCGTGCGCGGAATCCACGCGCGGATCGCAGCCGGCGAATTCCTCGCCGTGCTCGGCCCCAACGGCGTCGGCAAGACGACGCTCCTGCGGGCGATGTGCGGCATCCGGCCCGTCCTCGAAGGGACGATCGCGGTGGACGGTCGGGCACTGCGCTCGCTTTCCGTCGCGGCGCGGGCGCGGGCGATCGCCTTCGTCACCGCCGATGACGCGATGATCGAATCCCTGCGCGTGCGCGACGTGGTGGCAATCGGCCGCTATCCGCATCATCCGTGGTGGGAGTGGAATCCGAACCCGCAGGACCACGAGGCCGTCGAGCGCGCGCTGCGCGCCGTCCAGATGACGCGCGAGGCGGAGCGCCTCTTCACCACGCTCTCGAGCGGCGAGCGGCAGCGCATCTGGATCGCGATGGGTCTCGCGCAAGCGACGCCGGTGATTCTGCTCGATGAGCCGACGAGTCATCTCGACGTGCGTGTCGCGCACGAGATCTTGGCGTTGCTGCGGGATCTGGCGCGCGACGGACGCACGGTCGTGTGCGTGCTCCACGATCTCAACGACGCCGCGGCCTACGCCGATCGTTTGCTGCTGCTCGGGTGCGAACGCATGCTGGCATGCGACGTTCCGGATCGCGTGCTGGTTCCCCAGCTGATCGAGGAGGCGTACGGGGTCGGGGTGCTGCGCGTCGATACGCCGCAGGGACCGCGCGTTTTCACGGCCGTCCGGGGCGAATGATCGCGCGAACGGCCGACCCGAGCACCCATCCGCGCTGCCCGTGCAGCGGCCCCGTGACGATCACGATGCCCACCGCATCGTCGGGCTGCATGCCGTACTTCGATTGAACGAAGTTGGAAACGCAGGCTTCGATGACCGCGCGCGTTCCCGGACGTACGAGCGTGGCGTGCGGAAGCAGTGCTCGTGCTTGATCGAACGTACCGGCCTCGTAGTCGCGCAAACGAAAACGTGAATCCCACACGAAGACGTCGGGGTCGTCGCTCGTTCCGTACAGCACGACGCGCTGCTTCACGCCAACATGACAGTCTGCCATCACCACGCCGGGCGCGATGACGAGCAACAACGCAACGACAATGCTAATCGCTCGCATCCGAACCTCCCGGCTCGTGGACGCGAATCGCGAGTACGGCGACGTCGTCGCGCGTCTGGTTGCCGCCCAGCGCCTTCACCTGGGCAATTACTTCGTCGGCGAGCAGCTGCGGCTGCGGATTGGTGGTAGCGATCAGTTCCATCGCGCCCTGCTCGTAGAGCGGTTCGCCCTGCCGGTTTCGCGCTTCGGTCAAACCATCGGTTGCAAGTACCAGCGTATCGCCTTCGCCCAGAAAGAGCGTTCTCGTTTCGAACGGCTCCTCCATGACGCCGAGGACCGGCCCGGTCACGGCCAACTGTTTGACCTCGGTGCCCCGGCGCAGAAAGGCCGAATCATGTCCTGCGCTGGCGTAGCGGAACTGCAGCGTTTGGGTATCGAGCACCCCGACCAGCATCGAGACGAACAAATCCGGGTTTTCGACCGTCTGTGCGAACGCGGTGTTGAACTCGGCGAGCATCGCGCCGGGATCGCGGCGGCGCAGCGCGATCCCGCGGATCGTAAATTTGATGAACGCGGTCAGCACCGCGGCGTCGACGCCCTTGCCGCTGACGTCGGCGATGAAGACCATGGCGAGCGTATCGGAGAGACGATAGACGTCGTAGACGTCGCCGCCGACGGCGAGATGGCTGCCGGCAGAAAGATATGCGCTTCCGACTTCACAGTTGGGTAGGGGAATGTGCTCGCTGCGAAACGCGCGCTGGAGGATCTCGGTCGTGGTACGCTCTTCCTCGAGCTCGCTGACGAGACGAGACCGAAAACCGTTGAAGAGAATCGCCAGCAGACCGAAGAGCGCGAGCCAGAACGTTCGCGTCCAGGTGTCGCGATCGATCTGCTCCTGGGTGGAGCGTGTAAGCGTCTCGTTACGTTTGGCAAGCGCGTTGCGAATGAAGTCGGCGGTTTCGCTCTCGTAGTCGGAGAACGCCTTATTCTCCTTGTCGATTTCCGTGACGTCGTGGCCCGGCGCCGCGAGTTCCGGTCCGGCGATTTTTCTTCGCCAGTTACTCTGTAACGAAACGTAGTCTTCGAGGGTGCGCTCCGCGTCCTGGAGATTTTGCCGCTCCAGGACCTGGGCAACGGCAGCAACCTTCTGGTTGAATGCCTGCGCCGCGGCGGCGTACTGCTGCCGATAGAAAGGATCGCGCGTGAGAATGTAGCCGCGAACGGAATTCTCCTCATCGATCTGGAGGCGGAGAAGTTCCTCGAGTTCCAATTGCGCCTGCACGATGTGCGACTGCGCATCGAACGTCCGCGCAATATTCGCCCTGGTCGCGAAGGCGCCCTGAACGGCAATGGCGAGGACGACCACCAGAAAGGTGGTCCATACCACTGCCCCGGGAACGCGCAGGAACGGCGCCCTAGGAGTCTTCATGGCGCGGCGCAGGGGGTAGGATCATTTACCCTTCCGAAATCGTATCGATCATGCAGGTGCAGATACAGCCTGGGCTCTTCAAGTCGTACGACGTTCGCGGAATTTATCCGTCAGAGCTCAATGATGAGATCGCCTACCTCATCGGACGCTGCTTCGTTCCGCTGGTGTCTGGGAAGCGCATCGTGATCGGACGCGACATGCGACCGTCGGGCGCACGGATCTTTTCCGCTCTGGCGCGCGGCGCGACCGAAGCCGGCGCCGACGTCACCGATATCGGAAGGGTATCGACCGACGCACTCTACTTTGCCGTCGGGCGCTACGGTTTCGACGGCGGCGTGATGATCACGGCCTCGCACAATCCGGCCAATTACAACGGAATGAAATTCACCCGCGCCCTGGCGGAAGCGATCTCCCTCGATACCGGTCTGGGCCGGATCCGCGATCAAATCGCATCCGGCAACGTGCCCGCTCCCGGTTCGAGAATCGGAAGCATTGCGCAGCGTTCGATCCTCGACGACTTTGCGGAACACTGCCTCTCGTTCATCGATCGAAGCATCGTCAAACCGTTCAAAGTCGCGATCGATGCCGGCAACGGCATGGCCGGCGAAACCGTTCCGCACGTCTTCAAGCATCTGCCCTGCGAGGTGATCCCACTTTATTTCGAACTCGACGGTACCTTCCCGAATCATCCGGCGAGCCCGATCGAGCCCGAGAACATGCTCGATCTCCAAGCGGCGGTTCGCAAACATCGATGCGATCTCGGGGTGGCATTCGACGGCGACGCGGACCGGATGTTCATCGTCGACGAGCGGGGCGATTTGATCGACGGAAGTACGGTCACGGCACTCGTGGCACTGAATACCTTGAAAAAGCATCCCGGCGCGAAGATCCTCTACAACCTCATCTGCTCGCGCAGCGTGCCGGAGCTGGTTGAGCGCGCTGGCGGAGTACCGATTCGCTCCAAAGTCGGACACTCGATCATCAAGGGAACGATGCGCGACCAAGACATCGTTTTCGGCGGCGAACACTCGGGCCATTTTTACTTCAAGGACAATTGGTACGCCGATTCGGGCATGATCGCGCTCATGCAATGCTTGGAACTCTTCAGTGAAGCCGCTAAACCGGTGAGCGCGGTGATCGCGCCGATCGACACGCGTTTCCGTTCGGGCGAGATCAACACCGAGGTCAAGGACATTCCGCGAAAACTCGCCGAGCTCGAGCGGCATTATCAGGATGCGCAGATCGATCATCTCGACGGCGTTACGATCTCCTATCCCCATTGGTGGATGAACGTTCGACCCTCGAATACCGAGCCGCTCGTGCGTCTCAACGTCGAGGGAGACACCAAAGAATTGATGGAGCAGCATCGCGACGAGGCTCTGGCGGTTATCCGAAAGCCTTAGTATTCGAGCAGGATAAGGCCGGCCGACCGCGAGGAATATTGGGAATGAAGTTGCCGACTTGGCTTGCGTGGCTGGCTCCAAAACCACAAAGAACCCGCCCGGCCAATAAGCGCCGAATAAAAGCCCGACGCCGGAACAGCGGTGCTGATGGCTTTGGCGCCGTGCCTAGGAGCACTATCTACCCTGTACAGCCGGGAATCGGGCTTGATGAGTAACGTTCCCGGCTACTACAGTAGGCGCGCGTATAGTAGTTGTCTAGAGTAGATTCTAATGCGATGCGCCGGTACGAACGGACGCGCGACGATCTCGTCGCGCGTCTGCTCGTGATCGAGGAGCAGATCGGCGAGGGGCGCCGGAAAGCGGTCGCAGACGTACGCGCCCGTTTGCAACGCGCCACCTTCCTTCTCGCGGTCGTCGGCGAATTCTCGAGCGGTAAGTCGTTTCTGCTCAACGCCCTGCTCGAGAAATTTGGACTGCTCGCCGTCGACATCAATCCGACGACGGCGACGATCACCGAACTCGAAGCGGGATCATCCGACGAAGCTACGGCCATCTTCGAAGACGGGCGAAGGGAGCGCATTCCGCTCGATGCGCTGAACCGTTTCACGACGGGAACCGAGAACAACGGACCAACGCGGGTGATCGTCAAGACCGACTCGCCTCTTCTGCGGCGCGGATTCGTGCTCGCAGATACGCCCGGACTCGCCTCGATCGACCCGGCGCACCGGCGCGCGACGCTGCAGTTCTTACCGACCGCGGACGCCGTGCTGTACCTGATCGACACGCAGCAACCGTTTTCGGAAGGCGATGCCTCGTTCTTGGGAATCATCCGGCAGCACATCGATTCGATTTTCATCGTGCAAACCAAGATCGATCTCTGGCAGCAGCCGCAGGGTGATGGCCGGCCGGCATGGGAAGCCGCCTACGAGCGGATCGCGGCGCTCGCGGCAGTGCACGCGCCGGGAACCTACGTGTACGCGCTCTCGGCCCGCGAGTACGTCGACGGGAAGCTCGAGCACGACGAGGCCAAGATCGAGGCCAGCCGCTTTCCGAAGTTTTTGCAGGCGCTCGACGCGTCGTTGATCCGCCGTACCGGACGCGCCCGCTTGCAGCGAGCGCGCGATCACGTCGCGTCCGCGGTCGACGGCGCGCGCTCGCAGATCGAGCACGACTTGGCGATGCTGGCGCTCGACCGGGATGCGCTCGACCAACGCCGCGCGCAGGTGCAGCCGGCCCTGCAGCGGCTCGACGAGGACGCACGGCGCCGCGGCGATGCACTGCTGCAGTCGGGAATTGCGACCCGCGCATCGATCCATCAGCGCGGCGCGCAGCTCGCCGGCGATTTGGAACGCGCGCTCGCGCAGGCGATCGACACCGCGGACATCAGCCGTCTGCGCGACCGCGAGCGGCTGAACATCATCGTCGATCGCGTGGTCGCACACGTCGTCGAAGAATTCGCGCACGATGCGGCCGGCCGCGTCGGCGATCAGATCGACATTACCGTCAAGGGGGCCGAAACGATCCTTCCGCTGCGTTTCGCCGCAAACGACGCCGCCGCGCGCGCCTTCGGCGCCGAGCCCGGCACGAGCCTGTGGACCGGCGAGGTCCGTCATGCCGTCGCTGCCACAATCGTGCTCGAGGCGATCGGCGGACCGGCGATCGGACTCGTGCACGACATCGCCACGCGTTTCCGCGACCGTCAGGCCGGAAGCTACATGAAGCGCGAGTTGACCGCCGATCTGCGAACCGAAATCTTTCCGCGGTTCACCACCGACGTACAGGCCTTTGCCGACCGTATCGGCGCGCGCTTGCAGCGCATCTACGACGAATTGACGCAGGCGATTGCGATTGCCGTGCTCGAGCGGCGCGATGCGGATCTGGGCAGCGTCGATCGAGCGCTAACCGCGCGTCGCGAAGGTCGTGTTCCCGCGCTGCGCACGGAGCTCGAGACGCGCGCAGCCGCGCTCTCGCGCGAACTCGAAACGGTGCGTAGAATCGTCGACGGATTCATGGAGTACGAGGAAGAGATTGCGCCGGCCGATCCGGGCTCCGAGACCGTGCGCCGTTCCCACGCCGATGCGTCATTCGACCGCGATCGCTACGGCGGGGGTTTGCGCCCCTCACGCTGGCGAGTCGCCGTACTCGGCGCGCTGCGGCGCGGCAAGACGAGCTTGATCAACGCCTTTGCCGAAACGAACGTCCTCAACGACGACGTCGCCGGCAGTGCGCGTTTTCCCATCCACGTGCGCTACGGCGAGCGGAACGCGGCGTTCACACTGGTCGCAGACGGCGATTGGAGTGAGATACCCTTCGAGAGCGCGACCGCCGCCGCCGAACACGCGCCGGTTCTGGTGCTGGTGCCGTGGTCGCTCCCGCGTGAACTCGTTCTGGTTCACGCGCCCGCGTTTGATTCGGGCGAGCCCGACGCCGAAGACGTCAACGTCGTGGTCGCCTCGCACGCGAGCGAGGTCCTCGCTCTCTTCTCGCGTCAGCTCTCCGACCGTGAATTGAACCTCTACGAACGCATCGCCCAGTTCAACAAGCCGATGCTCTTTGCGCACACCATCGCCGATAACGAGGCTCCCAGCGAGCGGCGGCACGTGGTCGAACTCGCGCAAACCTATCTGCGCGAGCGCAATATCGCCGTGGAGCGCATCTTCGTCGTTTCGGCGTTGGAATATAACGCAGCGCGACGGATGCATCGCGCACCGGCGGGATGGAACGAGACGGCAGCCTTGCGCGCGACGCTCGAAGCGCACGCGGAGAGCCACATGGCTCGCTTGGAGCGCTTGGCGCGCGCCGCAGTCGTTTCGGCGACGCCCGCCGAGCGGCCGCCGAACTTCTTCGCACGTATGTTCGGCAAGGGGCGCTGAACCGGACGGTGTCGAAGAGCGATAACCCGGTCATGAGCACCACGTTAGGTCCAGCTTTCTTGGCCGTCGGTGACGGAACGTCGACGGTCGGCCGCATTGCCATCGAGAACGGGCGCATCGCCGCCATTCTTCCCGCCGATGGTCCTTCGGATTATCCGCTTCCGCCCGGCAGCAGCATCGCTCCCGGTCTGATCGACGTTCATACCAACGGTGCGGGCGACATGCTCTTCAATCGCGATCAGGGTTACGCCGTCCCGGTCGCAGCCGCCGAATACGCGCGAATGGGAGCCACCGGTTTCGTCGCGAGCGTGATGACGGCGCCGTTTGAATCGATGCTGCACATCGCCTCGGCCGTGGTCGATGCGGCGCACGATCTCGAAGAGGACGAACCGCGCGGCGCGCGCTGCCTCGGCATTCATTTCGAAGGGCCGTTTCTCAACATGAAATTCCGCGGGGTGCATCGCGCGGAGTGGCTCATCCCCGCTTCGGCAACGCGCGCGAAAGAGATGGTCGACGCCTGTAAAGGTGCATGTCTGCTGGTGACGATGGCGCCCGAGATCGAAGGCGCGGCCGATGCGATGCGCGTCTTCCTGGAGCACGGCGTCGTATGCTCGGCCGGGCACACGAGCGCGCGCTACGGCGACGGATTGCTCGCAATCGGCTTGGGCTTTCGTTCGCTGACCCATGCGTTCAACGGTATGCCGCCCCTCATTCACCGCGATCCCTCCATTCTCGCGGCATTCATCCAAGATCGCCGGACGATGGTGCAGGTGATCAGCGACGGCTATCACGTCGCGCCGGTGATGGTCGACATTCTGTATCGCACGGTCGGCGACCGCGTCGTGCTCGCCAGCGATCTGATGCCGCCGGTCGACGCCGGCTATCGCATCGTGGGCGGCGTCATGCGCGCGCCTGACGGCACGATCGCCGGCAGCGCGCTGCGTATGGATCAGGCCGTGCGCAATTTCATGTCGTACGCCGATATTTCGTTCGCCGAGGCGGTCATGGCGGCGACGCACGCGCCGGCCAAGCTGATCGGACTCGAAAACGAGATGGGGCGAATCGCGCCGGGGCTGCGCGCCGATCTCTCGTTTTGGGACAGCGAGTACAAGATCATCGGCACGATGATCGGCGGCACGGCGGTCCATGGTCTACGCACGGGTACCACCACGCTGGCCTCATGATGACGCGGCGCGCTGCTGCCGTGCTCGAGACGGTCTTCGGCAATGCGTTCGCCCAAAACTTCGACGTGCGCTTCTGGGACGGAAGCACGCTGCCGAGCAAGACCACGCCGCCGGCGTTCACCTTCGTCATCAATTCACCCGGGGCGCTCCGCAGCGCACTCGCACCTCCGCTCGAGGCCAACATGGGAGCCGCGTTCGTCAGCGGCGCGCTCGATATCGAAGGCGATTTGGTCGCGGCGATCACGGCGTTCAACGCCGCGAATCAGCGCCGCTCCGGCGTGCGTACCGCGCGCGTTGCGTACCTGCTGCTACAGCTTCCTCGTGAGGCCCGGCCTTCACCGGCGGGTGCGCAATTGCACGGACGGCGCCATTCGCGCCGGCGCGATCGGGCTGCGATCTCTTACCACTACGACCATCCGGTCGAGTTCTACCGCACGTTTCTCGATCGCGATCTGGTGTACTCGTGCGCGTACTATGACGACGGCATCGACGATCTGGACCGCGCGCAGGCGGCCAAGCTCGACTACGTGCTGCGCAAGCTGCGCCTACAGCCGGGTATGTCGTTCTTAGACATCGGCTGCGGCTGGGGATCGCTGGTGATCGCGGCAGCACAGCGCGGTGCATGGTCGCACGGGATCACGCTCAGCCGCGTTCAGCACGACGAAGCGAATCGCCGCATCGCCGAGTTGGGCCTTGCGGATCGCGCGAAGGTCGAGTACCGCGATTATCGCGAGCTGCGCGGCCTCGCCTTCGATCGCATCGCGAGCATCGGCATGTTCGAGCACGTCGGACGTCCCAAGCTCGCGGAGTATTTTCGCTCAGCCTTCGCCGCGCTGCGCCCCGGAGGTCTGTTTCTCAATCACGGCATCGCCGAACAGAGTCCGGGACGGCGGCCGCCGCGCAATCCCTTCATCGAGCGCTACGTCTTTCCCGACGGCGATTTGGTCGCCGTGTCGGACGGCCTTGCGATCGCGGAACGAACCGGCTTCGAGGTGCGCGACGTCGAGAATCTACGCGAGCACTACGCGCGCACGCTGCGCGCCTGGGTCGCCAATATCGAGCGCAATCGTGAGGAGGCGATCGCGCGGGCGGGCGAGGCCGCCTATCGCGTCTGGCGCTTATACATGGCGGCGAGCGCCGTCTCGTTCGATGCCGCGTCGATCGGCGTCTATCAGTCGCTGCTCGCGCGTCCGGACGTGAGCGGCCGCGTCACCATCCCGCCCACGCGCCGCGATCTGTACGACTTGTCATCCCGGCCCCTCGACTCACGCTCGGGGTAAACTCCGCGAAGCGTAGTCGAGGGAAGCACCACGCAACCGTTGCCCGCGAAGACGCTGCTCGCGTCCTTCGAGGCACTCGCGCTGCGCGCTCGTGCACCTCAGGATGACAGTTGCTCCGTCACCCTGAGGTGCGAGCCGAAGGCGAGCCTCGAAGGGTCGCATCCTGCGAATGGAGCAAAACTTCGAGCCTTCGCTTGCCAACGGTTGCGTGGTGCTTCTGTAGACTTCGGCCCTACGCGCCTACGCTTGGGATGACAATGCCGCGCTCGACTCCGCACGTTCCACGTACGCCGAGCGCAGCATCGTGAACGCGGCGTACAGCACGACGACGACGACCAGCCAGCGCACCGCGTTGAGCGGCAGCGACTTTACGATGTACGCGGCGATCAACACGCCCGGAATCCCGGCCAGCGTCAGCCCGATCGCGGCCTTGAACTGGTACGCGTCGAAACGGACGAAACGCGCGCTTGCTACCGGCATCAGAAACGCGCACGAGCCCATCATGATCGGAAACGCGGCGCGCGGGTTCATGCCGAGCAGGCTGATGAGGATCAGCGCCGGCGCGTAGAGGCCGATGCCGATCGTCATCAGCGCGCCCAGCGCGAAGTTTGCGATGATTCCGGCAACGAGCAACACGCCGGAGAGCCCGAGTGCGTCGCCGCCGCCGGGAATCAAGTGCAAGTTCGTCATCACGAAGATCAGCGCGGCAACCGCGAGCGCACCGCCCATCCCGATCTGCACGTAGCGGCGCGGCCAGCGCGCCACGAATCCGGCGCCGAGCCAGCCGCCCGCAACCGACGCGGCAATCAACAGCACCAGCGTGAGCGGATCGACGCCGATCACCGTGATATAGATCAGCGCTTCGGTAATCGTCGGTAGCGTATGACCGGCGTTCAGCGTCCCGGGAATCTTTTCGTCGGGGACGAGCTTGAAGAACTTGAAGAGCGAGGTCGTCGGCGCGAACGACCCGATGCCGAGCGTATCGAAGAAATCGGTCAGAAACCCGATCCCGAGTCCGACGGGGCTCGGCCACGCGAATTCCTTGCGCCGCCAGACTTCGACCGCCCAGAAGACCGCAAAGATCGCACCGATGATCCACAGCAGGGCGAGAATAATGGCGACGACACTCATATCGCCGCCCTTCGCTGCGGGTCCGCTAACGTACTGCTGCGGCGTTGAAGTACGAAGCGCGCGGGTGGTGGATCACGATCGCGGCAGTCGATTGTTCGGGAACGATCTGAAACGCCTCGGTCAACTCGACACCGATGCGCTCTTGCGCACCGAGCACACCGAACGCGATTGCATGCTGCGAGAGATCCGGGCACGCGCCGTAACCCCATGAATAGCGCTTTCCGCGCCCGTGTTCGAGGCGAAGTTCCGTGCGAATCCGGCGATGCGTCCACTCGGCTAACGCCTCGGCAGACTGGACGGTAAAGCCGTGGAGAAAGTACGACCCGCTGTAATCACCGGCAGCCTGGAGCCCATCGATGCGCTCGGTCGCGCTGCGGCCGACGGTCACGACCTGCAATGCGACGACGTCGATGCCGCGGCCATCCTGCGGTTCACGCAGATAATCGGCCAAGCACAGATGGTCGCCGCCCACCTGGCGCGCGAACGGGAAGCGCGCGATCTCGCGCCCGCGGTCGTCCGGATCGTAGAGGATCACGTCGTTGCCGACGCCCGCGGCAGGGTAATAGCCATAGGCTACTTTCGGCTCGAGGAGGCCGCCCGCTTCCGCTTCACGCTGATAGCGGCGCAGCCGCGGATCGAACTCGTCGCGCACCAGCGCCTCGAACGCCTCACCCTTCGTGTTGCTCGCGCCCCACGAAAGGCGGTACAGACTTTTGAGATCGAAGCACGGCCAGAGTTCGCGCAGATCGACGCCCTCGATCGTGGTCGCTCCCCAAAACGGCGGCTGCGGAATATCGACGTGCTCGCTCTTCACGGCCGACGTCGACGGTCCCGCGGCGTGCGTCACGACGCCGTCGCGGGCGCGGTCACGCTGCGCGTACGCTTCCTTACGGATGCGTTCGAGAAAAGCTTCTCGTGCGCGCTCGTCGTTCGTAAGGCGATCCATGATCTCCAATCCCTCGAACGCGTCTTTGGCATAAAACAATCCGGGTTCGAAGAAGCGTGCTCCCTCATCGAGCAGCACGATGCGGCGTCCGAAGTCGCGATTGATCGCCGCACCTCCCACGATCACCGGAAAGCGCAAGCCGCGCGCGTCTTGCTCCTGCACGCAGATCGGCATCTGCTTGCTGGTCGAAACGAGCAGCGCTGAAAGGCCGATCGCGTCGGCGTTCGTTTCCACCGCCTTCTCGAGAATCGTGTTCATCGGGACCTGCTTGCCCAGGTCGTGCACGGTGTAGCCGTTGTTGGTCAGGATCGTGTAGACGAGGTTCTTGCCGATGTCGTGCACGTCGCCGAAGACCGTCGCCAGCACGACCGTTCCTTTGGTCGCGCCTTCCTTCTTCTCGAGAAACTGCTCGAGATGCGCTACCGCCTTCTTCATCACCTCGGCGGATTGCAGCACGAACGGCAGGATCAATTCACCCGAACCGAATTTGTCGCCCACCTCTTTCATCGCGGGCAGCAGGATCTCGTTGAGCACCGCAACCGGGTCGCGCTCTTGCAGTGCCGCGTCGATCTTGGCTTCGATTCCGTCCTTGCGCCGGCGCAGAATGGCGTTGTGAATTTGCTGCGCAACGGGAAGGTCGGCTTCGAGGGACGCGTTCGAAGCGCTTCCCTCGACTTCGCTCGGGATGATGCTTTCGAAATGCTCGATCAGCCGCTGCAGCGCGTCGGGGCGACGGTTGAACACGAGGTCGTCGCAGATCTCGCGCACGTTCGGTTCGATTTCCGCGTACGGCGAGATCTCCTTGGCGTGCACGAGCGCTGCGTCGAGTCCGGCCTCCACGCAATGATGCAAGAAGACCGAGTTGAGCGCCGCACGCGCTCCCGGTTTCAATCCGAACGATACGTTGGAGACGCCGAGCGAGGTGAGCACGCCCGGCAACTCACGCTTGATCAGGCGGATACCTTCGATCGTTTCCACCGCCGAACTCGCGAACTCGGGATCGCCGGTCGCGAGCGTGAACGTGAGCGCGTCGAAGATCAACGCGCCCGGGGGCAACCCGTATTCGTCGACCACGATCCCGTGGATGCGCTGCGCTACCTCCAGCTTGCGCTGTGCCGTCTTCGCCATCCCGCTCTCGTCGATCGTCAACGCGATGACGGCCGCTCCGTGCTCCTTGGCGAGCGGCAGCACCACGTCGATCTTCGCCCGCCCGGCCTCGAGGTGCACCGAATTCAGAATCGCACGCCCCGGGTAGTTCTCGAGCGCAACCTGCATCACGCGCGGTTCGGTCGAGTCGATCATCAGCGGCGCCTCGATCGATTGCGCGAGCCGGCGCACCAGTTCACGCATCTGCCCGTCCTCGTCGGTCCGCTCGGTCAGCGCGCAGCACACGTCGAGCACGTGCGCGCCGCCCTCGACCTGTTCGCGCGCGACCAGCATGATCTCGTCGTAGTTATCCTCGAGCAGCAGCCGCTTGATCTTGCGCGAGCCCTGGCTGTTGATACGTTCGCCGACGAGCAGCGGCCGCGGTTCCTGCTCAAGCGCGATCGCGGTCATCGCTGAGGCAGCTTGCTGCGGCACGGGATCGCGGAGCCTGTCCCGAGCGGCGCCGAGGGGCTCGCTTTTGATTGTTACGCTCGCTGCGCGACCCCGCGCCGCAGTCGTCGCTGCCTCGTCGATCGCGTCGCGTAGCGCGGTGATGTGCGCGGGCGTCGAGCCGCAGCAGCCGCCGACGATGTTTACGCCGAAGTCGCGGACGAAGTCGCCGAGCTCGCGCGCGAGTTCGTCCGGGGTTTCGGGGTAAATGGTTTCGCCCTTGGGCCCCATCAACGGGAGGCCGGCATTGGGGATCACGCTCACGAAACAGCGCGAGTTCTCGGCGAGGTAGCGTACCGCATCGCGCATCTGCGCGGGGCCGGTCGAGCAGTTGAGGCCGATCACGTCGATCGGCAGTGCATCGAGCGTTGCGGTGATCGCGCGGATGTCGGTTCCGAGCAGCATCCGTCCTTCGGTGATCAGCGTCGGCTGCGCTTGGATCGGCACGCGGCGAAGGCCGCGGTCGAACTCGCGCACGATGCCGGCGATCGCGGCTTTGAGCTCGAGCAGGTCTTGCATCGTCTCGAGCAACAGCACATCGGCCCCGCCCTCGACCAGCGCGCGCGCTTGCTCGCCGTAGATCGCGGCGAGTTCCTCGAAGGTGATCTTCGAAAGTGCGGGATCGGACGAGGAGATCAACATGCCGGTCGGACCCATCGAACCGGCGACGAAGCGAGGCCGATCGGGCGTTGCGATCGCGTCGCAGGCTTCGCGCGCCAGCGCAGCGGCGCGTGCGTTGATCTCGAGCGTCTTCTCGCCCAGGCCGTACTCTTCGAGCTTCAGATGCGAGCCCATGAACGAGTCGGTCTCGACGACGTCCGCGCCGGCTTGCAGGTACGCCGCATGGATCGAGCGCACGATGTCCGGCCGCGCGAGAACCAGCGCCTCGTTGCATCCGGCGTAGCGGTCGCCGCCGAAGTCGGCCGCGGATAAGTCGAGCGCCATGAGCTGCGTGCCCATGGCGCCGTCGTAAATCAGTACCCGCTCTTGCAGCAGGCGCAAGTAGTCGCGCAATGTATCCGAATCAACTCGCTTCTTCGACGGCGAAGTTCGAGCGCACGCGGATCGCTCCGACCGCACGCCCTGCACGATTATACACGACCGGCGCGGCAAAGCCCCCCAAGTCGGCGGCATCGGCGAGCGGGCTGCCCAACCGGCCCAGCGCCGCCATCGTCAGCGGCGCCCGAGCACGGGCTGCGCCGTCGAGAACCTTGCTGACGAGCCCGATACCCTCGGGAATCAGCGCTGAACCATGCACGCCCTCGGCGCCCGATTTACAGGCGATGGAGCCGCCCCCGGCAGCCATCAAGCGCGAGTCGAATTCCGCCGTTCCGTGCACGTATTCCGGATAGGAAATCATCGCGTCGCGCACTACCAAGAGCGCCATCGCGTCGCGCGATTCCAGTTGGGCGAGCGAAGCGAAGCGCGCGAACGCCATCGCCGCGCGGCGAAGAGAGGTTGCATAGACCGGGATGCCACAGCCGTCGATACCCACCGGCCAACTCGCCGGATCGTCGCCGGAGAGTCGCGCACAAAACGTCAGGATGTGCTGCTGCGCCGGATTCTCGATCGCCATGTACGTTGCGGGGTCGCTTCCGAGCGCGCGGCACAGCGCGAGAATTCCGGCGTGCTTGCCGGAGCAGTTGTTGTAAATCGAGCCGTGCGGACGTCCCTCTTGCTCGCCGCATTGCAGCGCCGATTCGTCGAGCCCGATCTTCTTCAGAAGCGAACGAACCGCGTCGACATGAAACGGCTCGCCCACGTGCGAGGCGCTCATTACCGCGATCTCGCGTTGATCGAGGCCGAACGCTTCGCGCACTCCCGCATCGATCGCCGCGGCGGCGATGAACGGCTTGGCGGTCGAACGAAGAAAGACCGGCGATTCGATATCGCCGGTCTGCAGTACCACCTCGCCGTCCGCGTTCGCTGCGCAGAGGGCAACGTGGTGGACCGATTCTACCCGATCGCCGCGTGTAACCTCGACGACCATCAAGAAACGAGGGCGGGTTCGACGACGACCGCCGCTTGATCGGCAAAGACGGCGTTGCTCAAGTACCGCTCGCCGGTATCGCAGCCGATCGTCACGATGAGCTTGCCCTTATTCTCGTCACGCGCAGCAACTTGCAACGCTGCCCAGACGTTCGCCCCCGCCGAGATTCCGACCAGCATGCCTTCTTCGCGCGCGAGGAGCCGCGCCGTTGCGATTGCCTCGGCATCGGTTACCCGAATCACCTCGTCATAGACGCTTTGGTCGAGAACTTTTGGAATGAAACCCGTGCCGGTGCCTTGGATCTTGTGCGGACCGGGCGCGCCTCCGCTCAGAACCGGCGACCCTTCCGGCTCGCCGGCAATGATCTGGACGTTCTTCTTGCGTGCCTTGAGCACTTCGCCGACGCCGGTGATCGTGCCGCCGGTTCCAACCATCGCGATGAAGATGTCGACCGCACCGTCGGTGTCGCGCCAGATCTCTTCCGCGGTCGTACGGCGATGGATTTCCGGATTCGCCGGATTTTCGAATTGTTGCGGCATGAAGTATTTGTTGGGCGTATCAGCATAGATCTTGCCGGCCAGCGCGATTGCACCCTTCATGCCGTCGGCGCCTGGGGTGAGGATCACTTGCGCTCCGTACGCTTTGAGCAGATTGCGACGCTCGATCGTCATGGTGTCGGGCATCACGAGAATACATTTGTAGCCCTTCGCCGCCGCGACGAATGCCAGCGCGATGCCGGTGTTTCCACTGGTCGGTTCCAGGATCGTCATCCCCGGCAATAAGCGACCGTCGCGCTCGGCGGCTTCGATCATCGAAACGCCGATGCGATCTTTCACCGAGCCGGCCGGATTGAACGACTCCATCTTCACCAGGATCGTGCCCGGAAGACCCTTGTTGAGCCGCGGGATCTTGACCAGCGGCGTATTGCCGAACGTATCGGCCAAGTTTTCGTAGATGCGTGCCATAGTGTCTGTTTGAACCCCCTCCCGCAGCGGATGTGTTGCGCAAGCGAGGTGATTGTCGGCCCCTCGAACGAATGTTCGAGAGGTGTTCTCCCTCTCCCAGAAATCCCTTTACGTCGAGGCGCTCGACCTGTGGATCGACAGCATGCGCTCGCGGGAGCGCTGCTACGTCTCGCACGGGCATAGCGACCATGCGCGCGAGCACCGCACGGTCGTCGCGACGCCGAACACCGCCCGCATCTGCCGCACCCGGTTTGCGCGCCGTGCCGAGCGGCGCCGGCTCTCGACCCTGCCGCAGTCCGAGCCTGCGCAGCCGGTCGAATTCGAGGAGCACGGTTTCAACGAACCGTGGGAGGAACGTGGCCACCGGCTCACGCTCTTTTCAGCCGGACACGTGCTCGGCAGCGCGCAGCTGCTGATCGAGGGCGAGGGCGGAAGCTTCGTCTATACGGGCGACTTCAAGCTGCGTGAATCGCTCACGGTCGAGCCGCCTGAGGTCAAACCGTGCGATGTGGTACTGATGGAATGTACCTACGGCCGTCCGCAGTATGTCTTTCCGCCGCATGCCGAAGTCGCGGCACAGATGGTCGCCTTCGCGCGCCAGACGTTGGAAGATGACGCGGTACCGGTTTTTTTCGCCTATTCGCTCGGCAAAGCGCAAGAGGCGATGGCAATTCTCGGCGCCGCCGGATTGGCCCTGACGGTACACGATGCGGTCGATGCGCTGGCACAGGTCTACGAAGCCTGCGGCGTTTCCATGCCGTCCTACGCGCGGTATCACGCGGAAGCGTTCGATGCGCGCAGCGTGCTGATCTGGCCGCCGGGTGGAAAGGCGTTGCCCAAGGCGTTGCGCAACAAACCGGTACGCACAGCCGTGCTGACCGGCTGGTCACTCGATCGCGGCGCGCTCTTCCGTTATGGAACGCAGCGCGGCTTCGCGCTCTCGGACCACGCCGACTATCCCGCGCTGCTGCAATACGTGGAACGCGCGCAGCCGCGCAAAGTACTCCTGAATCACGGCTGGCGCGATTTCGTTTATCGCCTGCGTGCGCTCGGCGTCGACGCCGAGTATATGGAGGACCATGCGCAACTCTCACTCCTTTAGAATCCCGGCAGCACTAACCGTCTTGTTTTTTTTGGCAACGCTCCTTCCCGCGCAGGCTCAGACGACATCCTCGCCGCCCACGATCGATGATGCGATCGCCGCGATTCGGGCGTATGCGCCGCAGGCGCTGCGCGAACAAGGCGCGCCGGGCATGTCGGTGGCGATCACCGATCGCACCCAGACGCTCGCGATCATCACGGTCGGCATGGCGGACGTGGCGAGCAAGACGCCGGTGACCGCCGACACGCGCTTTCCGATCGGTTCGATTTCCAAATCGATGACCACACTTGCGCTCTTGCAGCTGCACGATCGCGGCTTGGTCGATCTCGATGCCCGCGTGCAACGGTATCTGCCGTCTTGGTCGATCCACAGTAACGGCGTGCCGATTTTGGTTCATCAGCTGCTCTCCCACACGGCCGGCATTCCCGACGACTACACCGTCGAACAGTACGGCTACGCGATCGCCGCGTTGCGTAACGCGCACACGCTCTTCACGCCGGGAACGCAGTGGTCGTATTCGAACGACGGCTTCGCCACGGTCGGCGCGATCGTCGCCGCGGTTTCGCACACGACCTGGCAGTCAGATATCGAGAACCACGTCTTCGCGCCGATCGGCATGACGCATAGCTCGGCGATCTTCGACGATCGCACGCTCTCCGACGCCGCCACCGGCTATCAATTCCGCGACGGCGATTACGTCGCGACGCCGCCGAACCCGGTATTGATCCCCTCGCCGTATGTTGACTTCGTGGATCCGGCCGGCTCGATCATCTCGACACCAGGAGATATGGCCGCCTACCTGCGCCTCTATCTCAACGGCGGCAAGACCGCAAGCGGCGTCCAGCTGATTTCTCCCGCAAGCTTTGCCGCGATGACCACCGCCGACCATTTCAATAACGGCGCTCCGGACGTCGCGAAGGACGTGGAGCTAGCCGAGTGGCCGGCCTTTTATCACGAATACGGCTACGGCCTCTCGATCTTTCACACCGACGGCGATCATCTCGTCGGGCACACCGGCGGCGTCTCCGGCTACACGGCGTGCTTCCAAGCCAACCTCACGCGCGGCTTCGGTGCGATCGCGCTCTCGAATCTCGTCGAAGCGCCGCTGCATCCGTGTGCGATCGTGAAATACGCGATGGCGGTGCTGCGCGCGCAGAGCCTGGGGCAAGCGCTGCCGCAGCCGCCGAACGGTCCGCCGATTCCACCGCCCGCGATCGTCTCGAGCGATTACGTCGGGGCATATCACATGACCGGCGGCAATAGCGTCGAGGTCACCGACGCGCACGGCACCCTCGCGCTCACCGACGCCGGACGAACCTATCGTCTCGTCGCGCAGGGACACGACATGTTCTGGACCGACGATCCGCGCTTCACGATCTACTACGTCGCCTTCGAACGGAACAAGGCAAAAGCGGTCGACGGCTTTACCAACGCGGGAATGTACTATGTCAATTCCCGGCACACCGGACCGACGACGTTCCCGCATCCCGCGTCATGGAACGCGTTGACCGGACGCTACGAAACCTCGATCTTCGGCTCGGCGCTGGTGATGCGGATCGTCATCGTCAAAGGCGGTCTCACCGTCGACGGGCTGCAGCATCTGCGGCCGTCGGCCAACGGAACCTTTGCGTTGGGACCGTCGGTGGTTCGCTTCGACACGCCGTTCGAAGGCAAGATGCAGCGGCTCTGGCTCGACGGCGCGGATCTTTATCGCATCGAGCTTCCCTAACCTCGCCTAACGGCGGCGAGCGATCGGCAGCACCTCGAACGTGTCGGGACCGCTCTTTTGCACGCCGCAGTCCCCCCGGTGGGACACGTCCCAGCGCCATCCGGCCCCGTGTACGTGTGCAACGTTGATCTCGCAGCGGTAGTTGTGGGAGCCGTCGCTGTAGGTAAACGTGATATTCCCCAGATTTCCCTCGGTGTTGCCATCGCAGCGGACCCTACCGGCGCCGCCGTTCGCATGACATTTCGCGGTATGGATCTCGGCTTGCATTCCGCCGGTACCGTTGATGTAGCAGTCGGCGAGCGCCGCAACCGGCGCTGCAGCCAGCGTGAGTGCAACGAGGGCGACGATCGGACGACGTACGTTCATCAGTCGACTCCTATGTCCCAGAGTAGGCCGAGATCTTTTTTGGCAAAGGTTTTGAACGCGATCAGCGTTTCGGTGTTCTCGATTCCCTCGAGTGCGGCCACGTGTTCGGTGACCAGGTCGTTGAGCTCGTCGTGCTCGCGCACGCGGGCGATCGCGATGATGTCGAAGGGGCCCGCGACCGAGTAGACTTCCGCGATTCCGTCGATCGCAAGCAGATCGTCGGCGATCGATTTGAGATGCGTGCGGGAGACGTTCATCAAGATGAAGGCCGTAACCATGAGAAGCGGCTTCGCAGACGCGCACCGGCGGACCTTGAGAAGGACCGGTTCCGATGAGCCTTCCCGCCCTCTTCCCACAGCGCTCCTACGCTTGATGCGGAGGATAGTATATGTCAGCCACGACCATGCGGGAGCGCCCGGCAGCGCCCCCGGCAACGATGCGCGCATTCGTCATGCAGGGCCTCGATAACGTCGGTTTCGCTACGAAACCGGTTCCGACGCCCGGCCCGACCGACGCGATCGTCAAAACAACTCATGCCTTGATCTGCTCGTCCGACGCACATACGGTCCATGGGGCGATCGGCCCGCGTGAGAACCTCACCCTCGGCCACGAAGCGGTCGGAATCGTCAGCGCGGTCGGTTCCGACGTCAAACTCTTCAAGCCCGGCGATCGCGTCGTCGTCGGCGCGATCACGCCCACGTGGGGCGATCTGGCTTCGCAAGCCGGCCATTCCTCGCAGTCCGACGGTGCGCTGGGCGGTTGGAAGTTCGCCAACGTGAAGGACGGCGTGTTCGCCGAATACTTCCACGTCAATGAAGCCGACGCGAACATGGCCCTCATCCCCCCGAGCATCCCCAGCGAGATGGCCGTCTACTGCGCCGACATGCTTTCGACCGGTTTCGCCGGCGCCGAGAACGCGAACATCCCGATCGGCGGTACGGTCGCGATCTTTGCGCAAGGCCCGGTGGGACTGATGGCCACCGCCGGTGCGCGGTTGCGCGGCGCCGGTTTGATCATCACCGTCGACGCCGTCCCGTCGCGTCTCCAGATGAGCAAGCATTTCGGTGCCGACGTCACGATCGACCTTACCAAGGAAGATCCGGTCGAGCGCATCCTGGCTCTCACCGGCGGCATCGGTGTCGACTCGGCCATCGAGGCGCTCGGCAATCCGGTCAGCTTCGCCAACTGCATCCGCGTCGCAAAGCCAGGCGGCACGATCTCCAATGTCGGCTATCACGGACATGGCGATACCGTCCCGATTCCGCGCGAAGCATGGGGCGTCGGCATGGCGGAAAAAACGATCAAGACCGACCTCTGCCCGGGCGGACGTCTGCGGATGCAGCGCCTGCTGACGATCCTGCAGAACGGCCGCGTCGATCCGACCCCGCTCACCACGCACACCTTCCGCTTCGATCAACTGGAACCGGCATTCGAGATGATGGACAAGAAGACCGACGGCGTCATCAAACCGCTGATCCTCTTCTCGTAAACGCGGGAGCGCATTGCGCGCGCAGGCAATCATTGGGGAATGATCGCCTTCGCGCGCACCTGCGCGGCTATCGCCGCTACGGCGAGTAAGCTCGAGAAGATCGCAATACTCGCCGCATATTTTCGCGAGCTCGACGATGCGAATCTCGCGGCTGCAGCACGCTTTTTCACCGGCAACGCGTTTGCCGCGCGCGAGCAAAAGCAGCTCTCGATCGGCGCAAGCGCGATCGTCGAAGCCGCCCAGTATGCGTGGGGCGTGACCGACGCGCAACTGCGCGCCGGCTATCGCGAGCATGGCGATCTGGGCGCTGCGCTCGGTCCGTTCGTCCGTGAGCCGCACGACCTCGGGCTCTTTCGCGAGCCTCTGACCCCCGCTTCGCTCGGCGCGCTTTTCGAAGAGATCGCGGCGGCGGCGGGACGGTCGGCCCGCAAGCACCGCCTGCATCTGTGCGAACGCATTCTCGGCGCGTGTTCCGATCCGCTCGAGGCGACGTACGTGATCAAGATCATGACCGGTGATCTGCGCATCGGACTGCGCGCCGGGCTGGTCGATGACGCGATTGCCGCAGCGTTCGGGCTCCACGCTCCGGACGTGCGGCGCGCGGTCATGATCGCCGGCGACGTCGGCGCGGTGGCGGTCGCGGCCAAGCACGGCGACCTTTCGTCAGTGCGGATCCGCTACGGATCACCGATCGGGTTCATGCTTGCTTCTCCAATCCCGTACGGCGAAATCTATCGCGACCTGACCGGCGCGCTCTGGCACGCGGAAGACAAATACGACGGGATTCGCGCGCAGGCGCACGTCGAGGGCGCCCGCGTAACGCTTTTCTCGCGTACGCTCAACGACGTCACCCATTCGTATCCAGAGATCGCGCAGGCGCTGCACGGCCAGTCTCACCGCATGATGCTCGACGGCGAGATCATCGCGATGCGCGAGGGCCAGGTGCTTCCCTTTCGGATGCTCCAGGCGCGCTTGCAGCGCAAGGAGATCGATGCGGCTCTGCTCGCGGAGGTTCCGTTGCAGTATGTCGCGTTCGACATGATGGCGATCGACGACGAATTTTTGCTCGATGTGCCGCTGCGCGAGCGGCGCGCACGCCTGGCCGAGGCGGTCGCCGAGAACGCGCATCTGCGCATCGCGCCGTTCGAGACGCTCGAACCGGACGCCGGGCCGGAGACGATCAACGCGCGCTTCGAGGCGGCCCGCGCGCGCGGGAACGAAGGCGCGATGTTCAAACGCGCCGATTCACCGTATGCGCCGGGACGGCGCGGCAAGTGGTGGCTCAAACTCAAGCGCGAACTCGACACGCTCGATGTCGTCGTGGTGGCCGTCGAGTGGGGGCATGGGAAGCGGGCCAAAGTGCTCTCGGATTACACCTTCGCCGTCCGCGGAGAACACGACGAACTGCTGACGATCGGCAAAGCCTACTCGGGCCTCACCGACGCCGAGATCGCGGCCCTGACGCCCCGGTTTCTCGAGCACGCGCTTCCGGCCCACGCGCAACGCGAAAAGGCGCGGTCGCACGAGATTCCGGTCGAGCCGGAGATCGTGCTCGAAGTTGCGTTCGACATAATTCAGGAGAGCGATTTGCACGAGAGCGGTTTCTCACTACGGTTTCCACGCATCGTTCGGATCCGCGACGACAAGCCGCCGGCGGACATCGATACGATCGCGCGCGTTCGAGAGATCTACGCAGCAATGCTGGAGCGCGAGCGCGTTCACTCATAGCGTTCGATCGGTTCGCCGGCATCGGCGGTCGCGACCGAGAGCATACCGGGGACCTTTACCATGAGCGCTTCGAGTTGCTCGAGGTCACCGGATCCCTGAATGGTTACCAGCACGTTGACGACATCGTTCGCACCATCCCCTGTATGTTGGACACTGAGGTCCGAAACGCTGAACCCGCGGTGCGTACAGATCGAGAGAGCGTCGCGAAGTGAACCGCGGCCCAATTCGTAGAGTAACCGAAGCTGGGTCGAGCGAAAGCGCGCCCGCGGCAAGCGACGAGCCAGCGACGGAAAGACGAAAACGACGACGAAATGCGCTGCGGTGACCGCGATTGCGAGCACCGGCAACCCCGCCCCGCACGCCATGCCGACTGCCGCAGTCAGCCAGACGATCGCAGCCGTCGTAAGTCCGCGGACGACATCGCGACGCATGAAGATCACGCCGCCGCCGATGAACCCGATTCCGGTAACGACCTGCGCTGCTACCCGCGATGGATCGAGCACGATTCGACCGGTTAGGAGCACGTCGGTAAAGCCGTACTTGGAAACCAGCATCATCAACGCGGCCGCGACCCCGACCACCGTGTAGGTGCGGAGCCCCGCACTCTTTTGACGGTATTCGCGCTCAAGACCGATCAGAGCCGACAAAATCAACGCTAAGCCAAGTTCGGCAAGCTGGGGCCAGCTCTCACCGATCGGTTCGACGGCGAAATTCATCACGGGGGCTTCGCGGCGACTAACGCTCAGCCTGCGATCAGCGACGGTCCCTGCGTTCGCGAATTCGACGTGCCCGATCGGCGGCGTCGGAACTGCGCGTCTTTCGCTGCGAGAGACCGCGCAGGAGCATCGAGCCGCTGACCAGCGCCAGCAACACCACCGACACGATCGAGAGCGTCAGCCGGTCGGGAATGGGGAGCGCTGCGGCGCTGGCGATAACCACCGCGGCCAGCGCGGTCAATGTTTCCCAGCGCCGCACGAGTATGGGCGTGGCTACGGCCGCGCGACCTTCCAAACTCCTTTGATGCCGTTCCCCTTTTGTTGCCCCGGAGCGGTATCTTTCGAAAAGAGGTAGAGCGGCATCCCGTTATAGGCCCACTGTTTCGTTCCGTCTTTGCGCGTGATGATCGAGAACTTTCCCGATGCCGTCGCACCGCTCGGAGCGAGCAGCGGCGGCCAGATGATCGCGCACTTGCCGGTGCAATTCGACGTCGCGGCCGTGTCTTTCGCGAAAACGTAGAGCGTCATGCCCTTGGCGTCGACGAGCGCTCCGCCGTGAACGGTCGGCATCGCGCTCACGACGCCCATCTTCCCCATCGAGCCCATTGCGTTCATCGAGCCCATTTGGGCCGGGAGCGCGATCGCGAAACACGATGCGAAGATGATTCCGGCGATTGCAAAAGCCTTCATTGTCGCTCCCCTCATTGTCCCTCCCCTCATTGCCCCTCCTACTTGTTCTTGAACTTGGCGACCCGCTTTTCATTATACGCCGCAATGCCTTCTTTGGCGTCATCGCTCTTGAAGAGCTGCGACTGCAGCTCGCGCTCGAGCGCAAGAGCGTCTTGGAGCGGAAGCTCCCAGCCCGTCTGGACGCTGCGCTTGATCAGGCCAACCGCCATCGGCGCCTTGTTGGGGGTGCAAAACTGCCGTGCAAAATCGGCTACGGCCGCGCGGAATTCGTCGGCCGAGCCTTCGTAGACGTCGCTGACGATACCCCAATCCAACGCCTGCTCGAAGCTGAACGTCTTTCCGATGACCATGAGCTCGATCGCCCGAGCTTTCCCGACCAGTCGCGCCAGCCGCTGCGTTCCCCCGGTGCCCGGCAGCACGCCGAGCGCGACCTCGGGTAGCCCGATCTTTCCGGCATCTTTGCGCGCGATACGGATGTCCGCGGCCATCGCGATCTCCAGGCCGCCGCCCACGCAATGGCCGTTGATTGCGGCGATCACGAGTTTCGGGGTCTGTTCCAATCGATTGAGCGTCTCATTGGCGTGCAAACAGAACATGTTCTTGAACTCGGGCGTGACCGCGTTGAGCATCGCAACGTTTGCGCCGGCCGAGAAGAACTTCTCACCCTTGCCGGTCAGCACGATGACTTCAACATCGTGATCGAAGCGCGCGTCGAGAATCGCGTCGTCGAGCTGACGCATCATTTCATGCGTATAGGTGTTTGCCGGCGGGTCGTCCATCTCGATGAAGGCGAGATGCCCGTCTTTCCAGGCGTTGACGACCGGCTTCCCTGCGAAGGTCCGCAGCTCGCGCCCGAAGGGCGTTTGTGTTGCTATACCGTTGGTCGTTGCCATGATTGGTAGCTGTCCCTCGACTTCACTCACGTTGCTCGCTATGTTCGGGATGACACACGGGGTGCTATCCACTCGGGGTTCTTGAAAAATTCCGCCAGCGCGACCTCGTCGGCCGGCGTCGGCAACACCGTCGGTGCGTAGGCTTCCCACTCGTGCTCCGTCAATTCGCGCCCGTCGACCGCGTAGCGTTTCCCGGCGAACGCGCCGATCCGGCGGTTGAAGCGCATGTCGGGAACGTAGAACCCGACCTCGCTCACGTTGACCTCGTTGACACGGTCGACCGTCGCCTGCACCTCGGCATGGAACTGGGCGCGCGCACGCTCGTTGAGATGCTCGCGGTCGACCGCCTCGCCGGCCTTATCCTCGTCGACGCGCCCTTTGATGCCCCATGCATACGCCCACTGCGCCGAACCCGAATGGTCGGTGCCGAAGAGATCGAGAGAGCCCGAGATCCACTTGTTGTAATACTTCTGCTGGATCTCCACCGGAATGACGCCCGCTTGCGCAATGCGGCGCAACCCCGTGATACCGGTCCCCATATGGAAGGATTCTTCGCGCAGCATCGGACCGACCGACGACGCGAGCGGCGCAAAACCCGAGTGCGAGAGCATCGTCAACTGAAACTTCCCGTCACGGTCCATGAAATTCGTATACGCGAAGAAATCGAGCCAGTGCGTAACGTCGTCATTGAACGCGTTGAGCAGCCGATTCTTCTTGCCGAAGGCGCGCCGTTCGAGCAGCTTCTGCGCCTCGATCTTGCCTTCGCTGCCGAAATGATGGATCAATACGTGACACATCTGGTAGCCGTGGCGGGTCTCCTCGGCCATGATGCGCACGAGCGAGGCCAGATCGTATTCCGACGGTGCGCGCTCGACCAGAAAGCGCTGCTGCTCGTTGGAAGCAAACTCGGTGTCGCCCTGAAAAACGATCATGTTCAGCAGCGCATCGCGCATGCGCTGGTCCGGGATCTCGCGCACGGTTTCCCAACGCCGCTCGCCCTTGAAATCGCCGAAGTAAATCTCCGGCGTCGGCAACGCGCCGTATTTCGCCTCGAACGCATAGCCCGGCACGTAGCGCTCGATCAGCTCCGGATCGAGCCCGATGTCGTGCTGCCACTCCTTGAGCAGGTCCAGCCAGTCGTCGAAGGTCGCGATGCGCATGTGACGGATTTTCTATTTGGCGTGAGAATACTGTCATACTACGCATGTCGGAACGGAAAGTAAAGAGGCCGAACTCGTTCATCTTCACCCTGTACGGCGACCTGGTGCACAGCCAACCGGGCGAGGAAGCCCTGCCGATCGGGAGTTTGATCCTGCTGATGGCATCGTTCGGCCTCTCGGAGCCGGCGGTGCGGCAAGCGGTTTCGCGGATGTCGCGGCAAGGGTGGCTGCGGGCCCAAAAACTCGGAAACCGCTCGAACTACGCGGTAACCGAGCGTGGACGGCGTCGGATCGAGGAATTGAGCCCACGGATCTACGGGCCGCTGGTCGCGTGGGATGGACGCTGGCGTCTGCTCACCTACAGCATCGCCGAATCGCGGCGCGCGGGGCGCGACCGTTTGCGCAAGGAACTTGCCTTGCTCGGTTGGGCGCCACTTTCTTCTTCGACGTGGATCTCGCCGCACGATGCGCTCGAGGCCGTGCGCGAAGCAGCGCAAAACGCGGGCGTCGATGCCGACATCGACCTGTTCGTCTGTGACTTTGCCGGCCCGGGGAACGATCGGGAGTTGCTGCAGCGATGCTGGGATCTCGACGCGATCGCGGCCGCATACGACGACTTCATCGCTGCCTATGCCCCTCGCCTCGAGCGCGAAGAACGCGAAACCAAGCTCACCGACCGGGGCGCGTTCGTCGAACGCCTCTGGCTCGTGCACGACTATCGCAAACTCACCTACGTCGATCCCGGTCTGCCCGCATCGCTGCTCCCGGCACACTGGCCGGGGACCCGAGCGGCCGCGATTTTTCGCGAATATTACCGCAGGATCGAGCAGAAATCGCGCCGGTTTTTCCTGAGCGTGACGGGCAAGGCGGGGGCCGGATAGGCGTCGAAGCTCCGCCGCCATGCCCAAACGGATCCTCCTGATCGCGTTCGCCGTCACGGCGCTCGCACTCGCTGCGTGCAACAGCGGCTACAACCCGGAAGACCTCTACGGAACGCCCGCACCCACCAGCACGGCTTCGACACCGACGCCGAACCCCAGTGCCTCGGCTGCGCAGGTCGCGGTGTACGTGAGCAGTTCGCCGATCCCCAATCAGCCCGTCAACCTCTACACCGACGTCAACGGGCACTACGGCACGCTGATCACGACCCAGGTCACGGACGCGACAGGATCGACCACGTTCAGCAATCTCACCCCGGCGACGAACTACTGCTTCAACACCTCATACACGCCGTCGGCGCCGGGATCGACCGCGCAGAACCAATGGATCTGCGGCTATCTCTGGTTCGAAGGCGTCGTCTTCAGCTTCTGATCGAGCGATGCTTTGGTTGAGCGTTGTCCTTCGACTTCGCTCGCTTCGCTCAGGATGACAAGTTAAATCAGTCCATATCGTCGTGCAGGTGCAGATGACAGCCGTCTTCCGCATCGGAGAGCACTTCGCGCGCTTCGCTGAGCACGTTGCCGGACAGCGGTTCTCGCGGCGGCGCGATCGACCCGTGCTCAGCCAAAAAATCGGCTTCACTCCAATCTTCCCAGGTCTCGAGCGGTTCGCCGTCGATCTCGGCCGGGAAGCGGACGCAGAACCCCTGATTGAGATGCACGCCGACCACCGTCACGCGCGTTCCGCGCGGGAAATAGGTGCCGTCCTTCCAGAGCGTGCCGTAGGTCGTGTCGTAGTGATGGCCGATTTTCAGAGGTTCGATCGTTCTTTCCTCACGCCGGAAAACTGTTCAGGGGCGCCGTTTCCGCTTCCTCGGAACCCTCCGGCGGCGCATCGAGTACCCACAGCGAGCGATGCGGCGCGAATTCCTCGCCTTCGGCGCCGGCAAGCCGCTGGAGAATGCGCGCGATGCGCGCACCGCCGATCTCGCGTCCCCATTCGATCGGACCGCGCGGATAATTGACGCCGAGCTGCATCGCCAGGTCGACGTCGTCCGGCGAAGCAACGTCTTCGGCGACCGCAATCATCGCTTCGTTGACGATCGAGCCGACGACCCTCCCGAGGAAAAGTCCGGGAACGTCCTCGACCAAGACGACGACCTTTCCGACCGCTTCGAAACACTCTTGCGCCAATGCGAGCGCGTCGTCGCTGGCCGCATCGGAGTCGACGATCTCGACCGCGCGCTGATCGTTGAAGGCGCCGAGAACACCGAAGCCGACGACGCGCTGCGGATGTTGTAACCGCGCGCGCAACGCCCCGAGATCGGTCGCGTACGCATCGACGAAGATGATCGTCGACGGCTCGAGTCGGCGATCGAGCGCGATCACGATCTCGGCGCGATCGTTGGACCCGTCACCCGTGTCGATCACCAGCGTCACCTCCGGATCGAGGCGATCGAGCAAGTCGTCGTTCTCCACGCGCTGCACGCGCTCGCAACGCGGCTCGAGCGCACTCGCCAGATCGTCCGCGGTCCCGCCGAAACCGACGACGGCAACGAACTCTTCGAGCGGATCGCTGCGCTCTTGTATCCCCGAGAAGAGATCGAGTCGCGCGTACCGCCCGTCCTCGTACGCGTAGAATCCCGAACCGGTCTTGCGTCCGAGCCGCCCTTGCGCGACCAGTTGGCGCTGCATCGGCCGCGGCGCGAGGCGTTCGGCCTCGAGCCGTTCGTAGACCGATTCGCTGCTCGCGAGGTTGATGTCCAGACCGATGAGGTCCATCAATTCGAACGGACCCATGCGAAAGCCGGCGCCGCGGGCGAGCGCGTCCAGCTCTTCGATCGGCGCAACGCCGCGCTCGAGGGCGCGCATCGATTGCAAATAGAACGGACGCGCAACCCGGTTCACGATGAAGCCCGGTGTGTCGGCGCAGGCGACGGCGGTTTTGGCGATGCGTTCCACGATCGTGCGGGCGCGATCGAGCGCGTCGTCCGACGCGTGTTCGGTCTCCACGATTTCGACCAGCTTCATCGCCGCCGGCGGGTTGAAGAAATGCAGTCCCACCACGCGCTCGGGGTGACGGCAATGCTGCGCGATCTCGCTCACGCTGAGCGACGAGGTGTTGGTGGCGAGCAATGCATCGGGCCCTAACGCCGCCTCGAGCGCGGCAAAGACCTCGCGCTTGAGATCGAGCCGTTCCGGAACGGCCTCGATCGCGATCGCCGCTTCGCTGCGCGCGGGAATCACGGAATGAAACCGCACCCGCGCGAGCACGTCGGGCGTCCCGGCGCGTTCGGCGTCCTTCGCGATCCGCGCGCTCGCGCGCTCGCGCACCCCGGAATCCGGCTCGATCAGTTCGACGGTATATCCGCCCGCGGCGGCCACGTAGGCGATTCCGGCGCCCATCGTTCCCGCGCCCACGACCAGCATGAGATCTTCCACGGATTCTGAACTTCGCGGTCGTATGGAAAAACCGCTCTGGCGCGTTCGCTCCTCGACCTACCTCATCGAGTCCGAGCACCTGCGCATTCGCAGCGACGAGATCGAGCTGCCGAGCGGCGCCGTGCTTCCCAATTACTACGTGCGCGAATCGCACGGGTTCGTAATGGTCTTTGCGCTCACGCCTGCACGTGAGGTCGTGCTGGTGCGCCAGTACCGCTACGGTATCGACGAGGTGATCGTCGAGCTGCCCGCCGGAAGCATTGCTCCGGGCGAAGACCCGCTTTGCTGCGCGCAGCGCGAGCTGACCGAAGAGACCGGTTACACGGCCGCGCGCTGGGAGTTACTCTCGGCCGTCCCGGCGGAGCCCGTGCGCTCGAATAGCCGGATGTACGGCTACTTGGCCCATGACGCGATTTGCACGCATCCGCAAGAGCTGGACCTCACCGAATCGATCGAACCCTATACCGTACCGCTCGCCGAGATCCGGCCGATGCTGCGCGGCGGCGCGTTTGGGGCGATCTCGTGCGTCGCGGTTGCCTACGCCGCCCTCGATCGCCTCGGAAGCTAAGTCAAGAAAGACGTCTAGGCGTCTTTTACCCCCGACGCGCTCGTCACCCCGCCACACGAGGGTAACCCGTATGGTAGCTAGATCAAAGGCCAACAGGTTGGCACCGGGGCCTCTCTTTTCTACTCGTTTTCATTGCCGCGTGGCCGCGGGCGCGGCGGTCCCTACGCCAATGGCGGGGCCGTTTGACCCCTTATTTTCGAGTTGGCCTAAGTCGCCACGATCGACGTTCTAGCGCAGCGCCCGTGAATTACCAAAGCTCCGCTTCGTTGTACGTTGCCCTCTTCCGCGTCGGAATGATCAGGGCGAACGAAGTAAAGCGAAACCGCTTTTTCTCAAGGGTGCGAAGCGAGCGCAAAGTGCAGCAAGCCCGGCTCAAGTACGGCGTCAATGGCGAAGTGAGCTAGGACGCACGGCAATAGTCTCCTATTGCCCAAAAGATACGTCATCGCGAGGGCGAAGCCCAATGCGCCGGTAAAACCGACAACGAGCGCGGGAGAGGTCGGGGACCACACTAAGTGCGCGATGCCGAAGGCGATGCCCGAGGTCAACGCCGCCGCGATGCGCGGTATGCGACGACGCAGAAGGATCTCAATCAACATTCTGCGGAAGAGCAGTTCCTCGGTAAACGCTCCCGTTACGGCCGCGAGCAGCGCGAGCCCCTTGAGCGGCCATGGCCCAAACGCGAAAGCGGCGATCCCCGGTTCCATCGCATAGGTCGTCGCGATATAAGCAACGGGAACTAAGACGGCGAGCACCCAACCCGCCGGTCGGACCGGTCCGACAAATACTTGCCGAATATTCCAGAAGCCTAATATCCCGGCGAGGAGCGGCGCCCCCTCGACGATCGCGGTCAACGCGAGGACGGACGCAGGGGTTACGTGCATCTTCTCCAGCGCTTATGCGGATGCGGCGACCGGAGCCGCGCGATATGCGGTGGCAAGAGCGAGGTACTGCCCGTTCTCCTCGACCATCAATTTCTTTTTCACGAAGAAAGATAGGATCTGTTGCACTTCGACGATAGTCGCCTTGCCGAGCGAATCAACGACCATCGAGGGAGTCAAGATTTCGTCGCACAGCGTGTAGACCGATGCGGCCAAACCGGCGATGCGCAAATCTTGCGCGGGGAGGCCGAGCCGACGATCCCGCAGCGTCAGAAAGCCTGGACCTCGCCAATACGCGAGCGTACTCTGCCCCTTGCGATACGTGCGCTTGTCCCAATTGCGCTTGACCAGCTCCTTCAGCGCCCGAACTTCGTCCGTGGCCACTGCGGATTCGCACTCGTGTTCGAAGTTGTACGCAAGACGCCAAACCGTCTGGTCGTCCTTCTGAAAGACGAACTTATACCACGACGCGGGGCCGAGAATTCGCACGCCGTTTTCGTCGGCCTTTTCAAAATATGGGCTGAAGCGCTGAAGCTGCATTTGGATGACGTCTGGCGGATGGAGGTGGGTCAGCATCGGAATCAACTCCGTCATGATAGCGTAATCGGCCGCCGTCTCGCCGGGGAAGCCACAGATGATGTTCCACTCGACATCTATTTCGTATTCCATCGCCCATTTCAGCAGCCGGATGTTCTGAAGAGCCGTCACACCTTTGTTCATGAGACGCAACACGTTGGTGCTCAGGCTCTCCAAGCCCGGCTGCATCACCTGCACGCCTGCTTCCCGCAAAAGCGCAACCTGTTGCTTGCGCAGATTCGCCTTCGTCTCATAGAAGAAATAGAGATCGATGCCACGCTCGCGCATGTCCCGAAACCGCGGAAACACCGATTCGAAGTAGCGAAGATCCAATATCGAGTCCGTCGCCTGGAAAAGCAGATTCCGATGTTTGACGCACAGGCCCTCAACCTCGCTCACAAACCGCTCGGGAGACTTGCTGCGATACGCCATGCTTCCACCGTTGATGCCGCAGAACTTGCAGTGGTTCTTGGCTCCCCACCAGCATCCGCGTGAACTCTCCACCGGAATCATGACGTAGCTGTTCACATCGGCCGCGAAGTTTGTCCGCTTCAGATGCTCGAAGTACTCATCGTACTCGGGTATCGGCACGTCGTCCATCTTCGACGTCATCGTAGCTCCATCGCCGACGCATTTCGTGCTCCCATCCGCCGCGCGGTAGCACAATCCCGCGATCTCCTCGAATCCCGACTGCCCTTCAATAGCACGAACGAGCTGCGGCAACGTATCCTCCGCCTCACCGCGCAACACGTAATCCAGATACGTATAGCTCTCGTGCAATGCCGCCCCCATGTCGGCCTCGCAGCTTGCTCCGCCCATGACGATGACGACCTCGGGCTTGATCTGTTTGACGCGCATCGCCAACTGCAAGGATGCAGCGGTCTGCGAATAGCATGACGAAATGCCGAGAATCGTACAGCCTGAATCGATTACATTTTGGACGGCGCCACAAAGAAACTCCTCGGCGTGAGCACGTGCCATCCTGGCCGTAGCGATGACGCGCGGGCCGCAACGACGCTCGGCGCACCGAAGAAAGGCTTCGTCTTCTTCTTCCGTGTGCACGGCGATCGGCGGGAACGCGAAAGCCCACTCCGCAATGCCCGTCAGGAACGAAAGATTCGAGATGGACGTATAGCTGTCAACCGTAAAACGGCCGCTCGCATCGGCCGAGTCACGACTCTTCGCCTTCAACAGATGCATGAAGTCGAGGTACAGCGAAGCGGCGGTCGCGTCTATCCCGGCACGCCTGAGGCTGGAAAGCAACACGCCGAGCTGAATCGACGGAACGTGAACGAACGCCCAGGGCTGGGAGACCAGCAAAACACTATGCCGCTTCATCACACAGCTGCTAGCGGGCGGACGGATGAAGTCTCCCACAGCGGTTTTGCCGCAGGGCCGTCTACCGGAGTGCGCGCCGTCGCGAGCGCGATCCAGCGCTCGCCCTCGCGGAACAGGATTCTCCGCGAATGAAGTTCGTCGAGGATCTTTAGGATGATCTCCTGCGAATACTCGAACGGCGCCTCGTTCGAGGCAAGCCACTTCTCGATTTCGAGCGGCGTCACCGCGTTATCGCAAATGAGAAAGATATGCGCGGGAAGCGCGGAGAGCACGATATCCTGGGCCGGAAGCCCGACGCGTCGGTCTTTGATTTCGACGAATCCCGGCCCGACCGTATACTTGAATGAACTATGCACGAACGTCTCGTCGTTCCAGATCTCGTCGAGCCGCCTTTGGACTCGTGCGATGGTCTCGGGAGAAACCGTGTCCCGCGCCGTGTATTGAAAGTAGTAGGCCAATTCGGTGACCCTCTCGGGCGGGAGAGGATAGAGCGAACGATACCAGGACGCAGCCTCGCCCATCTTTATTCCGTACTTGTCAGGGTCGTCGAAATACGGGCTGAACCGCTCCAAAAGAAGTCCAATGAGGCGCGGCGGCTGAAAATGGCTGATGAGCGGAATCATGTCGTGGACCTCGTTCCAGTTCTCCACCGTCTCGCCTGGAAATCCGTAGATCAGATGCCAGTCAACTCCCATTCCGAGTTCGCGCGCCCATTTCAGCAGACGTACGTTTTGAATGGCCGTAACGCCCTTGTCGATCCGTCGCAGAATCGACGTATTGAGCGCCTCGATTCCGGGTTGGAACCGATAGACGCCAGCCTTCCCCATCATTTGCAGCTGCTCCTTACGCAGATTGGCTTTCGTTTCGAAGAAGAAGCGGAAGTCCAAGCCCTCGGCACGAGCGGCCTGCATTCGCGGAAGGAACGACTTGAAGAACTTGAGGTCTAGGATGTTGTCTACGCCGTGAAATAGAAGGCGGCGATACTTCCGGCTCAGACCGATAATCTCGTCCGCGAAATTGTCCCCGTTCTTGCTGCGGTATGCCATCGTCTGACCATTTAGTCCGCAGAACGTGCAATGGTGCTTCTCGCCCCACCAACAACCTCTCGAACTCTCCACGGGAATATGGATGAGTGGTTCGAGCATCGCGCGTATCTTGCTCGATCTCAGCCGCTCGAAGTATTCGTCATAGTTTGGAGGCGGTACCGAATCCATGAGAGTCTGCGCGCCCATGTCGAACGGCATGGCGACCGACGCTCCGTCTTCGCGGTAGCATAGCCCAGGAACGCTGGAAGGAACCCGTGCCCCTTCCACGACTCGCACCAGCGCGGGGAGCGCCGCTTCGCCTTCCCCCCGGACGACGTAGTCGACCCAATCGAATTCCGCGTGAAGCGCCGCGCCCATCCCGCTCTCGACGTTCGCACCTCCGAATACGGTCGCGACTCGCGGACGAAGTTCCTTGACGCGCTTCGCAACCGCCAGCGAACAGACATTCTGCGCAAACGTGCTGGTGAAGCCGACGATGTCGGGCTCAGCGCGGACGATCTCTTGCGCCACCCATTCGACGAAGCCTGCGGCATGTGCGCGCGCGAACTTGGCGGCGCTCGCCAGTCTGGGAGAGATATGCTTACCTGCAACGTTCCAATATGTCTCGTCGCGGCGCTCGTCAGGCGAGGCATAGGGCTCGACCAGGAACACCCATTCCCCCAGTCCGTTCAAGAACGAAATGTCCGCAATGTCGACGTAGTCTTGAAGCCCGAAGTCGGCGCTACGTTGCGACAGCAGAAGCTCGAGAAAGGAAAAGTAGAACGACTTCGCCTCGACCATGATGTCTTCGCGCTCGAGGACGGAGACCAACGTTCCAAGCTGCATCGACGGCGCGGCCACCGTGGTCCACGGAAGCGATGCCAGAAGCACTTTACTCATCTGATGTCCCCCGACTTCGCCTGGCGACGGCAAAGCGATAGGATACTGACCAAGTACGGTCGATAGGCGTGGCAGTGTACGGAACCGACATTCCGTCGAGCGAAAATGACGTGGCTCCCAATGTCGTGGCAAACCGATCAGCGTAGGTTCCAAAGAGGTTCTGGATGTCGAATTGCAGATAGCCATGCGGCGCGGGAAGGCGTGCTCCGACGCCGACGGTCACGTATCCGGGGATGTGGTTCTCGTTATTCGTACCCTCGTAGGCGACGTCGACGCCGACAATACGCTGGCCGGACGTAAGTCCCAACAGCAGATTGGAGCGCCACTTCGGGACGCCTTGTAATTGCGTCCACGGAATTATCGTGCTCGCCGTCCCGGCGGGGTCGATCGATGTTGCGACGTCACGAAGCGACTCGACGTACGTCCGTGTCAAGAAAATCCCGCTACGATATTCGAACGCAACATAGTTGTCGATCTGAAGCAGCTGCGGCACACTGCGAAAGCTTTGATAAAGGACGTGAGTTACTGCGCTGCTCTGGCAAGCATACTGTGCGAAGCCGGCAAGCGACGCTGCGTAGCCGGCCGGAACATGGGACGCAGTGCTCGCGACCTGTCGTGCGAGGCCATTTTGAATGACGCTCGCGTAGCCGCCGGCCGTTACCTTCACTCGTGAAATCGTCTTGCTCGCATGCCAAATGGCGGAGTTCCCAACTGGTTGCCGACCATCGGTAACGGACGGCGCCTGCGCCGTGGCGGTCTGTGGCGAACATGTGATGCTCGAGTCGATCGCCGGAATGAAGGTGCTCGCGGCGGCTTCGGCAACCTCGTAAGACTGAATCGCCCCGCGAAACAGCTCGGCGTAGACCTCGTCGCTGCCGTTGGAATGGACATAGGTCATCGAAACGGACGGGCCGCCGTAATGAAGGAATCCCGTGGAATTCTGGGAGCTTAGGGCGACGTGATATTTCGTATTACGCACTGCGGTGTTCCAAAGCAGCCCCACATCGGTCGAACCGGTCGCTCCCGTGAATCCGCTCTCGTCGAACGTCGAAAGACTCTGCGTTGTCGTGCGGCTCATATAAAGGCTCATATCGCCCGTCGATGTCGGATGAACGAACTGCAGCTTTCTGCTAGCTCCCCAGAAGCTCAACTCGCTTTCGCTCGGCTCGGGAATTCCAGCGATGAACGCTTGGTTCTCGCCATCGTTCAGGTCGCCGCCGTAATGCACGTCGAGATACGAAAGCGCGTCGCCGTGTAAGAGCGCCCGTCTCAAATAAACCCATCCCGTGGAACTCGCGCCGTCTATCGAGTTTCCCGGGCCGACCCCCAACGGCAGCGATCCGGGCATATCGCGGTTGACGTTCGCTTGCCGCTGCGTATCCGAGAATCCGACGATCTGCGCGAACGTCGCCCCGCGCGCATATTCTAGATCCAGAGAGGACTCGAACTCACGATAATCACTCGCATGGTTGTATATGAGCCCGCTCGTGTCCCGGCCAGAATATCCGTCAAGCGCCCCCTCGTCCGCGTTCATGCCTAGTTGTATCGCGTAGCCGAAGCCGTTGACTCGATCGGCTGCGCGCACCGTAGCCGAACTGCCGTCAAACTGGGACGCCGCGAGATCGAGGTCCCTCACAGGCCCATCGCTCGGCTTGAGGAAGCCCATGTTCGTATTCACGGTACCGTCGTCGGCGGTCGAAAGGCTCGTCGAGGTTACGAGATCTGAAGGGAAGAGCGTCATACTACTCGCGACGCCGGCCGACGCCACCGGAAGATCAGGTAACGCGACGCCATCGACTGACTGAGACGTCATGCCGCCCTCGCCCGGCGAACGCGAAATTGGAGAGGACCGCGCGGCGCCACGTGCCCCACCGAGGGCGATCGTACTGACGTCGTCCTCGCCGTTCGAACTGATCACCGATGCCGAATGACTGACCGTCGTTGCGATCGTCGCGAGTATGGTCAGCTGTATCGTCGCACCGGATGTCGTAACGACCGTGGGCGCCGAGCGCGTCCTGTCTTGGATCGCGACGATGCGTTCGCCCACCACGACCCGCACGTTGGCACGCCCGTTACGGTCCGTCGTCGCGAGGATCCGACCGGAAGCGCCGTCGATCACATCTGCACCGGCCACCGCGCGGCCGTCCTGCGTAACGACGACGAGCGCAGCGATAGGCGCGAGGGATTCTGCTCCGGACTTCAGGCCACGTGGTAACACAAGAGAAAACATGACGACGAGTGCCAACGATAGGCTCCGGACTCTCCTCACATCGATCGTGCAGGCGCCAGAGTCCATTGCCAATTGAGCTGCTGTTCGCCGATCATCGACTTGACGTCGTCGGAAACGGCGAGGCGCCCTGCTGCGATTTGCCCGTCGACGATGGCCATCGCCGCGCTAACGTCGAGAACAATGGGTGTGGAATATCCGCGCAACATAGCATTTTCGCTCAACGTGCCTGTTGCTTGAAGTACGACCTTAGGCCCATCGACTGAGGCCACTGTTACTGTAACGGGGACATCGTCAAAGCGCGTATTGTCGACTTGCACCGGAACCTTGCTGCGCCAGGTACTACCGACCGCAAACGGCTTTGCGTTGTCCTCTGTCAATCGGACGAGGTCGTTATACGCCTCGATTTCCCACACGCCCGAGACAGCTGACAGCTGCCCATCCTTGACCGTGACTTCGCCAGATGTCGTCTTTCCGTTCTCGACCGACTGTACCGAAGCACCGTCGGCGTTCGGCGTAATCGAGAATCGCGCAGACGCGTGTTTCTGATAATCGTTCCAAAAGTGCCCCTCGAACGTGGCATCGAACGCCAAGGGCGTCAAGGCGGCACGAGCATTTTCGATGCTCGCCGAGACGACCAGGGCGAGAATAACGGCCGTAACGACGCGGATGGACATTCTTGAATCCTCTTATATGACTTTGAAGTAAGCAAGAGCAACGGAGAACGCTAGCAACGGAAGCAGCGAAACCGCCGCATACGCCCGCTGCGGTGTCGTTACAACCTGATTGCGATCCCAACGGAACAGCGCGGCCGCGATCGCAACGCACGTCACCGCGCAGACGACGAGATCCAAACCCAGAGAAAGCATGGCGTTCGCCGGCGGGTGTCCCGAGAAAAGCCGACTGAGACCAAGCGTCAAGACGGCCGGCGGCGCGGTCATCGCGCCCTCTCGAACCCATGTGGGCAGCGCGAGAAAGGGCAAGACCGATCCAGACAGCAAAAGGCACAGGAAGAACAAGCACTGATTCATGATTTGCCCCTCCTGCGTCGTGTTCGCGACGCTCGGAACCAGTAGCCCAATCGCGCAGACGCCGATTACGCCGATGGAGAGAAAAACGAACAGTTCGACCGGGGACGCGAGTAAGGGCAGCCGAAAGATGATCATCGCGATGGCAATCTGCGCAACAAGGACGATCATCAGCAGTAGGTAGTTCCCGATGAGGCGGCTGATGAGAATTTGGAATGGTGTAATGGGAGCCAACCAATAGCGCTTCAGTATCTCGCGCTCGCGCATCATAGAAAACTGCGTCCCGATTCCGAACAGCGCCCGACTGAGCACCGTAAATGCCAAAAGCGGTCCGATCAGTTGAGCGGCTGGAACATGCGAACCGAAGGCCGTGAGGTAGAGCACGAGATACGCGAATGGATACACGAACGAGAACATGAAGGCAGTACGAATTCGGACTGCGAGAAGCAGATAAGTCTTCGTCATGGCGAGAATGGCGCGCATCAGGTACGCCCTCCGTTGAGTGAGAAATAGACATCCTCGAGGCTCGGATCGACGATGGAGGTTTCGGCAAGCGCCGGATACGCGTGCTCTTTAGCGAGGGAGCTGATGACAGCCGCCGGGTTCTTCGTGCTGAACGAAAAGCGCTTGTCATTCAGCACGCGCAGGCTGTCGACGTCGGATATATGCTTCAAGGCGTCTACGTGCACGGCATGCTCGAAACTCACGACGACCTGCTTGTCTCTGGCGTGAGCGGCGATCAACTCCGCGGGCCGACCGAATGCGACCATCGTTCCCTGTGTAATGAAGCCGACGATGTCCGCAAGCTTCTCCGCTTCCTCGATGTAATGCGTCGTAAGAAGAATTGTACACCCGTTGGCCTTCAAGCGCAGCAAAGTGTGGTGCAGTTCCTCGCGGATCGTGGGGTCCAACCCGACCGTCGGCTCGTCGCAGATGATGATCGACGGCGATCCGACGAGCGCGAGTGCCAGGCTCGTCCGCTGCTTTTGACCGCCTGACAAATGGCGAAAGAGCGTGTTCTTGCATTCCGCTAGCTCGAACATATCGAGTAGGTAACTCGTACTTGCGCTCTTCGCGTAGAACGACGAAAAGAGCTCAAGTGCCTCGCGAACGGTCAGCTGGTCATGCATTGCGGCACCCTGAAGTTGGACGCCGAGAATGTTTTTGAGCTTCCGCGCGTCCCGCCAGGGATCCAGGCCTTCGACGACTACGCCGCCAGCGTCGGGCTTGCGCAAGCCCTCGATGATTTCGACTAGCGTCGTCTTTCCCGCCCCATTAGGACCGAGCAGCGCGCACACTGAGCCGCGCGGAACGGAGAACGACACGTCCTTCAGCGCATTGATAGAGCCGTACGATTTGCTCACCTTTTCTACGGATATCGCGGCGTCAGACACGTCAGGCCTTTCCGACGATCTGCGCGTACAGGATGGCTTCCGATCGGGCATCGATTGGGAGCAGACCGCGGAGCTCAAGCTCCTTGCAGCCGCCGACCGAGTTGATGCCGACGTCGTCGAGGGCAGCAGTCGCCAAGTAGAAATTTTGACCGATATGCCCGGCCTCGAGAAGCGCGAGTTTCCACGCACGCTCGCCGTATTTATAGCCGGCCTTTCGCAAGAACGCGACCATTACGAGCGCAGCTGCGCAGTTCTCGAGCGAGGCTCGCTCGACGCCGCCCTGCCGAGACTGATCATAGAAATAATCGTTCAGATCCAGTGCGCCCTCGCTGACTAGTTCAAGAAAGTGACGCTGGACGTTGAAATGATAAAGGCCGGGCGGTAAACCATCGACGCTGCGGACCATAATATAGAGGTCGTTTATGAACATCGCGCCACCAGATGCATATGCGCGTCGCGCCTGACCGTTGTGCAGAGCGCCCGTCTCGCCCATGCCCAGCTTCAACAGCGTCGACAGTTCCTGCAGCGACATCGGCGCACCGGTGAAGTCATGAAAGCTTCGGCGCCTATGGACAACGTCCGCGAACGAACGCCCGCCGGCATCGGCGTCCAGTTCCGGTAACGGAAACTCTCGCGTGGCGATGAACGCGCGGTTCGGCTTCTTGAAGTAGCGCATAATCGCCGGATGCAACGGCTTCCCGGAATCAAGTCGCGGCCGCACGTCGAGATGCGCAAAATACAGCTGCCCAAGATCCTCGGGAACACCGGAGTTCTTTAGCAGCGTCGAAAAATCGTCGGTATTGTCTAGCAGCATACTTCTGATTCACCCTTACGGAAATGGATGCGCCCAGGGATTCAGCGGCTCGTCGAACACATGTAGCTGAGGGAAGATCCGCTCGTATTGCCAAAGCCGAGCACACCCAAGCGGTTTGTTCGCCTCTCTGCAATACAGAGGGAGAAGCCGCGGCACGAACACCTTGACCACCTTCAAGCCGAGACGATCGACTTCGTCAATCGTAAGGTCGTTGACGAATACTGGATATCCAGCATTCCGCATCGTGGCGATCAGAAAATCGAGCATCGCGCCGGGATCGCCGCCATGCCGATCTCCGAGATACGTCTGCCCTCGGAATTCCACTTCGGGAGCCGTCAGATAGAAGTCCAAGCGCGACCGCAAGTCGTTCTTCACGTATAGCTCCGAGTGGTCTTTCATGTGCGAGATCTCATGATCCGAGAGGATCTTGCCCTCTGGCAATACCTTCCAGAAATCCCAATTCTCGCTCAGATACGTGGACTCGACGTAGCCCGCAACAGCCATGAGAACTTCGTAGATCGCTTTTTCCGCAGCGATGGCGGCGTCCGGATGAGTTCCCGCGCCGACGACGGCATATGGCGGCCTATCATGGGTCGCCGTAGCGACGAAGGTGGGCACACCGAAATTGGCGGTGAGGTCGTTGACGTGGAGCTTTATCGTCGTGCGGGAAAATTCGCCGACCATGCGATCGAGGACGGCGCTCGCGGAGCGCAGCGATTCCAGCGACACGCGTGGCGGTGAGAGACGACGTAGCCACATGCCTACAAACGCGTCACGTTCGATCACTTCGCACAACCCGCTCAATACCGCGGCTTCCCACGTTCCGTGACACGCCGTGCCCGTACTGATCTGCTCGATGATCCGATCATGGTGGCGCGGCGGACGAACACCGAGAAAAGCGTTCAGGATCGGAACATACGCCGGCTTGTTCTCGGTCAACTCACGCACGAGAACCCACGTCATCTGGTCGTCCGGAGTAAGCTTTCGGACAGGAACCTTGCCGGTTTCAGGCTCCAGACGCGCTTGCGTTGTTATCTGCTCGTCCGTAAGTACCTGATAGTCTTCAATCGGAAGCACGAGTCCCTCGGCAGCCATTTCCGCGTACGATGCATCGCGAAATACATGGCGTTTCCGATCTATGATCTGAGCGCAGAACCGTTCGACGCCTTCAGCTATCGCGCGGATCAGAGCCGAGTCGGTATCGTAGCCGACGCCGACCGAAACCGACGAAGGCTTCCAGAACGCTGAACGAGCTTCTCTTGATCGTTCGGTCGGGCGTGCACGCTCTTCCCTGAGAGCCGCCACCAGACCCGGCCACTGGTTGCTGAAGGCTGACGCGAATTTTATGTCGGAGAACCAAAGCGGCTTGCGGCTGAGCGACGCGCGTAAGATGATGCCGGCCTCCGGATCGACCAATTGAGCAAACGTACTCCCTGACGGCATAGATAAATCGCGTCCAATCTTAGCTTGAGGAGCAGACGGCGCACTCGGGGATATGAGCGCAGGGGATAGCAGAAACCGTACCGTTCGAGAAATCGGCGAACAGAAACGCATCCTCCATCGCAACTTCCGATGTGTAGAGCCGACGCAACAGCAACGCCCGGATCATCTCCCGTTCTGGAGTGGTGAGCTCGCGAAGCGCGGAAACTTCGGGCGTGAGTCCGCGGCTTACGCGTTCCTCCAGAATCGAGTTCTGCATTATGTCGCGCAACGTTCCGAGTCGCCGAAGACGCAGGCATTCGTAACAAGCGAAACGCCCAGCCCGCAGAATCGGGCTCACGACCGCTTTCCGCGTGGAGCATTCTATGAATACCCACGGAATCGACGATGGCGCGAGCCGGCGATTCAGCGCGTAGAACTCGTGTTCGTGCAATCCCACCGCGAGAACGACGTCGCTCTGAGTAGCGCCGTCGATGAAAGACGACAACGTCGCGCCATCTTGGTGACGGCCGAGTACGTGCGTGCAGAGCACTTCCGCAGAACTCCGTTCGATATGATTCTCGGTGAGTTCGAGATCGAAACGCGAGACAACGATCGCTCTACGGAATGTCTTCGGGACCGCAACGTTCGGCTTCAGCAGCGAACTTCCCACCAGCGAGTCGAAGAGCTTTTTGAATTGTTCGCGGCTCGTCTTAGTGCCTTCGAGATCTTCGAGGGAGCGGAATGCATCCTCGAAATTGCTTCCCGCTTCGTCTTGGAACGTGCGAATGAATGACGCAATTGCGGAGGACGGGCCGTTGACCGCAGTGATCCGCCCAGCGCCGGTGATGAACACCTCATCACTACCGATGGATTGAACGGAGACGCCAGACAATAACCGATACGTTTCGGAATGCGTAACCGACATGGGTCCTCCCGTGCAAACATAATGGACACGAGCAAGGTACAGCTAGACGTCTGGCGACACGCCAAGACGTATAAGACCGCGATATTGGAAAGTCGATTGAGGCTGGGGAGTCAACAGTCTGCAGTACTGCCGCCCCCCTTTGCTAACGTCGGACGTTATGCTTCAGAGCACGAACTGCAATCGCAGCTCGAGCTCGTGATGATGCAGCAACACGCGGTTACATCTGCGACGACACTACCTGCATCTGCAGGGCTACTGTCCACCGCATCATAGACCTCGATATCCATAATGATTACCTCTCGGTCAGCTTTGAGTTAGAAATGCTGTCCGGGGGATAGCGCCGCCCCGTTCGCAACGGCCGGCTTCTTTAGGAACCAGCGACGCTCCTTGGTTAAAAAAGCCCACATTTGCATACGAACCATCGGTACAACCGGTACAACCACCACCACTTTTTGTCGATGTACATTATTTGGTGCCGCCAGTACTGGGATTTCGCTCCTTCTCTGGACTTTGATTTTGCACTTCACTAAACGCACGTACAACGCGTCATGCTGGGTAGGGCCATCAGCCAACGGATTCGAAAGCAAATCGAAGAGGGCTTCTGACGGATGAAAACCATCGGGCCGATGCGCAAGACAAAATTCCGAGGACTCGATCGCGTTCGATGGTAATTTACGTTTACTGCGGCGGTTTACAACATAGTTCGCATGCGAAATCTTCAAGCGATGGCGACATGAGACATGATATGCAGTATCGAAACGCCCCTGCAAGCACCGCGATGCCTCACTTCCCGATGCAAGCCATCCTCTAAAACCGCTGGCTGGCAAGACGATCCTCTTCTTTCATTCGCTTTTCCGCAGCCTGCTAGTGTAGTGTCTCACGAGTTGCGCGAATAACCATAAGTGATTTTGTCGAAGATTTTGTCGGCGGTCGCTGTCCAGGCAAATGGCTTGGCTTTGGCGTTGTGAGCGTTGAGATATTCCATGATGGCTCGTTCAAGTGCGGCGATGCTCGTGAATGTTCCACGGCGAATTCGGCGTCGCGTGATCTCCCCGAAGAATCGCTCGACTTGGTTGAGCCAACTGGCGCTCGCCGGTGTGAAATGGAGTTCAAAACGCGGATGTGCGGCAAACCAGCGACGAACCGCCGGCGTCTTATGGGTTCCGTAGTTATCGAGTACGAGATGCACGGTCAGCGCTTTGGGAACTTCCGCATCGATGCGCCTCAAAAATCGCAGAAACTCTTGATGCCGGTGACGGCGATGACAAGCCCCGATGATCTTTCCGGTCGCGACATTGAGCGCGGCAAATAACGATGTCACGCCGTGTCGCGTGTAGTCATGCGTCTGCCGTTCGGGAACGCCGGGTCGCATCGGAAAGATCGGCTCCGTTCGGTCCGGCGCCTGCACTTGTGATTTCTCGTCGACGCACAGAACGATCGCGCGTTCAGGCGGCGCCATGTACAACCCAACAACGTCGCGAACTTTCTCTACGAAGAGCGGATCCGTAGAAAGCTTGAACGTTTCGACGCGATACGGCTGCAGCCCGAACGTCTGCCAAATTCGATGAATCGCGGCGCGGGAAAGGCCAGTCTCCGCGGCCATCTCGCGCACGCTCCAATGCGTCGCACCCTTCGGGCGAGCCGTGAGCGTTTTCCGGACGACCTCATCGACCCGGTCATCGGTGATTTGGCGCGGAGGGCCCGAGCGAGAAGCGTCGCTCAGCCCTTGGAGGCGATCGAGGCGAAAGCGCTCTCGCCACTTGCATACTGCCTGTTTGCTCGTCCCGACGCGTTCGGCGACAACGTCATTCGGCAAACCACGATCGCACTGCAGCAAGATTCGCGCTCGGTGCGCCAGGCGTTGCGATGTCTTCGGCCGACGCGCCCAGCTCTGCAACGTCGCGCGCCTGCATCCGTCATGTTTAGATCACGAAGAGGACGACCCATGAGTCATTCTACCGCGACGCGCGGTATTATTCAAGCAATTTATTCGACACTACACTAAAGAGAAACCCTTCTATCGCTTAGTGCGTCGTCGCCGTCGCCGACGCCATGGAATCGGTGATCAGCTTCGCGTCCACCGTCACCGTCGTGTCGATCTCGTTCGGACCGGGATGCGCACCGTGATCGCTGGTGATCTCGTCGAGCGAGGTCGGAATCTGCCGGTTGAAATCGTAACCGATCGTGTTGGTGACATCGGCGCTGCCGGTGCGCGAACCTTGATAGGTCAGCTTGCGGCTCTCGTCGATCTGCATGAGCCCGCCGTCGTTCTTGACGATCGTGTAATCGCTCGTGGCGCTGAACTGCGGGCCTTGGCTCGAGATTTGCCAGTGCAGCTTCGAATCGAGCAGCGACGGGTTGACGAAGTGCGCGCCGAGCAGCCGAATGACGCTATACTCCTCGGGGTTGACGGTTGCGTTCGGATCGCATATGACGCTGCCCGTCCCGTAGACCACGCAGGTGGCGGGTTTGGCACTGCGCGCCGGATTGCTACCTGTCTCGGAAACGGTGAGCACGAGGCCGGTGTCCTGCTCTTCGCGCATTACGTCTACCGTGATCGTCCCGGTGTCGCCGGCGCGATCGGTGTAGTCCTCCATCCCGTTTCCGCCGCCGGCCGCGTTCGTGCCGTTGTTATTGAATCCCGAGTCATGGATCGTGACGTCCGTCGTAGCGCCGTAGGTAAAGGAGTAGACGAGATGGCGCTGCGGCGCCGCACTGGTCTGCGCCGCCGCCGGAGCACATAAACTCACCGCCAACGCAAGCGCGGCGCAAGAAATAGCAATTTTCATGACCTGCTCCCTAAGCGTACCGATCGATTTGCGTGCCCACACCGAGCGACTGGAAGAGTTCCGCCGAAATCGTCGCCTGGAGATCCTCGACGGTCTTCAGGACCGAGAGCGAGACGCTGCCGGTCGTCGCCGACCCGTCGGTCAGGGGGGCCGTTACCGTGCCGATGTCCATACGTAGCGTGAAACCTCTCCACCTGGGTATCGGTAGTTTTGGAAGAGCCTTCTACCACGGAGATGGGAACCACCGATGCTGAACACCTTCATCCGACTGACCCTGATCATCGCCGCCGTCCTGGTGGCGATCGCGCTGCTGGGCTGGGCCCTGCACCTCATCGTGGTGGCCGCGGTGATCGCCGCCGTGATCGTCGTCGCTCTCTTCCTCTATAACATGGTCCGGCGCCGGTCGGGCCTCCCCGTCAGCCGTCGCTAAACCAGGCGAGCAAGCAAGCAGTCAGCGCCTCGGGCGACTCCAGCATCGGCACGTGTCCGGTGCCGGGCAATACGACCAACCGCCCGTCCGGGAAGGCTCGAGCCGCCGCCTCGGCCTCGGGTGCGGGGACGATCGTGTCCTGCGCTCCGGCGACCACCAGCACGGGCATCAGCAGGTCGCCGGCGATGTCCTCGGCCCCGTCGCGCAGCGCCATCCCGCGCAACATCGCCGCTAATCCGTGTACGTCGTGTTTTTCCGCGATTTTATTGAATTTTTCGACGATTTCCGGTCGATCGTCACGCGTTTTTTCGCTCAGCGCGGCATCGCGGAATTCGCGCACGATGCGTTGCGTCGATCCCGTGCGAACGGCGTCGTCGGCAAGATCGTGACGATGTGCCGCGCGCGCAGAATCATCTGCGGCGATGCGCGAGCAGACCAGCGCGAGACGATCGAGACGTTCCGCGTACATGCGCGCGAAAGCGAGTGCGACGTAACCTCCGAGCGAATGACCGACGAGCGACGCGTGCTCGATCGCAAGCGTGTCGAGCACCGCCGCGACGTCGCCCGCGAGCGACTCCATCAAGTACGGTCCGTCGGTTACCGTCGACGCGCCCATGCCGCGCAGGTCGAGTGCGATGACGCGCATGTGCTGCGAAAGCGCGCGCGCCTGCGCCTGCCAGATCTCGCGTGAGAGTGGAAAGCCATGGATGAGGACGACTGCATCACCATCACCCGCAACGTCGACCTCGATACGCGCGTCACTACACAAAACTTGCATTGCAGCCGAGAATACTGTATAAGGTAGGCAACTACCCCTGGCTACAACTGTGTAGCCGGAGAAAGGATGACTCCACGCACATGGCAGTCAAACGCAAGAGAAAAGCGGCTGCGAAGAAGGCTGCGCCGAAGCGCAAAGCGACTCGCAAGAAGGCCTCCCGTAAGAAGGCCGCGGGCCGCAAGAAGACCACTCGCAAGAAGGCTACTCGCAAGAAGGCTTCGCGTAAGAAGACTTCCCGCAAGAAGGCCAGCCGCAAGAAGGCCGCTCGTAAGGCGTCCGCTCGCAAGACCACCCGCCGCAAATCGCGCCGGAAGAAAGCTGCACCCGCAGCCTAACTTCTCGGCTCTTTTTATGGCTATATGCGAGTCGCAACCGCGACTCGCTTTTTTTATGCGGGGGAACAGCTTCAGGCGTCGTTGACACGGAGCTCGTGTGCCATTGCACACGTCGCTCCTTGTCGCCTAGCCTGAAACCGCTCCCCGCATAAAAACCCTTAGCGCGCCTGCACGGCAGCGATGATGACTGCGGCGCTGCCCTCGAGCCCGACGGTCGCGCTGTCGATCGCGAGATCCACGACCGCGGGCGATCCGATCTCGACGTTGTACCAATCCCGCAGGTGCGCGCGGCGTGCGCGATCGATGCGGTCGATTTCGGCGGCGGCGGCTTTCCGGTCGAAACCGAGCTCGGCGATGACGCGCTCGATCCGCCAGTCACGCGGCGCGTAGATGAATACCCGCAACACGTCCGGCCGTCGTCCGAGAATCGCGCCGGCCCCGCGTCCGACGATGACGACGTTGCCGTGCGCGGCGAACTCCCGCACCGCCTCCTGCACCTCCCGCACGTACTCCTCGTCGAAGGTCTCACCAAAACTGGTCACCGCGACCTCGGGCGTCGCGAGTTCGAGGCTCGAGAGCAGCCGCGCCCCGAGTGACCGGCCCGTCTCGTCGGCAGCCTGCGCCTGCGCGTCCGAGATGTGCATCCGTTTCGCGACCACCACCGGGAGTTGGCGGTCGACGAACTCGTAGCCCAGCTCCGCCGCCACGCGCTGCGCGATGGCAACCGCTCCGCTTCCGTATTGGTTGGAGATCGTCAGGATCACGCCGAAGAACTACGCGATGCCGATCATCGAAACCCGCGACCTGCGCAAGGTCTTCCGCGCGGTCAAGCGCGTTCCCGGGCCGTTGGGAGCGCTGCGCACGCTCTTCTCGCGCGCCTACGACGAGCGCGTCGCGGTGGGCGGGGTGACGATGTCGCTCGAGCCGGGCGAGCTGGTCGGCTACATCGGACCGAACGGCGCCGGCAAGTCGACCACGATCAAGATGCTCACCGGGATCCTCGTACCGACCGCAGGCGAGGTGCGGGTCGCCGGGATCGTGCCGTATCAGTCGCGCCGGGCGAACGCGCGAAACATCGGCGTCGTCTTCGGCCAGCGCAGTCAGCTCTATTGGGACTTGCCGCTGATCGAGTCGTTCGAGCTGCTGCGCGCGATCTACAGTATTCCGCCCACGATCTATCGGCGCAATCTCGACGAATTCGTCCGGATTCTGCAGATGGATGAGTTTCTACGCACGCCCGTGCGTCAGCTCTCGCTGGGTCAACGTATGTGCGGCGATTTTGCGGCCGCACTTCTCCACGATCCCACGATCGTCTACCTCGACGAGCCGACGATCGGCTTGGACGTCGTTGCCAAAGAGGCGATCCGCGAGTTCATCGCTCGCATCAACGCCGAGCGCGGCACGACGATCATCCTCACCACGCACGACTTGGCCGACGTCGAACGCTTGTGCCGCCGGATCGTGCTGATCGATCGAGGCACCGTGATCTATGACGGCGACGTCGAACGGATCAAGGGCGAGTACGGCCGCTTCCGCACGCTGGTGGTGCGTTTCGATCGCGCGGTGTCCTCGCCGCAGCTGGCGGGCGCCGAGCTCGAAAGCAGCGACGGCCGGACGGCCCGCTTTCGTTTCGACCGAAATCTGGAACGGGCGGATCTGCTGATCCGTCAGGCGAGCGAGCGCTACAGCCTCGAGGACGTCTCGATCGAGGAACCAGACCTCGAATCGATCATTCGCCGCATCTACGTCGAAGGATACGATGCGCGCGCGGCGGAGAGCATACGATGATTCTCTCGAGCGGAACGAAAAAACCCAAGATCCATCCGAGCGCCTACATCGCGCCAAGCGCCACGATCAGCGGCGAGGTGACGGTCGGTCAGGGCTGTGCGATCTTGCACGGCGCCGTGATCGTGGCCGAAGGCGCGCCGTTGACGCTCGGCGCCGATTGCGTGGTGATGGAGAACGCTGTGATCAAAGCCAGCGGCGGAAGCGCGACCCGGTTTCCGGTGAAGATCGGCGATCGCTGCATCGTGGGACCGCACGCCTACGTCGTCGGCGCCACGATCGGAAGCGGCTGCTTCATCGCCAGCGGCAGCCGCGTCTTCAACGGCGCGGTGATGGAGGACGGCAGCGGCGTCGCGTTGGGCGGAATCGTCCACGTCAATGCGCGCCTGCTCAAGAACGCGAGCGTGCCGATGCAGCACATCGCTTACGGCAATCCGGCCAAGATCGTGCCGCCCGAGAAGGCGCCCGAGGCCGCGCGCGATCTGCAGTTCTACGAGAACGTCTTCAACATCGATTCGGGCGAGGGTGCCCGGGCCAAGGCCGCACAAGCGTACGCGCAGTTTCTGCGCAAAGCTCATGCGCAGGATGCCGTACTCGACGCACACGCGAACAAGGCGCCGGCGCGGCGCAGCGCGGGCGAGGAACCGCCGAAGCAGCAGACCACCGAGGTCGACACGGTCGTCGATGCGATGATGCTGGAACTCCAGGAGATGGAGATGAAACGCCAGGAGGCGCTCAAGAAAAAACCCAAACGGTGATGTTCTTTGGTTGGGCGTATTTGGTTTCGGGGACGTCCGCATTTTCACGTCCTTGTGAAAATGCTACTCTCTGAAATCGGTCTCTCGCCCTCCGGGCTTCGACCGATTCTCAGACGCCCCGGGAACCAAACACGCCCAACCAAATCACCGTTGAGGTTTTTTCTTTCGCTAGGGTTGGATTGGATTCGATGCGCGGATTGAATGTCGAGCCGTACGTGGAGTTCGCCAAGAAGGCGTTTGCGCGCGAGGCGACTTACCGGCTCGAGGTGCTGACCGAGGTCGGCTCGCTGATCTTGCGCGTGTACATCCTGCGCTCGCTCTGGACGGCGCTCTACGCGCAGAACGCGATGCCGCTGAATCTGCCGCTGCACAGCATGATCACGTACGCCACGATCGCACTGTTGATGTCACTGATTCTGGAAGTCGACGGCACGCGTCTGATTCGCGAGAAGCTCCGCGAGGGCACGATCGCCACCGACTTGATGAAGCCGATCAGCGTGCCGCTCTACTTCTTCGCCGACGGCGTCGGCCAGACGATCCTGCACGCGGTCCTGGTGATTCCGTCGCTGCTTTTCGCGCTGCTGCTGGTCCATATCGACGTGCCCGCTCCGGCCACGCTCGCTGTCTTTGCGCTTTCGTTCTTGCTGGGCTACGGCGTGAACTTCTTCATCAATTTCCTGATGAACTCGACCGCATTTTGGACGCTGGAAACGTTCGCAATCCAGTTGATCGTGCGCTGGGTCTCCGATCTGCTCTCGGGTCAGATCATCCCGTTGACGTTCTTCCCGGGCGTCTTCGGGCAAATCGTCTTCGCGCTGCCGTTCGCGGCCGTGTATTCGACGCCGCTCTTGATCTACGTGGGCGTGATTCCGCCCGCGCAATGGCCGCTCGCACTCGGCGTGCAAGTCGCCTGGCTCGTGCTCTTCAGCGTCGTCTCTGCGGCGGTGTGGAACGCGGCCGCCCGCCGCGTCGTCGTCCAGGGTGGGTAGTCTAGTCCAGGGCGGGGGCGTCCCAGAGGATGAGCTCGCCGTGGCCGCGTGCGCCCAGACGCGGAACGTCGAACAAGCGTACGGCATCGCCCTTTTGTAAGAGCTCGCCGTTGGCCTCGACCTTGCCGTCGGCCACGAAGAGAAAGCCGTAGCGGTGAGGGGCAAACTCGTACACGACGGTAGCGTCGTCCACGCGCGAGACCGCGAGCGTCGCATCCGCGGTTATCGCGATCGGCGCCTCCACGAGCGGGTCTCCGCTGACGACGCGCAGCCAGCGATTGTGACGCTCCGCGAGCGTAAAATCCATCTGGCCGTACACCGGCGCACCGCCGAGCGTTCCCGGCACGACCCACATTTGCACGAAATGCAGCGGGGCGTTCGGATCGGCGTTGTACTCGGAATGCCGCACGCCGTTTCCCGCGCTCATGAATTGCACGCCGCCCGGGCCGACGATGCCTTCATTCCCCATGCTGTCCTTGTGCGCGAGCTTTCCCTCGAGCACGTAGGTGACGATCTCCATGTCGCGGTGCGGATGTGTCGGAAAGCCTGCACCGCCGGCGACGGTGTCGTCGTTGAACACCCGCAGTGCGCCCCAATTCTGGTTGTCGGGATCGTAGTAGTCGGCAAAGCTGAATGAATGATACGTCTGCAGCCACCCGTGGTCGAAATACGCGCGCTCTTTCGAACGCTGGATCGTGAACGCCGGGGCGGTGAGGGTCTTCATAGTTCCAGCTTCAATCCGGTCGTTGCGCGAAAGGTTGCGCAGACGCCCTAGCAAGAGATGATATCCAAGGATACCCGCAACCCGTCCCGGCGGTCTCTAGCAGGCCGTCAAGATTGAGTTCGGCTTCTCTCGAAAGACTCACCGCCGAAAGACTCACCGCGCGCAAGCGTCCGCCCGCTCGACGCGGGGAGACGCCTGCGTCGCGGGTAAAGTCTGTCATCGATGCCCGGAGCCTATCTCCAGTACTGGCGAGTCAACTTCCTCACGATGCTGGAATACCGCGCGAACTTCATCATGTGGTTCGTGTTCACGATCGTCTATCACGGTGTCGCATTGGCGGCGCTGTACGTGACGATGCGGCAGTTCCCGTCGATGAACGGTTGGGATTTTCGCCAGATGTTCTTTCTCTACGCGCTGTGGATGACCGGTCACGAATTACACAACGCGCTGTTCTTCAACGTCGTCGCCGTCCCCGACTACGTGCGTGAGGGCCGGTTCGACCGATTCCTGGTACGCCCACTCGATACGCTCTTCCAAGTGCTAACCGTGCCCGCACAACTCTCGCCGGACGGCCTCGTTATTGCGATTGTCACGCTCGCCTTCGCGACCGCAACCGCGCACGTCCGCGTGGATTGGATCTTCGTGCTCTTTGTACCGCTGGTCGTCGTCGGCGGCTCGCTCATCGATTTGGGCATCTCGCTCGCGGTCGCGACGATCTCGTTCTGGTTCATCCGCGTCGACACGTTGCGCTGGGTCGTGATGTCGCTCGAACAGGACTTCACGCGCTATCCGATCAGCATCTACACACGCGGCGTGCAACTCGTACTCGCCTTCGTGCTGCCGTTCGCATTCATGAACTACTTCCCGGCGACGTACTTTTTGCAGAAAGCCGAGACCGGGCTGCACCTCAATCCGGCGGTGGGCCTGCTCACGCCCGCGATCGGAGTCGCGTGGGTCATGCTTGCCTACCTTTTCTGGCAAGCAGGGCTGCACCGATACCAGGGAACCGGATCGTGAAGCGCGCCCATTTCTTGCTCGCCGCCGGCGCGTTCGCCGCCTATCCGGCGGCCGCGAAGGCGTCCGCCTACGACCGCGTGGAGGCGATTGCGCGCGCCGTGCCCGGCATCGTGGGCGTGTACTGCCGCACGCTCGCCGCCGGCCCGCCGGTCCTGGCCTTCAATGAGAATGAGGTCTTTCCGGCCGCCTCGACGATCAAGATGCTGATCTTGGTGACTGCCTTCGTCGAGGAAGAACGCCATCCGGGGACGCTCCGGCACCGCATCACGACCCACAGCGCCGACGTGATCGGCGGGTCCGATTTCATGTCGGAACAGCCCGACGGGGCGAGGTTTACCGTGTACGAGCTGCTGGTGCCCATGATTACGGTCAGCGACAACACCGCGAGCAACTATCTCATCAGCTACTTCGGGATGCCGCGAATCAACGCGGTCGGCGCGCGGCTCGGGATGAGCCGCACCCGCCTGGCCCGGCACTTCCTGGATTTTGCGGCGATCGTGGAACACAACGACAACGTCACCACGCCGTCCGACATGGCGCGCCTGCTGTACGCCATTGCGCGCGGCTCGCGCGAAGAAATCCGGACGATCGTCTCACCCGAGCACTGCCGCGCGATGATCGACATCATGCTGCGACAGACCGACAACAATAAAATCCCGGTGGGTCTCCCTCCCGGCGTCCCGGTCGCGCATAAGACGGGAGCGCTCGACGGAAGCCGCAGCGACGTCGCGATCGTCGAACCGTTCGGGGACTCGCCGTACATCTTGACGGTCTACAGTAAATGGCTCGAAGACCTCGAGCCCGTTTATCCCGCCTTCCACGAGCTGGCGGCGCTGTCATACCGGTTGGTAGGCCGGACGGATCTTTAGACGAGGTTGCCGCGCGCGGTCCCTAGAAGGGGCTCGTCCGATGTTGCGCTGGGTCGCCTTTGCCCTCAGTGCCGTGCTGCTATCCGATTGTAGCGGCGGGGGTTCGAACGCGCTCCCGAAGACCGCCGGAACGCCGGCCAGGACGCTGGCCCAGGTGACAATCACGATGCACGTGCCGGGCGCCGCGAGCGCGCACACGGCGGGGTTGCGCCGAATCTTCACGGTTGCGCAGAACACCGCCGGCGCACAAGTCAACGTCTACACCGCCGGCAACGATACGGGCACGCCTCTGGCAACAACCGCCGCCAACATCGAAACCTCCGCCTCCGCCGGCTCGACCTGTGCTGCTTCCGACGCGTACGGAAATCGTACGTGCACGTTCAACATCGCGGCCCCGATCGGCGATGACGATTTCATCATCACGACCTGGGACCAACCACCGACCGGCAACGCGATCCCCGCCGGCGCGAATCAATTGGGTTGGGGTATCGATCCCGCGGTCGCGATCGCCGCGGGCACGACCTCATCCGTCAGCGCGACCCTCTCGGGCGTCCTTGCATCCGTGTCGCTCGATCTCACGCCGGCCGCGATTCATCAGATCATTCCGGCCACCGGAACGGTCGGCGTCTACGCGCTCGATGCCGACAACGACGTGATCGTGAGCAACGGGTTCGTCGATCCGAACGGCAATCCGATCACGCTGACCTTCGGCGTCGACAACAATCTGAACGGCGCGTTGTCATTCTCGCCGAGCAGTATCAGCGCGCCGAGCCCGACCGGCATGCAGTACGTGTACGCTCCAGGCAACGGCGTATTGAGCACGTCCGGAACCATCACGTGCAATATCTCCGTGAGCTCGTCGTACGCACCCGTCACGACGACCGGCGCGGCGCTGCAAGCGATCTACCCGTCATTCACATCGATTACCGACAGCAGTTTGAGCGTCAACAATCCGTATCACGGTGGGATCGTCTTCGATACCAACGGCGGCGTGTATTACACGACCCCGCTCAATTCCGGCGGCATCTCGTACTACAGCGGGAGCGGAAGCGTCAGCAATTACGCGGCGAGCGCCACCGCACCGATCCTCGGCAGCATCGTCAGCGCGGGCGGCACGTTCTACGCGATCGCCGGCAATCAGGAGCAGAGGTTCTCGGCTCCGCCCGCGAGCACCATCGGCTCCGGACCCAATTCGACCTTGGCACCGGTGCCGAACGGCGGGGCGATCGCGTATGCCGCGGGCAATTCCTCGATCTGGTACACGAGCGGCTCTTCGGTGGTGGACTACCCGCTGGCGTCCGGCTCGCCGAATGCGGTATTCCTCGGCGTGAACGCCGCGGCCGGCGTCGCCGTGGACGCCTCGTCGAACGTCTGGGTCGTCGATAACGTGAACGATCGTTTGATCGAGTATCCCGGCAATAACAACCCGTTACAAGCCGGCGGCGAGCCTTGGGACGTGCTCGCGAACGCCAACGGCGTCTACGTGACCGATCACGGACCGAACCCTGCGATCATTCAAGCGAATGCAAGCGGCATCGTGAATATCGTGCCGGTCCCCGACGGCGCGATACCCTGGTACATGATGCCCGATAATGCACAACCCGGTATCGTGTGGTTCGACTATTTGCTCTACGGCCAGATCGGCATCGGCCGCATGGATACGAACGTCTCCCCGGCCACGTTCGTGATGGCAACCGACGTCAACGGCCCGTTCGGATCGCAAGCCGGTGCGATCGGTGCAGCGTCAAACGGCCTCGTCTACATGGTATTCGACAACACTTCGACGCTGGTGCAGGTGCAGCGATGAGCGCGCGGCGCTTTGCTCCGCTTCTCGTACTGCTGCTCGCTGCGTGCGGCGGCGGCGGGGGCGGGAGCGTCACGCCGAGCGCGCCGGCAAGCCCATCGAATTCGAAGATGCAGATCGTTGCGATCTCACTGATCGTGCCGGCGAATAGCGGGACGGACATCGCGCGGCATCCAGCGTACATTTCGGCATCGGCCCTGGGTGCCGGCATCGTGGTCACGCAAGGCGCAACGACCGTGGACGCAACGCTCGATCTCTCGGCATCATCGAGCGCATGCTCCGGCAGCGGCAGCTCGCGAACCTGCACCACGACGGTGACCGTTCCGACCGGCAACGACGTCTTCACCGTTACCGTTTACAACGAAGCGCCGGCGAACAATGCGATCCCGAGCGGCGCGGCGATTCTCGGCGTTGGAACCGCGAACGTCGACGTCATCGCCGGTTCGACCACCAGCGTGCCGGTGTTCGTCGGCGGTGAGATCGCGAACTTCGGAGCGAGGCTGCCCTCCGGGTCGCTGCCCGCCGACGGTGAGCCGCAGAGCGTGGGTCTGGTAATCGCGCCCACCGATTTCGGCGACAATCCGATCACTGCCGGTCAAAACGATCCGTACGCGAATCCGATCACCGTCGCGATCAGCGAAAGCGGCGGCAGCGGTCATGCGAGCGTCTCGCTCGACGGCGGCAGCCCGAGCAGCAGCGTGCTGGTAACCAAATCGACCGATTCCGTAACGGTCGACTACGACGGCGGCGGCGCGCCCGGGTACTCCTTCACGATCACGCTCAGCGCAAGCGGCGTGAGTTCGCAGTCCTCGACGCTCGCTCCGCTCATCGCTGACGTGAACGGAAACACCGTAACCTCGGTTTCGCTCAACGGAACCGGAGTCGGACCGCTACAGCTCGGGTTCGGTGAAGCCGGCAGCACGCGAACCTACACGGCAAGTCTTGCCGGCTGTACAAACATCGCGACGATCGGCTCGATCAGCGGCAGCGGTGCATCGGCAACACTGCCGGTGAGCGGCGGCAGCATATCGAGCGCAAGCGGATGCACCCTAACGATCACCGATTCAGGCAACGTCGCGCTCGCGCTTCCCGTAACGAACACGCCGGTCGGCGCGAGTGTGAGCATCAACGGCACGACGATCACCGAATACACGGGCTACTCGCACCCTTTCAGCATCGCCAAGGGACCCGACGGCAACATCTGGTTTACCGACCAGCCGTCGAACGTCTACGCCATCAATCCGTCGAACGCATCGTTGGCATATACCTATCAGGTGAGCAGCGGCGACCTCTTCGATATCACGGCCGGCTCCGACGGCGCGCTCTGGGTTACCGATCAAGCTAACGGCGGCGTCGATCGCGTTACGACGACCGGGATCATCGCACGCTATCCGTTCACCGGAACGCCGCAGGGTATCGCGCCCGGACCGAACGGTCTGATGCTGGTCGCCGACAACACCAGCGGCGGCGTCTGGACGCTCGATACCGGCGGTCAGTTCACGATCTTGCCGTTCTCCCCGTCGGGAACGCCTTCGGAGGTAACATGGGTCCCCGGTGGCACGCTCGGCGACGCATGGTTCGCCGAAACCGGTTACGTCGGCGACTTCAGCCTCACGAACAACACGCTCACGACGCAGATCTCGGTGCCGGACGGCGATAATGCCAACTACATCGCGTACGGCACGGACGGCAACGTGTGGGTAACGGCGTCGGGCGGAACCGCGCCGCTCGTGCTCGTGATCGATCCGTCGACGGATGCGCTCACACAGATCGCACTGCCGGCAGGGTCCGTACCCGAGGGCATCGCCGCGGGCGTCGACGGCGCGATGTGGTTCCTTGATGCGGGCAAGAACGCGCTCGGCGAGATCTCGCTCACCACGCACGCTGTAACGGAGTTCCCGTTACCGACGAGCGGTGCGGGGCCGCAGGAAATAACGGTAGGACCCGATGGCAGCTTGTGGTTTACGGAGTACAACGTAGGAAAAATCGGGCACGCGATTCCGTGATTACTGCGATTCCACCGTCACCTTCTTCATCACGTCGCCGCGTTTGATCGCATCGAGCGTTTCGAAGCCCTCGGTCATCTGCCCGAACACGGTGTAATTGTTGTCGAGAAAGCGTGCGTCGGTAAGGCAAACATAGAATTGCGAGCCGGCCGAGTCGGGACTGGACGAGCGGGCCATCGCTACGGTGCCGCGCAGATGCGGACGCGTATTGAACTCGGCTTTCAAGCGGTAACCAGGACCGCCGGTACCGTCGCCGTCGGGGTCACCGCCTTGGATCACAAATCCGGGCTCGACTCGATGGAAAACCAGACCGTTGTAGAACCCGGCCTCGGCCAATTTCATAAAGGCGGCTGTGTGGTTCGGCGCGTCATCGGGAAAGAAGGTGAACACGATATCGCCCTTCTCCGTCGTGATACGTATGCGCGAGCTACGTGCGCGCTCGCAGTAAGTCTCTACTTCAGCGGGGGTAGGAGCAGCAATCGACATGCCGCTCACTTGCACTACACCCGTTTCGCGCCCTTCGCTTTTACGGTAAGAATTCTGCGAATGCCCGAGAGACCCAGCCTGCACGTCCGGATTCCGCCCGATGCGCGCCACGCACGGACCGTCCGCGACGCGCTAGCAACCTTCTCCTCGCTCCACGGAGTCACCAAAGCCGACATGGAGGCGACGATCTTTGCCGTCGGCGAAGCCCTGGCGAACGCCATCGAACATGGTGGAAGCTCGACCGACATCGACGTGACGATCGAGATCGACGCGCACCTCATTTCGGCCCGCATCGAGGACCATGGCCGCGGTTTTCCGGATGCGCCGGTTGGCCGCGCGCCGCTGCCCGAAGCACTTACCGAGCACGGCCGCGGAATCCCGATCATGCAGCGGTGCATGGACTCGTGCGACGTCGAGAGCATGCCCGGGCGCGGAACGACGGTCACCCTCAGCCGTTTCCGCCGCAGCGGCATCGAGCTGCATCAAGAGTATCGGATCGGCTCGTAAAACTCAGAGAACGCCGTGCGGTGCGCGAACGGTAACTACTCGGTCCGCGGCGCGAGATCCGAGCCGAGCAACAGCGTTGCGTTGGTTCCGGGCCGCAGTCCGGTTGAGAAGACGTCCGCGAGCGCCTGCGCCGCCGCCGAGCTGCCGACCACGATGCTGGTCGATTTCGGTGGTTGATCGATCGCGGTCCGGACGTTCCAGCCGCCGCCGCGCAGCGCGCCGACGATCGTCTTGTCGAAGTCGGTGTCGCCCGTAGCGTTCGCTACGACGATCTGACCTTGCGGCGGGTCGGTCTTGGTAAAGAGCAGCTTACCGATCAGCTTCGCCCACCGGTCGTCGGCGAAGACGACCGACGCATCGCCGACCCAGCCCGCCTTGCTGGGAAGCGTGAACGCACGAACGTTGTCTTCGGGGACGTCGCGATAGATCTCCAGGAGCGCGAGAAGCTGGTCCTGGCTCAACGTCGTCTTCACGTCTTTGCGCGCGAACGCCAAGATGCGCGGCAGCTTCGCCCAATTTTGCGGCTGGCTGAGCTGGTTCAGCATCAGCTTGAGCACTTGCTGCTGACGCTTCATGCGGCCGTAATCGGACGAAGCGTCGTGACGGAAGCGCAAATAGCCCGCAACCTGACTACCCGTGAGATACTGCTCACCCTGTTTCAAGTGAATGTGCAGATCGCCGTAGTTGTCGTCGTAGTTCATCGTCTCGTCAACGTCGACGTTCAGGCCGCCCATCGCATCGACGATCTGTGCCGCGCCGTCGGGCTGCAGCGCCACGATCGCGTCGATCGGGACACCGCCGAGCAGCGCGCTCACCGCCCGCGCGCTCGCGTGCGGACCGCCGAACGCATAGGCGGCGTTGATCTTGTCGTGACCGTGCCCGGGAATCGGAACCCATGTGTCGCGCGGAATCGAGACGAGCGTCGCTGTCCGCCGGTCAACGTCGAGATGAGCCAAGATGATCGTATCGGTCGTCCCTTCGTCATCTTGATAGCCGAGCAGGAGCACGTTCAATTTGCTCGCTCCGAATGCTTTATGCGAAGCGGTGACCGCAACTTCATGGCGCACGCGATCGCCGAAGAGAAAGAAACCGGCCACAACGGCGGCGATACCGGTTATTGCTACGAGCGCGACGCGCTTCCAGCGAATGCTTGTCGACATTATTGAAGAAACTCCTTACGAGACGGTTCGCAAGCGTCCAAGACGGACGCGAGTCTTACGCGAACGCGAACGGAGGAGCGCGGTTGCCGATGCGGCAGCGGACCGGCGCGAGACGAGCGAACGCCGTGCGCTCGCGCCGCCGCAGCGCGATCGGCGCCTGTCCGTGCAAGGCGCGGATCGCCAGCGCGTGGAGATGACGAACGGCGCGCAGCGTGGTGTGCGCGCAAGCGCACGCGGTGCGCGCCAGCGCGTAGGCAACCAGGATGCTCATCGCGGCGTGCACCGTCAAGCTGAACCAGATCGGGCCGCCGAGCCAGATCGTGCCCCCCATGGTATGTCCGGAGACGACGAGCTGCTCGGTCGTCTCCATCGCGAAGAGCACGCCCATCTGCGCGAGGAAGATGAAGGGAAGCAGACGTGCGACGTTGGCGCGCAGCGCCTCGCCCGACGCACGCAAAAGCGCGCGGCGCACGCGCAGCACGAGATAACATCCGACCAAAACCGCGCCAGCGAGTAAAGCCGGGAGCACGTCGAGATTCGAATGGTCGGTGAAGCTGCCCGGCCCGAACCAGCCCGCGTTCGAGACCGTCTCGACGATCGGATCGGCGATCGCGGCGGCGATCACCGCCACCGCTAGGCCGAACCACAGCCGAATCGCCGAGTGCTTCATGGGGTCCTTGTACCCCGTTAGATTTCGTTGTAACTGCCTTGCAACGCATCCTACGCTGCAACCGGCTCCGCACCGGTATCCGGGAGTCTTGAGAGCGCCAACTGCGCTCGCCGGCGGATCTCCAGCGCCGCGTTGACGTCCGCATGGGTCGAAAACCCGCAGCGAACGCACGTAAAGCGCCTTCTCCGTCGACTTTCTCGCTCGCAAGCGCCGCACTTCGCGCAGGTCTGCGATGAGAAATGGGCGTCCACCTCAACCACCATACGCCCAGCCTCTGCCGCTTTAGCGATGATGAATCCTCGAAGTAGACCAAAACTTGCATCCAGCATCCGCCGATTCAATCCAGCTTTGGCCGCGACGTTGCGGCCCGGCTTCTGGAGCGTGCCTTTTGCGCTGCGCGTCATGTTGCGCACATTGAGCGCCTCGATCGCGATGACGCCTGTGCAGGCGACGATCTTGCCCGCCAGCGTATACAGCGTGTGCCGGCGACGATTCGCTTCCCGTTCCTTGGCGCGAGCTAGGCGCAGTATCGCGCTTTTGCGGGCGGGATCGTGCCGATTCAGGCAGCGGCCGCGTGCATCGCGCTGCGTGACTGCCTCGAGCGCGCGTTGATGATGGGCGATGCGCTGCCGATTGCGCTCGGCGTGCGCGGGATTATCGTGTAATCGGCCTTCGCTGGTTGCCGCCAGTACGTGAATGCCGCGGTCGACACCGACGATACGCCGCAGATCGACCGGTCCTTGCACCTGGGCTCGTTCGCATTCGAAACAGGCGTACCAGCGGCCGTTACGTTCCAGGATCCATGCCCGCCCGAACGGGGGGACCGATCGGCCTTTACGCAGCCTCACGCGGCCGATGCCGGGAATCGTCACCGAGCGTTGCACCGCATCGAACGTGAGCGCGCGATTGCCGTGTGGAAATGCCAGCTGCTTCCAGCGGGCCGCCGGCTTGAAGCGCGGAAAGCCCGGGGTCTGGCCTCGCTCGATGCGTCGGAAGAACGCCTGCATCGCCAGATCGAGACGATGCAGTACGGCGTCTTCGCATTCCCGGTAGACTGCCGCAAGGCGGCCGTCAAGACGGTCGATCGGCTTGCGCAGTGCCGTGATTTCCGCGTATTGCATCCTGGCAGAAATCTTCACCTTACGCAGACGGTATGCGTCGCGACGCTCTTGGAGCAGCGCGTTGTACAGTTCCCGCGTGACGTTCAGCGCAAAGCGAAGGCGCTCCGCCTGACGGAACGTGGGATACAGCCGCACGCGTTCGATACGTTTCACGCTTCCTGGAGTCTAGCGACTATCAATGCCATACGCCTGGCAGTCACCGCGTTGCAGGTTCGGCCTGTTCGTGGCTTCACGGCTACGCCTTGCCACCACAACTCACTGCGCTCGTGCAGGCGGTTACACGCCGTCCTGGCGCTCCAAGGGAACATCCTTACGCACCGATTTCGACCGTGACGGTTTCACCCTCGCGCGGTTTGCCCTAGCCGCTTGGCACCCCACCGGCCGAGCGCAGGGGCGCCCAGCGCCTCGCCGTACAATTTAGTACGATTGCGGTACCGAAAGGAGGGCGCTATGCCCCGCATCACGCCGTTTTTGTGGTTCGACTCGCAAGCCGAAGAGGCAGCAAACTTCTACGTCTCGATTTTCAAGAATTCGCGCATTACCGACGTGAGCCGCTACGGCGAAACCGGCCCCGGTCCGAGGGGTTCGGTCATGACGGTCGAGTTCCAACTCGATGGCCAGGACTTCATGGCGCTCAACGCGCCGTCTCGTTCATCGACTCCACCCTCGGATGAGTTCTCGCAAGGGAAGATCGCACTCTTCGTCGGCTGCGAAACGCAGGCGGAGGTCGATCGGCTTTGGGACAAGCTCTCCGAGGACGGCGGCGAGCAGCTGCCGTGCGGCTGGGTTCAAGACAAGTACGGGTTCGCATGGAACATCGTGCCGAGCGGAATGCGCGAGATTTTGGGCGACCCGGATGAGGACCGCTCGCAGCGCGCCATGCAGGCGATGCTGCACATGCGCAAACTCGACATCGACGAACTTCGGAGGGTTTACAACGCATGAAAACCGCAAGCGAGATCGGAGTCAAGCATCGTGCCGATGCCGGACGGTACGACCATCACGATCGGGCTATTCCGCGATCCTGAAGGCCGCACCGTTGGCGTGGTCGACGTCGGCGCGATGTGACTACCGGAAAGGTCTGCCCGGAGGACGACCGTCATGGCGTCCTCCGTGCGGATAGTATCCGCCGCGCGAACGCGGAGCGACGTACGTGCGGCCGTGGAAGGTTCCGCCGCGATAGACGGCGTTTACGCGCACGCCGTTGTACACGCGAGCGTGACCGGCGTAGTAATAGCGCGCACCACCGAAGTAGCCGCCGTGCCACCAACCGCGATTGCCGAAGAAGAACCCGAGGCTGATCGTCGGTCCGTAGTAGTACCAGGGATGCCCGGCGTAGTACGGTATGCCGCCATAGTACGTGTACGGCGTGTCGACTTCATTTGCCGCGAAATATGGCCCGGCGTTGTAGCCGAGGATGCTGACGACCATGCCCGGCGCGAGCGTCAGGCCGGTCGGATTGATGATCGTGCCGTCGTGCAGTTGTACGTTGTCGACGAACCCGCGATCGTCTTGAACCGTCAGACTATACGCACCGTCGAACGAGGTGATCCGTCCCTGGATCTGTTCGTCCTGGTAGCCCGGACCGGCGTTCGGTTCTGCATACGAGGGAACGTCCTGCGCAGCCGCTGCAATCGGCGTGAGGAAAGCGAGTGCCGCAAGCGCGGCGAGAATTTTAGTACGCATACGCTGTAAGAAACGGATTCCGGCGCCGGAAGATGCTTGATCGGGGAGCAGTCTGGTCGAATTTTAATGTTGAGAGAGCGCCCGGCCGGAGGAAGCTGAGAAGCGCTCGTCGATTTGCGTAAACCGCGCGTTCATTTTCGAGCGCAGCGTGCCGACTTCTGTACGCAACCCTTCGAGCTGACGGTCCATTCCGTTCAGACGATCGGCAATTTGCTGGTTCGCGCCTTCAATGTGAAGACACGATCACGATGGCCGTCCTCGTTTCGTCGAGCCACACGGCGTTACCGCCGATCGGATCGGCGAGGTGCGTAAACGCGGCGCCGATTTCATCGCGGGTGCACGCGCGGGTCGCGCCTGCGTTTGTGAGATTCTGCTGGACGAGGAGCATCGCGGCATCGAGCGTGAGGTGAGCGGCGTTGGGCGGATCGGCCTGTGCGGCCGCAGCGGCCTGCGCGGCGTAGCCTTCTTCGGTGATTACCTGGGCGGCGTAGGCGACGCGCTTACGCTCGCCGTGCGTGCGGTCCCAGAGCACGTCGAGCATCGGGTCCTCGGCAAAGCCGGGCGCAAAGCACGATCGCAGTTCGAGTGGGTTCAGGCGTTCTTGCAGCGCGGTGACGAGGTCGTCGATCGTCCATGCGCTGACCCTGTGCGTAAGCAGCTCGCTGTGCAGTTCGACCTCTTCGGAGAAGCCGGGGCCGATCAGCGTGCAGAATTGCGCATTGTATTCGGTGGCGAACTTGGAGGCTTCGACGGCATCGGGCTGGGTGACGACGCCGCGACCGCTCTTGCACTCGAGCATCGCGCGATAGCCGAGCGGACCGAGTTGCGCATCGATGGTGCCGTCGGGTGCCATGTGCCCGCCGAGGTGCGTGGTGCGGAAGCCCAGATGCGCGAAGGCGTCGCAGACCGCGACCTCCCATCCGGACGGGTCGGTGCCGGAGACCGTTTTCTGCAGACGCGCGATGAGGGACGTCGTGGCTTCGTCTGGTGCACGCGACTGTGGCAGCGCGATGTCGGGCCAATCGTCGAGCGGCTCGTTGATGCGAAACGTGCGATCGGGGTTCTGCACGATCGGCGGCTTGCGATCGTGCCCTCTGCTGCGCGCGATGAATTCGGTGAGCGCGACATAGACGTATTTTTCCGATGTGGCCTGGGTGAGCAGTCCGCGCCCGATCGCGGCGTGGAGGATCTTCTGCGCATCGCGAGAGTGCCCGTCGGCAAGAACCTCAATCGCAGCGCGGATGACGTGGCCACGAGGTTGTGTCGAAGGGACCATGGTTTGCGGCTCGGCTTGCGCGATTCCGGCGAAGGCTTGCGGTGGAATCGCGTCGGTCTGCGCGGCGAAGAGATCCCCTCGACTTTCGAGGCGCTGCACGACCTGCGCCGTCGTGAACTGCAGAACGCCAGGCTCGAGGCCGGTAAGTTCGGCCCAGGTGACCGGTGCAACGGCATATCGCCTGTCGGGCCCGCGCAAGCTATAGGGCAGCGCGCTGTGCAGCCCGGGGGCATTCGATTTCACATGAACGTGGACGCGCGTGCCGCCGGCGCTATTCGGCTCGGTCGTAAAGTTGTTCGGATGTCGGATCGCGGCATCGTTCGCGAGGGTGTGCAGCCACGCGCGCACCGCCGGGTACTCGGGGGCGTCGCTGAACGGTAGGTAGAGCACGATGCCGCCGTTCCCATCGAGCAGCGGAATCGCCTCGAGTCTCCGAGCGCGCAGCATCGCGTGCATGAGCAGTGCGGCGTCGCGCACCGCTCCGGGTGCGAGCGCGCCGTCACCGGCCTCGAGGAGGATGCGCGCGTAGTGCATCGTCAGCGGATCGCCGGCGGTGGGCGTCCAGGAGTGGAACTCGATGGCGCCGTGATCCTTCACGAGCCATTCGAGCGCATAGGGTTCGAGGAGGAAGTAGGACTTTGCCGGACCCGACGTCGATGGGACGCTTACGGTCGGTAAGCGGTGTGAGGGCGAGAGGACCGGGCCGCGCCAGACCGGGTTCACGCCGTCAGGAAAGATGTTCCACGCAAACGGGATGCCGCGAAACGAAGCGACGATATAGGGCGTCACCACTTCGTAATATGAAAGCGCATCCGCTGTAAGGGGCCGCACCACGCTCACGCTCCTTAAGGCAACTGGAATAACTCAGGTAGCGTTTCGCTCCTCGGATTACGCGGCCCCGCGTCCTCTCGGGATGGCGGACGGTTCTTGCTGGTGGCGGCCGCCGCGCTGCCTTGGCTTCCCGCGCTGCTGAACTCAATTGCCAACGTCGTTCGGGCGCTTCACGGGCATTGAACCGTCCCGAGTTGCAACCTCTACGCGGTAGGCGCTATTCGACCGTCTCGTAGAGGTCGGCGATGGAAACGCCGGTTACGTTTGGAGCCCCTACCAAGGCCGGATCAATGCCTCGACGACCGATGAGCAAACGAGGCATGTCTGCCGGGGCGTCTGTCAATTTGCGAATATCAGCCTCTAGGTCGTCCAAGGTGCGGCGATCCAACGGACGATCGCGCCATTTTACGCTGCCGGCGAAGGACGGGCGTCGATTCACCGCGCCAAGGACGTCGATCTCGTACTGACCATCGCGCGACCACCAGCTTCCGACATCATCTGCTCGCAGCGCGTGCGCACGCACGCGCGCGATGCAATAGTCGCGCGCAATTTGCTCAAAGATGTCGCCCATGAAGTCATCCAGATACGGCAAGATCTGCTCATCGACAACGTTTACACCTAAGCCGCGGGTGATTGGCCCGCGATTACGATGAATGAATCTGAAGTAAAACCGGAAATATGGATCGGCAATTCGATAGATTGACTGCCGCGAACGATCCGGATCTTCCGTTACCGGCACACGCTTTTCAATTAATCCAATTTCCAACAGTCGATCGAGCGGACGCGTCGACGTCAGCGCGGCCTGCTGTTTGATGTCGTTCCATCGCGTAGCGCCATTCGCAATAGCTTGCAAAATCCTGTACGGTGCACTGGCATCCTCGAGATCCGTGGACAGAACGCTTACCGCGGAGTCAAAAAGCAAGCCGGCCGGATCTGCGAACAGGCGAATGATATTCTCGCGAAGGTTTTCTTGTTCGCGCCACTGTCGCAGATAGAACGGCGTGCCACCGAGCATACCGAAAATACGTGCATGATCATCATGAGATAGGTGCGGAGTAAAGAGCGCTGCGTCACGATACGAAAGCGGCCCTAAACGAATCTTATCGGAGAAGCGCTGGTGGAGGGGTTCTGCGTGCCCGTCGAGGGCAGCCATAAAGGCCTGCGCCGATCCGCTAAGCACAAGCATGATGTCCGAGCCTTGGCCCCACGTATCCCACCAGCGCTGCAACACCGATTCGAGGCCATCGACGGACTGTGAGAGGTAGGGGTACTCGTCGAGCACGACCAAGAGCCGGCCGCCGGCATGCTCTCCAACAAACCGCAACGCGGCCTCCCAGCCTGGGAAACTGTAGCCTTCTGGTAAGCCGTCATTTCCTAGCGTGGCCCGAACAGCCTCGGTAAACGCCTGCAGTTCGAGCGCGGGTGCCTGGCGGGTGGCCTGGTAGAACACCGCCCGCTTGCCTTGCGCAAACCGCTGCAATAGAAAGGACTTGCCTATGCGTCGGCGGCCATAGAGCAAGACGAGTCGCCCCTGTCCCTGAGCGTCATACGCCTGCTGGAGTTGGGCGAGCTCGCGCTGGCGCCCGATGAACTGCTGCGCTGCCATGCCTAGTTAATATGCATGGCGTGCATGTAGCCTGTCAAGCATGTTGCTAATTAAGCACATTGCTGCCTAGGCATTTACTAGCCCGCACCCTTTTCGTTGTAACTGCCTTGCAACGCATCCTACGCTGCAACCGGCTCCGCACCGGTATCCGGGAGTCTTGAGAGCGCCAACTGCGCTCGCCGGCGGATCTCCAGCGCCGCGTTGACGTCCGCATGGGTCGAAAACCCGCAGCGAACGCACGTAAAGCGCCTTCTCCGTCGACTTTCTCGCTCGCAAGCGCCGCACTTCGCGCAGGTCTGCGATGAGAAATGGGCGTCCACCTCAACCACCATACGCCCAGCCTCTGCCGCTTTAGCGATGATGAATCCTCGAAGTAGACCAAAACTTGCATCCAGCATCCGCCGATTCAATCCAGCTTTGGCCGCGACGTTGCGGCCCGGCTCCTGGAGCGTGCCTTTTGCGCTGCGCGTCATGTTGCGCACGTTGAGCGCTTCGATCGCGATGACGCCTGTGCAGGCGACGATCTTGCCCGCCAGCGTATACAGCGTCTGCCGGCGACGATTCGCTTCCCGTTCCTTGGCGCGAGCTAGGCGCAGTACCGCGGCTTTGCGGGCGGGATCGTGCCGATTCAGAGCGCGGCCGCGTGAATCGCGCTGCGTGATTGCCTCGAGCGCGCGTTGATGATGAGCGATACGCTGCCGATTGCGCTCGGCGTGCGCGGGATTATCGTGTAATCGGCCTTCGCTGGTTGCCGCCAATACGTGAATGCCGCGGTCGACACCGACGATCCGCCGCAGATCGACCGGTCCTTGCACCTCGGCTCGTTCGCATTCGAAACAGGCGTACCAGCGGCCGTTACGTTCCAGGATCCATGCCCGCCCGAACGGTGGGACCGATCGGCCTTTACGCAGCCTCACGCGGCCGATGCCGGGGATCCTCACCGAGCGTTGCACCGCATCGAACGTGAGCGCGCGATTGCCGTGTGGAAATGCCAGCTGCTTCCAGCGGGCCGCCGGCTTGAAGCGCGGAAAGCCCGGGGTCTTGCCTCGCTCGATGCGTCGGAAGAACGCCTGCATCGCCAGGTCGAGGCGATGCAGTACGGCGTCTTCGCATTCCCGGTAGACTGCCGCAAGGCGGCCGTCAAGACGGTCAATCGGCTTGCGCAGTGCCGTGATTTCCGCGTA
>Ga0335074_10000188_pt1 | contig 98455 bp, 88 predicted proteins | sample Lox_Sample_23_FD_206715 | JGI IMG/M metagenome (GOLD analysis project Ga0335074, IMG submission 206715) | Soil microbial communities from Loxahatchee National Wildlife Refuge, Florida, United States - Lox_Sample_2.3 | ecosystem: Environmental > Terrestrial > Soil > Wetlands | place: USA... | reverse complement strand
GAGCGCGCTCGCGAGCTCGGCCACCGACAGTCCTTCGGGGTGGGCGGCGAGCACCTCCAGCGCACGAAGGCCGCGGTCGAGCGTGTGCGAGTGCGTCGCGGGGGACATAGGGGATGGTGTGGCTTTCGACACAGCGGGAGCGGACGCTACCGCCGCGGTCGGGTCGCCGTCCCGGAGCGGGGGTGCCGCGGGCGCATCGGTCCATCATCGCACAAATATGTTGCAACTTGTACAGATAGCGTGTAGCGTACGCCACGAAAAGGAGGTATCGGAGTGGGAGCCCGAACAGGTTCGGAATACATCGAACGGCTCGCGCAGAGCCGTCCCGTGGTTGAGATCAATGGCGAGCGGATCGCCGGGTCGGTCACCGAGCACCCGGCGCTCGGGGGCGTCGTTCGCAGCTACGCCGAGCTCTATGACCTACAGCACGCCGGCGAGCTGCACGACGTGCTCACGTATGAATCTCCGTCGAGCGGGGAGCGGGTGGGAACCTCGTTCATGGTCCCGCGGGAGCCTGAGGATCTGGCCAAGCGCCGCCGCGCGTTCAAAGCCTGGGCTGACTACAGCCTGGGGACGCTCGGGCGGACGGGCGATTACCTGAACTCCGCGCTGATGGCGCTGAGCGAGGCCGGGGGCTGGTTCGCCCAGGCGGATCCCCAGTTCGGCGAGAACATCCGCGCCTACTACGAGAAGGTCCGCGAAGAGGATCTGCTGACCACACACACACTGATCCCGCCGCAGGCCAACCGAGCGGTCGGCCCGGGACAGGAGATAGACGGGCGCGCGCTGGGGGCCCACGTGGTTTCCGAGGACGACAACGGCGTTGTCATCCGCGGCGCACGCATGCTGGCCACGATTGGGCCGATCGCCGACGAACTGCTCGTTTTCCCGTCGACCGTCCTGCGGGGAGTTCCCGAGGATGCCCCCTATTCGTTCGCGTTCGCGATCAACTGTGACGCGCCCGGGCTGCGGTTCATCTGCCGGGAAAACCTGGACTACGGCCGAAATCATCCGCTGGGCAGCCGCTTCGACGAGATCGACGCCGTCGTCGTGTTCGATGACGTCCACGTCCCCTGGGAGCGGGTGTTCATGCTCGATCACCCCGAACTGTGCAACTCGTTCTACACGGAAACGTCGGCGGTTGTGCACATGACCCATCAGGTGACGGCGCGTACGACGGCGAAGGCTGAGGCCTTCCTCGGCTTGCTGTCACTAATGACCGAGGCGATTGGGATCGAACAGTTCAGTCATATTCAGGAGGATCTGGCTGAGGTGATCACGATCGTCGGGACCTTGCGCGGCCTCGTTCGCGCGGCGGAGGCGGACGCCACCCTGAACCCCAATGGTGTGCTGACGCCGGCGTGGGAGCCGCTGAACACGGCGCGGAACTGGTTCCCACGCGCCTCGCAGCGACTGCCCGAGATCGTGCGCAAGTTCGGCGCCAGCGGGCTGATGGCGGTCCCGACCGAGGGCGACATCGTCGGCTCCGCGGCAGGCGACATCGAACGCTATCTCCAGTCCGCGGCGCTCGCGGGCCCCGAGCGGGTTCGTCTGTTCCGCCTTGCGTGGGATCTGTCGGTCTCGGGGTTCGCCGGACGACAGAACCTGTACGAGTACTACTTCTTCGGCGATCCGGTGCGGATGGCCGGGGCGATTCTCAAGGCGACCGACCGCGAGCCGTACAAGGCACGCGTCCGCGCCTTCCTGGATCGTGTCAGCGAGCCGGCGACGGCCGCCGTCTGAGCGCCCGAGTGCTCATGGGCGAGGCGCACACGAGAGGACGAGCGAGGCTCGACACTGCCTCGCTCCGATCCTGTTTGGGCCGGTTTGCCACCGGTGTGACAGTGGTGACGTTCGATGGACCGTCCGGAGCGCACGGGATCACCGTGAATTCGTTCACCGCCGTGTCGCTGGAGCCGCCGCTCGTGCTGGTGAGTGTGGCGCGGAGGGCGCGATCACACGATGCGCTCAGGGGACGGCCATTCTGCGTAAACGTCCTCGGCGCCGAGCAGGAAGCGATCGCTCGGCGGTTCGCGGGTGGCGATGCGAGCGCGGTGACGTGGACGGACGGGACACGCGCGCCGCGCCTCGCCGGGGCCCTCGCCCACGTGGAGTGCCGTCCGTGGCGCGATCACGAGTGTGGTGACCACACGCTGTTTATCGGCGAGGTGGTCGACTTCCGCTATCGGGACGGCGACGCGCTTGGCTTTCACACGAGCCGGTTCATGACGATTCCGGATGTCCAACTGGGAATCGAGAGCCTGACCTGATCGGAGTACGGTTGTAGCAGCATGAGCAGCGTTGGGACGCCGCGCCGACGTCGTTACGATCCCGCCCGTCGCCGCAGGATCGCCGAAGCCGCCGTCCGGGTAGTGGCCCGCGACGGCGTCGATGAGCTGACCCATCGGGCCGTGGCCGAGGAGGCCGATGTACCCCTGGGGTCGATGACGTATCACTTCGCCGACAAGGACGACCTATTGAGGGCCGCCGTCGAGGTGGCCGAGGCGGCGAACCGGGATATGCTCGCGCGGACGCTCGAAGCCTTTCAGCCATCGCACGATCTGGCGGGCGCGATGGCGCGGCTCGTCGAGCACCTCACCGGTCCCGATCGTAAGCAGCTGGAGCTCGACTACGAGCTGTATCTGGCGGCTCGGCGTCGCGAGGCATTGAGGCCGTGCGCGCGGCGGTGGATCGACGACTGCTACGAGCTGACGCGGCGATATACCGACGAGCGCACCGCGGCCGCGCTCTCCTACCTGCTCGACGGCATGCTCGTCCAGTCCGTGGTCGCCGGCGAGCCGATTGACGCCAGCGCCGCAGCCGCGGTGATGCGGCGCGTCATAAACGGGCCGTAGCAGCAACTCGACGCACGTGCGGCCCGCTGGTATGCTCGCACCTTCCGTTATGTACAAATGTACGCAACGCGGCGGCGCGACCCGGGGACGACGAACGCGCACCCTCAACCGGTGCGCCGGAGGGGCGGCGCCATGAAGCCACCGCGCTTTCGGTATCTCGCGGCTGACTCGGTGGAGGAGGCAGTCGGTCACCTCGCCGCGCACGGACCGGAAGCCCGAGTTCTCGCCGGAGGTCAAAGCCTCATGCCGCTGCTCAATCGGCGTCTGGTCCGGCCGTCGGTGATCATCGATATCAGCCGGGCTCGAGACCTCGCCTACATCGATCTCGCCGATGAGCTCAGGCTGGGCGCCGGCGTGACGCAGATGGCTCTCGAGCGTTCGACACCCGTCCGCCGGACGGTGCCCTTGCTCGCCCAGGCACTCGCTTGGGTGGGCAGCGTCGCCACCAAGAACCGCGGCACCGTCGGTGGGAGCGCCGCGTTCGCCGATCCGGCCGCCGAGATCCCCGCGGCGCTGCTCGCGCTTGACGCCCGACTGATCGCCACGAACTCCAGCGGATCGCGTGAGCTCGGCGCGAGCGAGTTCGTCACGGGCCCGTTTCGCACCGCGCTCGAGCCGGACGAACTCGTCACCGAGATTCGGGTGGCGCCCGACCTCCCGGGGACCCGCACGAGGTTCATCGAGGTGAGCAGACGGCCCGGCGGCTCGCGCGCGATCGTGGGTGTCGCGCTCGCCGCCCGGCTCGACGACGATCGCACGTGTCGGTCAATCCGGATCGCGCTCTCCGGTGTCGGGGAGGCGCCCATCCGCGCCCGTGGCGCCGAGCGCCTGCTGATCGGGGCGACGATCCGGAGTGGGCTGGTTCGCGAAGCAGCGCGTGCGGTCAACGACGATATGGACCCACCAGCCGACGCGCTCGCCTCGAGGGCGACTCGGCGATCACTGGCGGTCGCCCTCGTGCACAAGGGCCTGATCGCCGCCACCAACGCGATATGAGGACGGTGCCGACGAGCCACGACCCGGAGGCGGATCCGGTCACGATCGCCCTCACCGTGAACGGTGAGCCGCGATCGGCGAGCGCCGAGCCGCGCACGCTGCTCGTCGACTTTCTGCGTCACCACCTAGGGCTCACCGGCACCCACGTGGGTTGCGAGCAGGGCGTGTGCGGAGCCTGCTCGGTGCTCCTGGACGGCGAGCTCGTGCGCTCGTGCCTGATGCTGGCGATCCAGGCCGCGGGCGGACGTATCGAGACCGTGGAGTCGCTGGGCCGACCGGACTCGCTGCATCCCATCCAGATGGCGTTTCGCGAGCACCACGCGTTGCAGTGTGGGTTCTGCACGCCGGGGTTCCTGATGGCCACCAAGGCGCTGCTGGCCGAGAACGCCGCGCCCAGCGAGGCGGAGATCAGGGACTATCTCCGCGGCAACATCTGCCGCTGCACGGGTTACGCCGGCATCGTGACCGCGGTCGGCGCGGCCGCCCGGGCGCTCGGGGACGAGCGGGGATGAGCGCGCCACGCAGTTTTGGCCGGCACATCGGCCAGCGGCGCTCGCGCGTCGAGGATGCGCGTCTGCTGACCGGCGCCGGGGGGTTCGTCGACGACGTCGAATTGAGCGGCATGCTGCACGCGGCGTTCGTGCGCAGCCCCCACGCCCATGCCCGAATCGTCGCCATCGACGTCGAGCCGGCGCTAGCCCTGGACGGAGTGCACGCGGTCGTGACCGGCCAGGACCTCCGGGGCGTGGTTGAGCCATTCGTCTCGGCGCTCGGCCGGCCCGAGGTCCGGACGCTGGTGCGCGACGTCCTCGCCGTGGACCGTGCACGCCACGTGGGCGACGCCGTCGCGGTCGTGGTCGGCGACTCGCGCTACGTGGCGGAGGACGGCTGCGAGCTGGTGCGGGTCGAGTACGAGCCGCTCCCGGCGGTCGCGGATCCATGCCGCGCGCTCGAACCCGACGCGCCGCAGCTTGACCCTTCCGCCCCCGGCAACCTTGTCGCCGACATCACCCTGGAGAGTGGGGAGGTGCCCGCGCTGTTTGATGCCGCCGACCACGTCTTCCGCAAGCGGCTGAAAGCGCAGCGACACTGGGGCGCGCCGCTCGAGGCCGACGGCGTGGTGGCGAGCTTCGACGCGACCATCGGAGAGCTGACGATCTGGTGCACGACGCAGATGCCACACCCGACGCAGGCGCTGATCGCGGCCGTCCTCGGGCTACCGGCCTCGCAGGTCCGGGTCATCGCCCGGGATATGGGCGGGGGGTTCGGGTCGCGCGCCCGCACCTCGATCGAGGAGGCGGTCATCCCGGCGCTCGCCCGGATGCTACGAAGGCCGGTCAAGTGGATCGCCGACCGTTCGGAGACGCTGATCGCTGGCGTCCACGCCAAGGAGATGGTCGTCGACCTGGGGATCGCGGTGCGGGACGGCTGGTTCGTCGCCATGCGGGCGGACGTGATCAGCGACGCCGGCGCGTACTCACTATTTCCGTTCACCTCAATGGTGGATGCACTCAGCGCGCCGGCGGCGATTCCCGGCATCTATCAGCCCAGCGCCGTGGCGTACCGGACGCGCTCGGTGCTCACCAACAAATCCTGGTCGGGGCCGTATCGAGGCATCGGCCAGGGGGTGAGCCAGGTGGTCCGCGAACTGCTGATCGACGAGATCGCGCGTGCTCTGAACGAGGACCCGGTCGAACTGCGCTTGCGCAACATGGCAAGCGGCGAGCGCCCCTACCGCACTCCCACGGGCCTCGGCTACGACGGGGGCAGCTATCGCCAGGCGCTCCGTGCCGTATGCGAGATGATCGACTACGACGGCGTGCGAGGCGAGCAACAGCGTCGGCGGGCCGCCGGCCACGCCTCGTGTCTGGGCATCGGCGTTGGCCCCTATGTCGAGTTCTCGGGCTGGAGCGGCGAGCTCGGTCACGCTCACGGATACCCGTCGGACTACTTCGACAGCGCGACCGTGAGCGTCGGACCGGATGGGTCGGTGGTCATCAGCACCGGCGCCCAGTCGCACGGGCAGGGTCATGAGACCACGCTGGCTCAAGTGGCCGCCGACGGCCTCGGCGTTCGTCCCGAGGACATCGTCGTGCGCGAGGGCGACACCGCCACGAGCGCGTGGGGGATGGGGACGTGGGGGTCGCGGACCGCCGTGATCTACGGCGGTGCGGTCCTGCGCGCTGCGCGCGAGGTACGCGAACGGATCGCCCAGCTCGCCGGCCACATGCTCGAGTGCGATCCCGCCGATGTCGTGATCGAGGACGGCCTGGTCTGGGTGAGCGGCTCACCGTCGACCGCGATCGCGTTCGCCGACGTGGCGGGCTTCGCGTACTTCGGGACCGAGATCGCAGGGCACTCCGCCTCGCGAGGAGGCCGGCCCGCCGAGCTCGAGCTCCCCCTCAGCGTGACGCGTTCCTACAGCCCGCCGCAGACCTTCAGCAACGGCGCGGTCGCCGCCGTGGTCGAGGTTCGTCCGGACACCGGCGTGGTCAACGTCGAGCGGATCGCGTTCGTCGAGGACTGCGGGACGATGCTCAACCCGATGATCGTGGACGGGCAGATCAGGGGTTCGGTCGCCCAGGCGATCGGGGCGGCCCTGTTCGAAGAGCTCTCATACGCCGAGGACGGCTCATTTCTGTCGCCCACCCTTCAGGACTACCTGTTGCCCACGACCCTCGACATGCCCGCGATCGAGATCGGCCATCTTGCCACGCCCTCACCACTGACCGAGGGCGGCATCAAGGGGATGGGGGAGGTAGGCATGGTGTGCGGACCGGCCGTGATCGCCTGCGCGGTTGCCGACGCGCTCGCGCCGCTGGGTGTATCAGTCGATCGCCTGCCGCTCGACCCGGACGCGGTGCTTGAGGCCATCCGCCGATCGGCTTTGACCGGCACGCATGACGCCGCGCACGAACGTCCGACCCAGACAGGAGGGACCCGGACCTGATGGAACGAACCGCGACGGACATCGAGCCCGTGGCCGGCTACGAGTCGTGGCCGCCGGACGAAGCCACGATGCGCTGCCCGTTTGACTACTTCGCGCAAATTCGCGAGCACGCAGCCGTCTACCGATATCCGCAGCCAAGCCTCGAGGGCGTGTTCACCTACTTGATCACCGGCTTTGAGGAGTGTGCCTCGGTGCTGACGCGCGCCGACGTGTTCGTCAACGACCTGACCGGTGTGAACCCGTCCTTCGAGGAGAATCTCGAGCCCTCGCCCCTGCCCGAGGTCCCGACCTTCTACGAGGAGCGCAACATCTTCTTCGCCGACGGTGAGGATCACCGGATCAAGCGCGGCTGGGGGCTCGGCCTATTCGTTCCCGAACGCCTCGAGAGCTTCCGTCCGATCGTCGAGCGCGAGGTCGATCGCCTGATCGACGCGTTCGCCGCCGACGGTCGGTGCGACTTCCGCAAGCAGTTCTCTGACCAGATGCCGATGCGCGTCGTACGGCAAATCATCGGGCTCGGGCCGGAGGCCGACCCGCTGATCAAGCGACTCTCCGCGACGCTCGCGGCCGGCGCCCCTGACAGCGCGCCGGTCATCGCCGCCGAACATGCCGAGGAGCTGCGAGAGGCATCGATGGACCTGCTCACGCTCTGCGCGCGCCGGGTGCTGCAGCGCCATGAGCATCCGGTCGGCGGAGACTACGTATCCGAACTGGTGCAGAAACAGGTGGCCCGGGACGGCGCCCTCGATCCCAACGCCTTGGCCAAGCACATCATGGTCACGATCTTCGGCGCCGACCACGTGATGGGTGGTCACCTCGCCGATCTCGCGGGCCGCGTCGCGCGGCACGCGGAGCTTCAGGAGCGCCTGCGCGGCGATCGTTCCCTGATCCGACAGTTCGCGCTCGAAACACTGCGCAGCGAGGGTCCGGTTCCGTGGTTGTTCCGTAAATGCACCGCCGACACCGTAGTTGGCGGCGTCGAAATCCCCGCCGGCGCCCGAACGATCGTCGCGACACTCGCGGCAAACCTCGACCCGGGCGAATTCCCCGATCCCGCGAGCTTTCGCATCGACCGCCCGAACCTCGAGCGCAATCAACTCTCGCTCGGTCGTGGGCGGCACCGTTGCGTGGGGGCGCCAATGGCACGGCTCCAAGCCGAGGTCACACTCGACCGGATGCTCGACCGGCTGGGGGAGATCCGCCTCGACACCGACCGGAGCGACCTCTCGCCCGAGCCGAGCTTCGGCTTTCGCGTGCCCACCGCGGTCCATCTCGTGTTCATTGCAAGAGAAGCAACGGCGAGCGTCGATTAGCGATGAGGGACCGATCGGGCCCGTGGGCGTTTAGCGGTCCGCCGACGTGGCCAACGGTGGCTCGCTGACCGTCTCCCAGAGAACGTCATGTACGCCGCCCCCGACGAGGCGGTTGTACTCACGGATCGCTTCGCCGGCCTCGGCGAAGAACGCGTCGTAGTCCGCGCGCTCGGCGTATTCGTCGATGTCCATGACCTCTCCGTCGCGCTGCAGGCGCCGATGCGACGTCATGTACTTCATCGCCGGCTCGGCGACGCGGCGGATGAGCTCAGGATGGGATCGCTCGACCAGCTCGACGTGCTCGAGCGGGTGTGGGATCCGGACGGTGACGAGCAGGGACATCGATCCTCCGTTCAGTCCTTCGCGAGTGTTCGATAAAAGGACATATTTACACGTCTATCGATCCACATGTATGGTACGCACATGATCACCGCGTCCCGTGCACCCAGAACCCCGGCTCGCGCCGAGCCCGTCGGCAGTCTCCTGCGCAACCCTCGAATCACTGAGCGGATGAACCGCATGTACGAAGGCGAGACGACGGCGTTCCGCGCGCCGGTGCTTCGCGATCGCCCCCAGCTGATCGCCGAGCTTAACCGCGCCGCGGACGAGGCCATCGGCGAGCTCGTGCGCCGCCAGATCGATGCCGGACTCGACGTGGTCACCGACGGCGAAGTCCGGCGGGCTACCTTCCTGGGTTCGCTCTACGATGCGCTCGAGGGAGTCGGTCCCGCGGCCGAGAGGCTGATCGGCGAGGACGATCAGGGCAATGTCCAATACGAGTGGCTCAACGATCCGATCGTCACCGGTCGGCTGCGCAAGACGTTCAGCCCGGCGGCCGAAGAGGCGACGTACCTGCGCTCGCTGACCGACTTCCCGTTCAAGATCACGCTGCCAGCGCCGTCGTATTACTTCTCCGACTTCATCGCGATTGACGGCTCGGGCTACGCCAGCAAACTCGAACTGGTGCAGGACGTGGTTGCGATCGAGCGCGCCTTGGTGGCTGAGGTCATCGCCGCGGGAGCGCGGTGGATTCAGTTCGACTTTCCGATCTACCCCGCGCTGGTCGCGACCGAGACCAGCGTCGACTTCGGAATGACGGTCGCCCAGGCCGGCGGAGACACCGACTGGCTGCTCGAGCAGGCGCTGGCCGTTGACCGGGCCGTGACCGAGGGCATCCCGGCCGAGGTGACGGTTGGCCTTCACCTGTGCCGGGGCAACATCGAGGGCGGATTCTGGAGCGGCTCGGTCGCGCCGATCGCCGAGCGGATCTTCAACGAGCTGCCCCACCAGCGCTTTTTGTTCGAGTGGGAGGACACGGCCCGGGAGGGCGGCTACGAGCCGATCAAGTACGTGCCCAAGGACCGGATCATGGCGATGGGGGTCGTCAGCACCAAGACGCCCGAGCTCGAGAGCGAGGACGAGATCCTGAACCGATTTGAGGAGGCGAGCCGGTTCCTCGACATCAAGCAGCTCGCGCTGTGCCCGCAGTGCGGGTTCGCGTCGTTGTTCGGCGACCACCTGGTCCAGGCCGAGGACGCGCAGTGGCGCAAACTCGAGCTGATCGGTCGCGTCGCCGAGCGGATCTGGGGAAGGGGATAAGGCGGTGAACACGACTTATCGCACGCACGTCGTCGGCTCGCTTCTGCGGCCCGCCTACCTGACCCAGGCACGGGCGCAGCTCGATGCGGGCGCGATCTCGCCTGCGGAGTTCAAGCGGGTCGAGGATCGGGCGGTCGACCAGGCGATCGCGCTCCAGGAGGGTCTCGGGATCGACGTGATCACCGACGGTGAGATGCGCCGGTTTACGTTCTTCGACCAGCTCCTGACCGCAGTCACCGGTATCTCCGATGTTCCTGCGCCTCCGGTGCAGTTCTTTGCCGACGATCCTTCGGAGAACATCGTCTTTCAGAGTCCGGAGTCGGTGACCGGCGAGGTGACGCGCCGGCGGATGCTCACCGTCGAGGAGTTCTCCTACGCGCGCGCACGCGCGCGCGTCCCGCTGAAGGTGACACTGCCCAGCCCACTAATGCTGTACGCGGTGTGGTCTCCCGAGCACACGCGTGCGGTGTATCCGGATCCGTTTGAGCTCTTCCGCGTGGGCGCAGAGTTGATCCGCGAAGAGGTCGTCGAACTGGCCCGGCTCGGTTGCGAGCGCGTCCAGATCGACGCGCCCGAGATCACCGTGCTCGTGGACGAGGAGCAGAAGGCTCACTGGGAGCAGCTGGGGATTTCCACGGCCCGGGTGATGACCGAAGGCTACGAGCTGATCGACTCGATCACAGACGTCCCGGGGGTGCATTTTGGCCTGCATCTATGCCGCGGTAACTTCGAGAGCCGGTGGGCGGGTCAGGGCGGCTATGAGGCGATGTCGCGCGAGCTGTTTAACCGATGCAAGGGGTTCGACGAGTATCTGCTCGAATACGACAGTCCCCGTGCCGGCTCGTTTGACGCGCTCGCCGACGCGCCGGATGACAAGCTGGTGGTGCTCGGGCTGGTCTCCACCAAGCAAGACGAGCTCGAGGACCGGGCCACGATCGTGAGCCGGATCGAGGATGCGGCTTCGCGGCTTCCACGCGACCAGCTTGCGCTGAGCACCCAGTGCGGGTTCGCGTCGGTGGCGACCGGCAACAACATCAGCGAGCACGGGCAGGAGGCGAAGCTCCGGTTAGTCGCGGAGGTTGCCTCGCAGGTCTGGGGCTGAAGCCTGCTCGTCCTGGTGGGCGCAAGCAGCCGAGGAATCAGAGTGCGCTTGCGATGAGCACCAGCGAGGCTGCCCGCGACGTCGCCAGCTTGCCGGAGTTTCCCGGTGAGTTGTTGGGCGAACTTGGCGGTGAGCCGACTCCGCTGACAGAACGGTTGTTCGCGGCGGCCGCTGACACACCGTTGCGACTGGGTGCAGATGGGCTAGTACTGCTCCGCAACCACGATCTGGCCGCAGTTGCCTCGAACTCGGCGGCCGGAAACGCACCCGCGGATTCGTTTGTCAGCGATCCGGTGACACTGCGCCTGCTCGAGAACCACATCTTCACGATGAATCCACCCGTACACGGGCCTCGCCGAAGTGCGTTCCTCCGGCAGTTTGGGGCGGGCAAGATCGAGCGCTACCGAGGTCTCGCCGACGCAGTCGTGGAGCAGCTCATCGTCGAGGGCTGCGAGCGCGGCGTGATCGACTTTCACCGCGAATTCGCGGTCCGGGCGACTGTCCGATTCTGGGGAGCGATCGTCGGGCTGAACGTTGGCGAGCAGGCGACTCTCGAGGAGTGCATCGCCGGTGACTATTCGCTCAACTTCCTGCTGGCCCCGTCGGAGGAGGAGGCGTCCCGTCGCGCTGCTGCCAATCAGGTTTACCTTGACACGGTCGCGAACGCGATCGTCCGCTCACTGATCGCGGGCGACGAGGTACTCCTGGAGCTGAAGTCTGGGCTCGATGCCGACGATACGAATCACGGCGGGGCCGAAGAACTCGGGTTGCTGCTGGCAGCGACACTTACCGACGGGTTTCACACACTCGCGGTCGGCATCTCAAACGCGGTACTTGCAGTCTTGGCGCGGCCCGATGTGCACGCCCGACTGCGGGACTCACCGGAGCTGATCGACAACGCGTTCCACGAGGGCACGAGGCTCGAGCCGCCGATTTGTGCCACGCCGCGATACGCGCTAGAGGACTTCGTCTACGACGGCCTACTCATCCCAGGGGGCACGGGCATCACCATGATGTGGATGGCCGGCAACCGCGACCCGCAAGCATTCGACGCGCCGAACGAGTATCACCTGGACCGGGGCGCCGCGCGAGTACGCACGTTCGGCGGCGGCCTGCACATCTGCGCGGGGCGGGCCGCATCGCGACTGCTCGGTACGGCCGTGCTGCGGGGTTTGCTGAACGATCGGACCGAGGTGTCTGCGGCGGGCGGCCCCCCGCGGTGGAAGACGGGGTCGTTCCTTCACGAGCTTGACGCTCTACCGGTTTCGATTTGCCGCTGAACGCCTGATCGGCAACCTAGGCTCCGACGAGGCGCGAGAGGACCGAACTGCTGAGACCCGCCGAGCAGCCGTCGTCCGCCGCCACGACAGAGGCTTGCAGCATGCTTCCGGCGTCGCTGGCTAGGAAGTGAAACACCGGCCCCATCGCCTCGGCGTCGCGGGCCTCGCCGGTCGCGGTCAGCCGGGCCAGCCACGTAGGGGGGGATGGGCTGGCGGCGGCGATCTCGGTGTTGATGAAGCCGGGGATCACCCCCGAGACCCGGATGCCCCTGTCGGCGAGCTCGAGCCCGGCGGACTGGACGACCATGTCCAGGGCGGCCTTGGAGGCCGAGTACGCCACGGTGCCCGGTGCGGCCAGCGCCTGCCGGCCGCCCGGGGACGAGGTGACGAGGACCACGCCGCCCCGCTCCATGTGCGCCAGCCCATAGCGAAGACCACGCATGACGCCGAACAGGTTGACCTCGAGGACCTCGCGGAACGTGTCCAGATCGAGTGCTTCCAGCGGCCCGCACGGTCGCGCGATGCCGGCATTGAGAATCAAGATGTCAAGCCCGCCCAGGGCGCGCACCGCATCGGCAAGCGCCCGCTCGACCGAGGCGTCGTCGCGGACGTCCATCCTCACGAAGGTCGCGCCGACCGAGTCCGCGCGCTGGTGGCCCTGCTCCCGACGGCCGGTCACGACGACGTCCGCGCCCGCCGACACGAAGTGCCTGGCGACGCCCAGTCCGATCCCGGCCGTTCCGCCGGTAATCACAGTGCGCCGGCGCGCGATCGAGAACAGCGCGTCCGTGAAGTCGCTCTTGGCCGGTCGACCCATATTCTCAGACCGATAAGCGCGCCCCGCGCTGCGCGATCGCCTCGATCTCCATCTTCATCCGCGGGTCGGCGAGTTCGCAGATCAGGAGGGCCGCGCACGCCGGCTTCGGGTCGGGCAGCATCTCCCGGAACACCGCGTCCATCTCGAACGCGTACTCCCGCTTGGTCACCATTGGGCGGAAGTAGACGATCTCCGAGAGGGAGCTTCCGACGCTCGTCAGCAGACCCTCCATGTTCGTGATCGCCTGTCGCGCCTGGGCGGCGACGTCATCTGAGATCCCGCCGGACTCGTCGTGCCCGCCCAGCCCCGTGATGAACACGAATTCGTCACCCGCCGCCGCGAGCGAGAACGGATGGAAGTCGGTCGGGTTCGGGATCACCTTGTAGTCGGGCACGTGTGTGTTCCTCCGGTCGTTTTGTCTGACTCTCATCTTCGCGCGACCGTCAGAGCTCCGCCGGCTCGCGCAACTCGGGGACGTGCGCCGTCCGAACATCGACGATCGTGCCGTCGGCGAGACGCGCCGCCGGAATCGCACGTGGCTTGGACGCGAGCGCGGCGCACTCGCTCGCGGTTGTGTACTTGCGTCGGTCCTCGCCGCGGGCCCAGATCGGCCGACCGCCCGGCGGTCGGAACCGCGGCATGACCTGCTCGGCGAACAGACCCATGCTCTTGTCGATCATCCACCGTGGCGTGCTGCCGTGATCGAACATGAGGATGATCCGCCCGGCGTTCATCTCGCTCGTGAGCTCCTCAACCCGCTCGGCGACCGTCTCCGGGGACCCTGCGATCAGGTTCCCCTTGATCATGTCGTCCCAGGTGGTCTCGGAGAAGTCACGGCTGCGATACCCGCCGGTCGCCAGCGCGGTCGCGCGGAGCGAGGTCTCGCTGACGTGCCCCGGGGCAAACGAATCCTGGAAGGTGGAGCGCAGGAAGTTCTGCATCTGCCAGCCAAGGTGCGCCTCGGCCTCGAGCCGGGCCTGCCGATCGGTCTCGGCGGTGTGTATGAGCGCGACGGCCGCGACCTGCTCGGGGCCGGCCGTGTACCCCTGCTGCTCGCACAAGTCGCGAAACAGGTTGATGTTGCGCAGGTTCACCTCGCGTGAGCCGCCGACCACCTGGTAGGTGTAACGGTGCCGGGCACACATCTCGAGCGTCTCGCGCGACCCCGCGGCCGGGATCCAGATCGGCGGGTGGGGCTCCTGCACGGGGCGCGGCCACAGGTTCACGTACGGGACGTGGAAGAACTCGCCCTCAAACTCGAACGGCCCGGGTTCGGTCATGGCTCGGATGAGCAACTCGTGAGCCTCGCGATAACGCGCCCGGGCCAGCGCCGGATTGGTGAGGCCGTAGGCGTGGTACTGGGCGCCGATGCCCATCGGCAGCCCCAGGATCAAGCGTCCGTTCGAGAGCATGTCGACGAGCGCGACCTCCTCGGCGAGCCGGACTGGTGACAGGTACGCGTTGAGCACCGGACCGACCGCGGCGATGAGGATTCGCTCGGTCCGCGCCGCCAGGTACGCCGAGGTGACCATCGCCTGGGCGCTGATCCCGATCGGCGTGTTGTGATGCTCGGAGTGAAGGATTCCGTCAAATCCGAGCCGTTCCGCGTTGATCGCGACGTCGACAAAGTCCTCCATCGAGCGTTGGCCCAGAGCCTTGTCATAGAAGTCGCTGGGCAGCGAGATGAAGTTCGTACGCGAGTGCTCGCCGACCACGCTCTTGTGCGGCATCCAGCGGTAGGCGTCATGGTGCATCGCATAGAACTCGAGCTCAGGCATGAGAATGACCCTCGTGGTCGACGACGAACGTGGCGATCACCTCGGCCAGGCGATCCGGCTCCTGTACGAGTGAAAGGTGGGAGGTCGGTGTCTGCGAACCCTCGATCACCTCGAGCCGCGCATCGGGCAACAGGTCCACGTAGCGCTCGCAGTGAGCCCGCGGCAGGAGCCGGTCATCCTGTGCGGCGACCACGAGCGCCGGACAACTGACGCGTTCGAGCAACCGCTCGAAGCGCACGTCGTAGCGCGGGTTCCAAGCGATCCGGGCCGCGGCCGTGATCTCGCCGTAGCTGCGCACGAGTGCTTCGACCGGCTCACCGTTGTCGAGTTGATCGCGGTAGCTGTCTCCGGTGCCGTTCAACAGAATCCCGTCCGCCTCGTCCGGCGTCATGCGAAAAAAGTCATACAGCGGACTGCCGGCGACCCGCAGCCCGAGAGGTGACACGAGCGTAAGCGTGCGTAGGCGCCGCGGGTAGACGACCGCGAAGCGCGCAGCGATCCAGCCACCGAGTCCGTGCCCGACGAGGTGCAGCTGCTCGATGCCGATCGTCTCGAACAGGTCGTCGAGGTGGATCACTACATCATCGATCGACCGCAGCCAAGGAGGGAGTGGGGTCTCGCCGAAGCCGGGCTGCTCGGGCGCGATCAAATCGACACCGCGACTCAGGGCCTGGTGAAACGGCAGCCACTTGCCGGTGAGACCCAGACCGTGGATGTAGACCACGACGCGTCCCGAACCTTCGCGCCTGTACGCGGTCGCAAGTCCGCGTACGTCGACGATCGCTGGGGTCGTGTAGAACGGCCACTTCTCGTCCAGCCCCGCGTCGCTCACTGTCGCCGCCATCACGTCACGATCCTCGGCGCGAATCGTACACGATCTGCGCATTATCGTACATGATTTCCTCGATGATCTCGCCCGATCGATTACGCTCTCGACGCCGGTAGCGGGACCGCGGGATCCGCGCCGTCTATCTCGCGGGCCAACCGGTGGCCACTAAACACAGCCTCGGAGTGGTTCTGCGGGGCCAGGCAATCGCCGATCCGGTACAGAGCGCTGACGGCCGCCGAACGCCGGTCCGCTTCCCGCTCGAGCAACTCGAGGTAGAGCGCGTCATCTGAGCGCCGGCGGGTCAACAGCACGACGGCGTCGCAGCCAATCTTCGTCTCTTTCAGGCTCGCGTCGACGAACTGGGCGGCCCGGTCGTCCACCGCGGCGAGCACGAGACCCGGTCTGAGCTTCCCCCCGGCCGCGAGGATTTCGGCGCGAAGTGCGAACGAGACCCCGTCCTGGTGCGCACGGAAGCCGATGTCGGCGTGAGGACTCGCGAGCTCGACTTCGCACCCTTGGGCCTGCAGGTATTGGGTGACCGCCAGCGCGGTGAGCTCTGCCTCGCAGTCGTAGATCACCGCGCGGGGACCCGGTATGTCCTTGCCCTCGAGGACGATCTGCTCCGGCGTCAGCACGTTTGGCCGGGAGGCGTCCGCGCCGGGGATCAGCGCGTTATCGAAGATGCTCTCACCGGTCGTCGACCAGGGCGCGCCCGTGGCGATGATCACAATCGAGGCGCCATAGTCGAGCACCGCATCTGCGTCCAGGCGCTTGCCAGGAACGAACTGGATAGAGCTCAGGTGATTGACGAGCCACTCGCGATGCTCGATCAGTCGCCCCCAGGGATTGAAGCCGGGCAGGCGGCTAAACCAGCCCATGTGCCCGCCCATGCGACGCTGCGCGTCCACGAGGTGAATCTGTTCGAACCCCCGCCGCGCGAGTACGGTCGCGCACTCCATCCCGGCGGGACCGGCGCCGACGATCAACACCGGCTGATCGGCATTGGCGGCGCGGGTGAACTGCTCGGGGTGCCAGCCCCGCCGGTACTCCTCGCCGACGGTTGCGTTCTGGCTGCAGCTCATGGCGCCCTGCATCTGGCTGAACGCACAGCGATTTGAGCCGATGCATTCGCGGACGCGCCCGAACTCGCCGGCGGCGATCTTCCGGGGCATGAACGGGTCCGCGATTCCGGGCCGCGCCGCTCCGATGAAATCGAGTTCACCCGATTTGAGCACTCGCAGCATGAGATCGACGTCCGTGAACCGCGCCGAGCCGACTACCGGCTTCGACGTCGCCTCCTTCGCGCGCCGGCTCCACTCGAGTGATGCGCCCTCCTCGTAGAGTCGCGAGGGCGTCAGGTCACGATCGGCGTTGGCGAGCCCCCCGATCGCGATGTCCCACAGGTCGACCAGATGATCGGTCATGCCGATCACCGCCAGCGCCTCCTCGATGTCGAGCCCGCCGGGGCCGAGCGACTCGATCGCGTACCGAACGGCGATAGCCATCTGATCATCGACAGCCGCTCGAGTGCGCTCGAGAATCTCGGTCAGAAAGCGGGCGCGGTTGACGAGCGTGCCGCCGTACTCGTCGGTCCGTCGGTTGTAATACGGCGCGAGAAACTGCATCGGCTGGGCGCTGTGGGCGCAGTGGACGTAAACGATGTCGAACCCCGCGCTGCGCGCGCGGACCGCCGCCGCCACCCACTCCTCCTGGCAGCGTCGGATGTCCTCGCGGGTCATCGTCTGCCCGATCGCGCTACTGAAGAACACCGCGTCACTCTGCATCTGAGTGGGCCCGATCGGAGGTATGCGCCAGCTGCTCGGATTCGCGAGCGCGCCGTAGTGCACGAGCTCGATCCCGGCAAGTGCGCCGTGCTCGTGGATCGCGTCGGCGATGGTGGCAACCGTGGCGACGTCGTCATCGTCGAACAGCTCGGTGCTCGGCAGGATGTGGGTCCCGGCAGCGCGCGAGAAGATGACCTCACCAGTGCTAACGACGCCCCAACCGCCCATCGCGCGCATCCCGCGATGGGCCGCCTCGAGACGGACCTCGTGGTTGCTCCATCCCGAGGAGTAGGGAACCGAATAGAACCGATTCGGCGCCACGTGGGGACCGATGCGCTGTGGCTCAAATAGGGGCGCCAGGCGCTCGGCGGCACCCGCCCGGAGCTCGTCGTGGCTGAACGGCGAGTCGATGTTCCAGGGATGGGACTCCATGACAGACTCCTTCACGCTGGCTCCCTTCGGCCGCAGGAACGGGATCGTTGTCCGATATTCGATCCTATATGATCGGTTATTGTCGCAGGTCCGGGCCGTCGATGACGGGCGATATCGTCCGCTCCACCCGTGAGCGCGAGAGCCGTGAGCAAGCAGGATCAGATCTACGAGTCAGTCCGCTCCCGCCTGACCGAAGGGTTCTATCCGCCTGGCCACCGGATCAATGTCGCCGAGCTCGCGCGCGAGTTCGGCGTTAGCAACATCCCGGTGCGCGAGGCGTTGAGACGGCTCGAGGCCGAAGGATGGATCGAGCACGCTCCCAACGTCGGGATGCTGGTGGCCAAGCGCGACGCGCAGACCTGGGTCGACCTGATGACTCCGTTTGCCGTGCTGGCCGGCTTTGCCACCGCCGAGGCGTCACCGACACTCAGACGCGATGGTGGCCTCGACGACCTCCGCCACCTCAACGCCCAGATGCGCAGCGCACTCGAGTCCGACGACTACGAGGAGGCCACCGCGGCCAACGCCGCCTTTCACCAGCGCATCTTCGAAAGCGTGTCCAACCCCGAGCTGCGGCGATCGGTGTCCGCGACCTGGGAACGACTGAACGTTCTCCGCCGCGCCATCTACGGTGGGATCCCGGTGCGCGCTTTCCAGTCCCTGTCCGAGCACGAGGAGCTGCTCGAGCTGCTCGAACGCGACGCCGATCACCTGGAGATCGAGGCCGTGGCGCGCGAGCACATTCTGCGCACCGTGGCCGCCAACCGCGGCGCCGGCTGAGCGCTCACAGGTCGAGCCGCAGCATCGGCGAGGACGCGCGGCTGACGCAGATCATCATCGTGTCGCCGGCCTCCCGCTCGGCGGCGGTGAGGATCGAGTCGCGATGGTCGGGGGTGCCCTCGAGGACGGCTGTCTCGCATGTCCCGCACACCCCCTCGAGACACGAACAGGTGACCTCGACGCCGGCCGCCTCCACGGCTTCCAGGATCGTCTGTCCGTCGGCCACCTGGACGGTAAGACCCGACCGCTCCAGGCGAACCTCAAAGCCCTCGCCGGTCCGCGCCGTGCCGGCGTCGATCAGCGGCGTGAACCGCTCCACATGCAGCGCCCCGGGCGGCAGTCCCGTGGCCGCGCAGCGCTCCTGAACCGCGCTCAGCAGCGGCGTCGGTCCGCAACAGTAGATCTGGCTACCGGAGTGACAGCTGGCCAGCACGCCGGCGACATCGAGCAATCCATCCTCATCCTCCGGTGTCAGCGTCACACGGTCTCCGTAGCGCTCGAGCTCTTCCACGAATGCCATCGAGTCCCGGCGGCGCCCGCCATACACCAGGCGCCACGGGAGCGCGCGCGCCGTTGCCGCCGCCAGCATGGGAAGGATCGGCGTGATCCCGATCCCGCCGGCGATGAACTGGTAGGCGGGCGCCGGCTCGAGACTGAAGTGGTTGCGCGGCCCCCGCGCGCGGACCAGGTCGCCGGGTCGCAGGCGGGTGTGGACCCAGCTCGACCCACCACGCCCTGCGGGTTCGTGCAGAACCGCAATCCTCCACGCGCGCGTGTCCGCGACCTCGCCGCACAGTGAGTACTGGCGCTCGAGCCCGGGACGGAACTCGATATCGACGTGGGCGCCGGGCGTCCACGTCGGCAGCTGTCCGCCGCCCGGATCGACCAACCCCACCGACAGCACGCCCTCGGCCTCCCAGCCCAGCTGCCTGACTCGCAGCTCGAGCATCAACGGCTGGCAAGCGGTGCCTCCGCCTCCTCGAGGAAGTTGCCGGCCTCGATCGTGACGAGCGCGTCCGCCTCGTCGAACGCCAATCCGGGCGGATCCTCGCCGGCGGCGACCGCCTTGGCGACGCGGGCCATCATCCGGCGCAACATCGTCACGCCTTGGTCGGTCGTGGTCAGGTGATCCTCGGTGTGGAGGCTGATCGCGCCCTGACTCTTCTGACATTCATAGTCGCCCGGCATCCGCTGGTGCTCGTCATCGTCGAGCGCCGCCCACGGCTTACCACCGAACGTCGAGCGGACCTTGGCGAGGCGATCCGGATCCTCGGACTTGAACAGCGTGAAGATCTGAAAGGTCGTGTCATCGAACGGGACCACCCAACCGAGAAGATCACACGGCCCGATGGTCAGTTTCGGATCGGCAACGACCCGGAGATTGGGGAACACCGTGTCGGTGAGGCGCCGCAGGCGACGCCCGTCAGCCAGATCGCGGTAGGCGGTCGTGCGGACTCCGGTCGGGTGGTAGGAGAACGTGCACTCGGGCATGATCGCCATCTCAGGGACGAATTGATTGCCGCTGAATCGCGCGTGCAGGATAGGGACGTGGAACGGGTCCTGGACGTTCTCCCAGTGCGAGAGCCAGTTGAAGTCGAGAAGCCTCGGTCCGCCGCCGCCGAGCGACGAATCGTCGGCGTGCACCTGCTCGCCGGGCGCCAACTCCTCGAGCACCTGATAGCGCGGGAGCACTGGCTTTCGTTCCGGTGGTCCCATATAGGCCCAGATCAGGCCGTAGCGCTCCTGGAGCGGGTACCACGGCTGGCGGACCCGGTCGCGGTGCAATCCCAACTCGGGCTCGCACGGCTGCTCCAGGCAGTGGCCCTCGACGTCGAACACCCACCCGTGGTAACAGCACCGGATGCCGTCCGGCTCGACCCCGCCGAAATACAGCGACGCGCCGCGATGACAGCACCGCGGGTAGAGCAGGCCAGGCCGTCCCCGCTGGTCGCGGAACAGGATCAAATCCTCGCCGAGGACGCGCACGCGACGAGGGCGCCCGGTGGCGTAGTCGGTTAGGCCGATCGGTTGCCAATAGCGACGCAGTACCTCACCCATCGGCGTGCCCGGGCCAACCCGGGCGAGCTGGTCGAGCGGTCGTCCCGGCTCACGACCGTATGCGGTTCCAGTGTCCATCGCCACACCCTTTCGTCGACGAGGATCGTACACGATTCGAATGCTGATCGTGTAAGGTCCGTGCATGGCAACGATCCCCGTGGTCGGGCTCGATGTCGACGGCGTGATCGCCCTCGATGAGCCCGTGGCGACGCCCACGCTCGACTTCACGGTGAGCGCGTGGGGTCGGTGGCGGAGAGAGATCCGCGTCCCGGTTCAGGCAGCCGATGTGGTCGCGCGCCTGGCGGAGGTGTGTGAGATCGTTTGGGTGAGCGCATGGGGCCACAACGCCCACACCGCGCTGGCGCCGATCCTGCACCTACCCGAGCGACCGTGGTTGTTTTTGCCGGTGCAGTTCGACAAGCCGTCGGCGCTTGCGCGCTACGCGGGTGAACGTCCCTGGGTGTTGATCGAGGACAGCGTCGGCGGCGGCGCGGACGGCGCGTTCGGCGGGCATGTCGTCCTGGTCGACCCCACCCGCGGGATCGCCGAGATCGATGCCGACGATCTCTGCGCTCGAGTGGCTGGATAGACGCTGGCCCTGTTCCGATCCTATACGATACCGTAAAGAATCGGTACGTACTGCACGAAAATCGAACCTCTCGGTTGCAGGGCCGCTGACGAGGTTCGCGCGACGAGGAGATCTTCCATGCCACCATCGACCGCCAGCGAGCCCGTCGCCCACGTGCCCGTGCGCCGTATCGATGTGCGCGGACTTGAGGTCGCCTATCGCCGGCGAGGCGAGGGTCCACCGCTCCTGTACATGCACGGTCTGGGGCTCAGCCAGCGCTGGCTGGCTCTGTATGAGCGACTGTCACGCGGCTGCGACGTCGTCGTCCCCGACCATCCGGGGTTCGGTGACTCGGCGCCCGCCGCATGGATGCGCGACTTCGACGATCTGGTGCTCCACTACGCGGAGCTCGCCGATCTGCTCGGGCTCGGCGCCTTTCATCTGGTTGGCCACTCGTTCGGTGGCTGGGTGGCGGCGGAGTTCGCCTCGTTCTATCCGGAGCGGGTGACCAGCCTTACGCTCGTGACGCCGCTTGGATTGCGCGTGCCGGGGGAGGCTCCGGCGGATCTGTTCCGGATGGGCACAGAGGCACGGCTCGAGCTGATGTTCAACGGACGCGCGGAGGCGTTTTTCGGGCGAGGCACCGACGAGGAGCGCCTGGAGCGGCTCCTTCAGGACTACGCCGACCTGACCGCGTTCGGACGGTTCGCCTGGAACCCGCGCTATGACATTCGCCTGGATCGACGGCTGGGACGGATCATGAGCCCGGCACTCGTGATCGGGGCAGAAGAGGACCGGGTCCTCCCGGCGTCGCACATCGCCCGTTACGCCGAGCTCCTGCCGAACGCACGGGTGGCCGTCGTCGGTGAGAGGGGCACACCAACCGGGCACGCCGTCGTTGCCGAGGAGCCCGAAGCGGTGGCACTGTTGATCGAGACGATCATGGGAGGCCAGTGATGGAGGAGCTCGAGTTCTACGCGATCATCGACCGGGCCTACCCGTGGTTCCCGCCCGCTCACGATCGCGACTCGATCGGGATCGACCTGTCCAACAGCGCCTATGACCCGGATCTCGGCCAGGAGGTGCTCGAGCAAGTGGTCGAGGGCGCGCAACTCGCTGAGCGTCTCGGATACGACGGGACGCTGATCTTCGAGCAGCACAACACACCGCTGGCGCTGTTCGGCAACGCGCTGACCGGTGCCGCATGGCTCGCCGCGGCGACAGAGAACATCCAGATTGGCGCCGTCGGCCCGATGATCAACGCCTACCTCAGCCCGGTGCGGCTGGCCGAGGAGATTGCGCTGGTGGACGCGCTCAGCGGCGGTCGGCTGACCGTCGGCTTCCCGCTCGGGATCGGTGCTCAGTACCACTCGATGGGGATCATGCATCCCGTTCACGCGCGCGCGCGCTTCCACGAGGCGGTGGCGTTGCTCCATCGCATCTGGACCGAGGACGGCCCGTTCGCGTGGGAGGGAGACTTCTTCCACATTCCGTATGTCAACGTGTGGCCCAAGCCGCGCCAGCAGCCGCATCCCCCAGTCTTCATTCCAGCCGCCGGGTCGCGGGAGACGATCGAGCTGGCGGCCAAGTATCGCTTCACCTACCAGGCGATCCTCACCCCGCTGCCGGTCCTGCTGCGCAACTGCCAGCTGTTCCGCGACCTGTGCGAGGAGAACGGATATGAGTCCGATCGGCGTCAGATCGCCGCCGTGCTCGGAGTCCACACCGCCGAGAGCGACCAGCAGGCCCGCGAGGAGATCGAACGCCACGCACTGTGGAGCGCTCAGAACATCGTCCGGTTCCAGTTTCATGAGTCGTTCCCGCCCGGGCACGTCAGCCAATCGTCGTTGCGGGCGATGATGTCCGGTGGTTACCGCAGCAGCGACCCGTCCCAGGTGACATGGGAGGACATGGTGGCTGGGCGGACGGGTCTGATCGCCGGGTCCCCGGAGACAGTAAGGCAGCGCTTGGCCGACATCACCGGTGAGATGGGCGCCGGGCGGGCGATCGTGGCGCCAGAATTCACGATCCCGATGTGGCTGCAGCGCAAGTCGATGACGATCTTCGCCGAGGAGGTGATGCCGGCGTTCCGTCCCCGCGGCGCCAAGGCAGTCTGGCAGCGTGAGCCCCGCCCGGCATATCAGACCGCGGCGGAGCGGGTCGGACGGGAACCGCGCCGCGCGGGACGCCCGGTCGTCAGCGTTCCGGGACAAGGCCGCGTCGACCTGTACTGACTCGGGAAGTCGACGGTCATCGCTGATCGAGACAGGAGTCACGTGCGTGTAGCGATCGTCGGCGCCGGCCTGGGAGGCTTGGCGGCTGCAGCCCTCTTGGCCCGGGCAGATGCGGATTTTGATGTGCAGGTGTTCGAGCAGGCGCGGGACTTCCGAAAGCTCGGCGCCGGTATCCAGGTTGCGCCCAACATGGTGCGGGTGCTCCGCAGGATCGGCATCGCGGACGCGGTAATCGGCGCAGCGTCCGTGCCTCGTCGCTCTCTGAGTCGGCGCGCGGAGACGGGCGAGCTGATGCTGGACTTTTCGTTCGTGCATGACGGCGTCCTGCGGTACGGCGAGCCGCTCATCACCATCCATCGAGGTGAGCTGCACGCCGCCCTGCTCGCAGCCGTTCCGCCCTCGCGGGTTCACTTCGGGCGTCGAGTGGTCGACGTTGACACCGATGGGTCCGGTGCTCGTATCAGGTTCGAGGACCACGGCACGGCGCAGGCCGATCTCGTCATCGGCGCGGACGGGATTCGCTCACGTGTCCGGGACGTTCTGCTCGGCCCGGATCCACCCCGATTTATGAAATCCTCCTACCGGGCGATGGTCCCGGCCTCGAGACTGGCGCGGTCCGTGGACGATCTGACGAAGTGGTGGGGTGCGGACCGCGTGTTCATCGCGTACTTCACGTCCGGGACAAGGGACGTGCTAAGTCTTGCCTGTGATGCTCCCGACAAGGAGTGGCCGCACGCGACCTCTTTCGTTCCCTCGACGCCGGAGGCACTACGCGCGGCGATGGAGGGGTTCGAGCCCAGGGTTCAGCGCATCATCGATGCCGCACCGATGGTGACGAAGTGGGCTCTGTACGACCGCGATTCGTTCCCGCTGTGGAGCCGCGGCCCGATAACGTTGTTGGGCGACGCCGCCCACCCGATGCTTCCGCACGCGGGACTGGGAGGAGCGATGGCGTTGGAGGACGCCGCCGTGCTCTCGAGATGCTTGGTCGCCGAGCGTGCCGACACCGGCCGGGCGTTGGCGCGCTACGAGGCGACGCGGAAGCGCCGCACGGCGGACGTCCAGCAGCGTTCGCGCCAGAACGACTGGCTCATGGACACCCCCGACGGTCACGATTGGGTCTTCGACTACGACGCCGGCGCAGAGCCGTTGCGCGACCCGGGTTAGTGAGCTCGTCTAAGGCCGCGCGCCGACCGTCGCGGCCGTCCGGCGCCCCGGCTGCTTGAGTTCGTCGATGACGAACTCGCCATCGACCAGTACCGGCTCGTCGTCGAGAAAGACGCTGCAGTTCCGCATCGGGATGTCGATGTGCGCGGGGGTGTCGTTGTCGCCGCCGAGCTCGAGGTTTGGCCCGAGCGCGAACATCGCGTTACCGTAGAACGCCCGTGCCTCCTGACCGAAGCCTTCGCGGCTGTTGGCCAGGTGACACCAGCGCGCGTTCTCATTGCAGCCCCACCCGATGTGCGAGACCGCGTACCCGCGCGGGTCATCGAACTCGGCGAGGTAATCCTGGAGCAGGTTGGCGTCGGTCCGGCCACGGAGGTCCTGGACGACACCGTCCTCGATCGTGAGCTCGATCGGGTCGGCCACGTAACGACCGAAGGGTGCGACGATGATGTCGCCCGCGTCCACGACCACCCGTCCGGACACTCCACTCGGGGTTCCCGCCCCGGTGAGGACAAAGCCAGTCGGCCAGTGATCCCAGCGACCCGGTGTGTCGGTGTATCCATAGGTCTCCATGACCGGGCAGTCGCCGAGTTCGTAGACGACGTCGGTCCCGGCGGTGTTGGTCATGCGCAGGGTTCGTGCCTTGCGAAGAAGCTCACCGCTCGCCTCTACCCGGCGGCGCTGGTCAGCGGTCGGGAACATGCGGGCGAGGACGCTGCGTGGCTCGATGACCATCAGCATCCGCGTACCGGCCGCCTGAATCTCGAGCTGCTCGTGCGACCAGAGCAGGAAGACGGTGTCGATCACCAGGTCGGCGTCCTTAAGAGCGCGGAGTGCTGACTCGTTACCGGCCAGCGGATTGATCCCGACGGCCCAGACCCCACTCCCACCCAGCACGGACGAGGTCTTACCCAGGCGGATGTTGTACGCCTCGGCGCCCAAACGATTGGCCGCGGCGATGAACGCGTCCGCGTAGTCCTGACGGTCGCCTGCCTGGCTCAGCACGACGACGGTCTCGTGTTCCTTCAACGCGCAGAGCTCGAGTTCTCTTTCGCAGAGAACCTCGAACTCCGCCCAACGAATTCTGTCCTCATTCATACGAAGTGAACCTACCATTGTCACTGACCGCTTGCAATGATTACGCGCAGCCGAAGTGTGGCTTCGCTATGGCTTGGGATGACCCGATTCCGCTTCGACCTCCCCACGCCGGGGAGGATGCTGCGCACATGGTCTACGCCAACTCACTCTGGCACCACATCCTGGAGTACGGACTCGGTCCGCCGGTGGTCCTGCTGCCTGGGATGACAGCGGCCGCGGCGACGTACGCCTTCTTCGCGAAGGCGCTGGCGCCCGGGCATCGTGTGTTCGTTCCGGATGTCCGCGGGCGCGGTCTGAGTGACCACCCCGAATCAGGCTTTACGCTTGACGACTACGCGGCTGATTTGCTCGGCATCCTGGACCGGCTGGATGTGGCCTCCCCGATCCTGGTTGGCCACTCGATGGGCGCTCGGATTGCTGCCGCGTTCGACGTCGCGTTCCCCAACCGGGTGGCCGGACTCGTCCTGATCGATCCTCCCCTGAGCGGACCGGGTCGCGACCCCTACCCGTACCCGCCTGCGATGTATCACTCGATGTTCGAGATAGCGCGAAGCACCGATGATCCAATCGCGGCCATGCGAGAGATCGAACCCAACGCCACCGATGCCGCACTGGCCGAACGGATCCGCTGGTTGCGGGCCACCGATGAGCAGGCGATCGTCGAAACCTACCGCGGCTTCCACGACGAGGACTACCACGCTCTGCACGCGTCGGTGAGCGCTCCCGCGATCCTGGTGCGGGGCGAGCGCAGCGCGGTGGTCACGGCAGCCGGAGCGGACGAGCTACGGCGGCTCCGCAAAGACATCCCAGTGATCGACATCCCCGACGCCGCACACCTAGTACCTCAGGAAAACCTCGCGGCCACGGGTGAGGTTGTCCGGCGATTCGGACGGCGCCTTAGAGAAACGCCCCGGTGACCACGCCTGCTGGGTGTGGTTGCGCCGACGCTCGAGACTTTTCGTGACTCGACGCGCTGCTCATCGGCCACCTTCTGCGCGTTGTTGCGCGACCGTCAGCGACTGAGGTCCCCGAGGTAGGCGAGGACGTGGTCGGTAGTGACGATGTCGGCGTACTTGGTGCCCATGTCGAACAGGTTGGCGTGGTGGGGGAGGAGTTCACGGTCCCCGACCGCGTCCTCGACGACCGCCACGCGGAAACCGAGCGAGACTGCGTCGACCACCGTGGCGCGGACGCACCCGCTGGTGGCGACACCGATCGCAAGAATCGTGTCGATTTGCTGGCTGACGAGTCGACTGGCGAGGTCGGTGCCAAAGAACGAAGAGGGATAGCGCTTGTATACGACTTGGTCGGTGGGAACCTGGCCCAGCCCTTCATCGAACTCGATCCATGCACTCCCGTGGATGAGGCCGCTGTGCGTGACCTTTCGCTCCCAGGCGCCGGCTTCGCGAAACTCCGGGTCGTAGGTAGAACCGACGAGCGTCACCAGGATCCCGGCCGCACGGGCGCCGTCGAGCACACGCCTAGCCGCCGGAACGACCGCGCCGAACGAGGAGAGCCCCATCGGCGCGGTCGGATCGGTGAAACCGCGGATAAGGTCGGTGCAGACGACCGCCGGTCGCTCGCCGAACCCGACGGTCTTGACCATTCCCTGCGCCTCGTAGACGCGACGCAGGCGGGTGAACTCAGCCGCGGTCGACTCGACTTGACTGGTCTTGTCGGTCACACGTATCCCCGTGGGAAAGGACCTCCCCGTTGACTCGTCGCGCTTGAGCTCGGTTCTGAGTCATAATCCAGCTGGCTAGCTCCGGTGAGGGTGATAGATGTGTCCATGTCCGGCTCTCCTTGGCGACCCTCACAGGCAGACCAAATATATGGCATTGGAGCTTGTGTCACCTGCTTGGGCCGAGGTCGGTCCTAGACGACGTATGCCGTGGCAACTTCGGGTGCGAACAGCGCATCGGCGGTCAACGGCGCCTTTGACAAACCCTGCTCCTGGGCGTAGCGGAGGAACGTCTCAAGCGTGCAGCGGTTGCCCTCAATGCCGTAGGGCCATGGGTCGCCACCGAACAGCTCCCACGTTTCGGACGCAGTGACGGGGGCCCACGGGATCGGCAGACGAGGCGCATTGATGTCGAACACGCGCGCGAGGCTCTGAGCCTTCGCCTGTTCGAACGCCTTGTAGAGGTTCATCGCGATCCAGCGGTTCTCGCGATAGACGTGGGTCTGGATCGCGATCACGTGCATGATCGGGAACACCCCGGTCTTTTCGAAGTACGCCCGCTCGACGGCGCGGGTGTCCGAGAAGAGCTGGGCGATCCGGCCCGTCCGCCTCAGGAAGTCAGTCGGCGCGTGAGCCGCGATCACGGCATCGAGTTCACCGTCGAGGAGCATCTCGTTGAGCGTCCGGTCGCTCACCGACCTGATGCGGACGCCGGGCGGTACCTCGACGGGCACGCCCTCCTTGCGCCCCGGCTGATTCGTTCCCGCCTGTATCCACTCGACATCGGCGAGACCGATCCCAAATTCGTCGGCGAGGATACCGCGCATGTAGACGGTCGCTGTTTGCGTCCACTCCGGGATCCCGATCCGGCCGCCGTGCAAGGCCGCTGGGTTGTCTACCGGTCCGTCGGCGGCAACGAAGATCGCCGAGTGTCGGAATGCCCGCGACGTGAACACCGGTATCGCCGTCAGGGACTCGTCTCCGTGGCCCCGGAGCCAGCAGTATTTGGCCAGCGACAGTTCAGACACCTCCCATTCGCGGTAGTGCGTGAACCGCCAGAAGATCTCCTCGACGGGCAGGCGCAGACAGGTGAGATCGATCCCCTCGACCCCAGCGTCACCATTCACCAGATCGCGCGTGTGATCGTAATCGTTGACGGCCAGGGTGAGTTTGAGCCTGCGGCCAGCCAGAGCGGATCCTTTCGAGTCGGTCCGCAGGGTGACGACCAATCATAGTGAACTCGTTGGTCCGCGAAATTCGGAAGGAGGGCGGCGCGCGATGAGCCCGGTGGCGCGCGTGACATCGCGAAACCGTGCGCCGCCGCTGCCCGCCGCTGACCGTCTACGCGGTGAAATACAGTTCGTTGAGGCGAGTTGCGCCGGGCGGATAACCGCGCAGGTCCTGGGCGAGGAATCCGGCCACTTTGTCCGTGAGCGCGCCGATCGCATTGCCGTAGGTCGGGATGATGAAGCCGCCCTGGTTGAACAGGATCTGCTGCATCTCATGGAGGATCTGCGTCCGGGTGCTCTCGTTCAGGGTGGCCGACGCCTGCTTCCACAGCTGCTCGTATTGGGGCAGGGCGAAGTGTGTCTCGTTGATCACCGCGTACGGGCCGTCGGCGAGGGCGGACGTTGTCAGGTACCGGAGCCCCGGGTAGATGTCGATCGCGAACGGCCACGAGAGGTAGTTCGGGCCGTACAGCGTGGCCGCGTCCACCACGCGCACGTTGATCGTGGCTCCGATCTGTGAGGCGTTCTGGGCCACAACCTGGCATTGCTGGACCAGGCCCGGGAACAACTGCGCGGTCACCAGCTCGACGTTGAGATCGGACTGGCCGGCCTGCTTGAGCAACGACTTGGCCTGCTCGAGGTCCTGCGAGCGTTGCAGTGAGCTGTCGTATGCCGGGTCGAACGGCGAGTAGAGATCGGCGCCCACCTTTCCGTAGCCGGAGTAGGCGGTCTCGAGGGCCTGCGGGCGATTGATGCACAGCCGCAGTGCCTGGCGCACTCGGACGTCGGAGAACGGGGCCTTGTCGACGCGCATCGTGATCGGCGAGCAGCCGGAGTTCGGCGAGTTGTAGACCTGCAGCCCGCTGGTCGCCTTCACCTGTGTTACCTGAGAGGCGAGAATCGTGGCGGACATGTCGATCTGATGGGTGAGGAGCGCGTTCAGCCGCGCGGTGTCGTCGTTGATTGTGGTGATCGTCAGCCGGTCGAGCTTGGCCGGGCCGCCCCAGTAGTTCGGGAAGCGCTCGAATACGGCCTCCTGGCCGGCGCTGTAGCTCACGAACTTGAACGGCCCGGTGCCGACCGGCTGCTTGACGTCGAAGTCGACCGGGACGATCCCGGTGACTCCGCCGTCGCCGACCGCCAGGTCGAACCAGCCGACGGGCTGATTGAGCTGAAAGCGCACCGTCAGGGGGTCGACCTTCTGCATCGACTTGACGAACTGCCCGATCCAAGCGTCGGTCGCGTGGTTCTTGGGGCTGAACATCCGGTTGAAGCTGAAGATCACGTCGTCGGCACTCAATGTCTTGCCGTTGTGGAACTCGACGCCCTGTCGGACACGAACCGTCCACTGCGTCGCGTCGTGATTTGGCGTGAACTCCTCGGCCAGGCGATTGCCCAGGACCATCTGCTCGTCGACGAGGTTCAGCTGATCGAACAGCGAGAACGCGTACATCGCGTCGGGCCCGTCCGTCACGAGTTGCGGGTCGAGGTTGTCCGACGGTCCTCCGCCGCCGATCCCCATCCGTAGGGTGCCGCCTTGAATTGGCGTGGCAGCCTTGGTAGACGTGGTCGAGGTGGAGGCAGAGGAGCCGCATGCCGCGAGCAACGCTCCAGCCGAGAGGGCGAATCCGCCCGCCGCCGCCCGCTCCATGAGCTGGCGTCGCGACAGGCCACCGGGCCGAGCGTCCAGCTCGGCGGGTTCAACAGGCGACATTGAAACCTCCACGTTCTCGGCGGCCTCGCCAAGGTCGGTCGTCCACTTCGTATCCGAGATCCTACATGATTTCCGTTCCGCGCTAAGATTTTGTTCGTAATGAGGGCAGTGGAGTTCGAATGTCGGAGCAAACGGGCTCCCGGGATGGCTCGTGGGCGCTCCGGTTCGCCGAGGGGCTCGCGCGCTTGAGTCCGCTGATCGACGACACGCCGGCCGTTGCGTCGGGGGCCGAGCCGCTGGTGGAACTGGCCGCGCCCACGGGCCGGCGTAACTCGACCTGGGTGCTGCGACGCGTGCTGTTCGGGCTGTTCACGCTGCTGGTCATCTCGATCCTGATCTTCTTTGCCACGCACGTGCTGCCCGGGAACGCCGCGGAGGCGATCCTCGGCCACAGCGCAACTCGGGCGCGGGTGGCCCAGCTCGAGCGACAGCTCGGCTTAGACCGACCCGTCGTGTCTCAATACTGGTCCTGGCTGTCGAGCGCGGTGCACGGTGATTTTGGAACCTCGCTCGCCGCCAACGAGCCGGTGACGACGCTGATCGGAAGCCCGCTGGTCAATACGCTGGTCCTGCTCGGGCTGACGGCGCTGTTCGCGGTGCCGATCTCGTTGTTCATCGGGGTGCTCGCGGCGACGCGGCAGAACGGCGTGCTCGACGGCACAATCAGCGCGGCGTCGATCACGCTCGCGGCGTTGCCGGAGTTCGTGATCGGCATCATTCTTGTGACGCTGTTCGCAACGCAGGTGTTCAAGCTGCTGCCTGCGGTGTCGCTGGTGTCGCCCGGCCAGGACCCGCTGTCGACTCCCACCGCGATGATTCTCCCCGTGGCGACGTTGACGCTCGCCGTGGTTCCGTATTTATCCCGGCTGGTGCGGGGCTCGATGATCGACGTGCTCGGCTCGGAGTACGTCACGATGGCGCGGCTGAAGGGCCTGCGGCCCCAGACGATTTTGGTTCGGCACGTCCTGCGTAACGCGCTCGTGCCGGCCATCCAAGGTACCGCGCTCTCGCTCGCCTACCTGCTCGGAGGTGTGGTCACGATCGAGTACCTATTCGCGTATCCGGGGCTCGGCTCGGCGCTGATCGCCGCCGCCGGCGAACGCGACATCCCGGTCATCCAGGCGATCTGCCTCATCTTCGCCGCCGGATACGTGATCTTCAACATAATCGCCGACCTGCTCACGATCTACGTGACTCCGCGCCTGCGAACACAATGACCAGCGGAATCGCTCCGGTCCCGGCCGCAAGTCCCCAGACGGTCGCAGCGCACGCTCGGCCGATGCCGGTGTGGCTCCGCGTCGCCCGCAGCTCACTCAGGCTCTGGCGGGTGCGTATCGGCCTCGCACTGGCGCTGCTGGTCGTACTGCTCGCCGTGCTCGGCCCCCTGTTCGCCGCGCATTCGCCGAGCGCGTTCGTCGGAGCCCCATTCGCCCCTCCGTCCGCGCAAGCTCCGCTGGGAACCGACGCCCTCGGCCGTGATGTCCTGTCCCGGGTCCTGAACGGGGGGCGCACCGTGGTGTGGATGTCTCTGGCGGCCGCGTCGCTGGGGATGGTCCTCGGCACGTTCTTCGCGCTGCTCGCAGGCACGAGTCGCCCGCTGGTCGACGACGTGATCATGCGGACGATGGACGTGCTCCTCGCGTTGCCCGTGATCATCTTCACCGTCCTGTTCATTTCGCTGCTGGGACCGAAGGATTGGCTGGTCGTGCTCCTCGTCGGCATCGCCTGGGTGCCTCAAGTCGCGCGCACAGCCCGGGGGGCGACGGTCGAGGTGGCCCAGCGCGACTTCGTCCGTGCCGCGCAGGCGCTCGGGGTCCCTCGCCGCAAAATCCTCCTCGGCGAGGTGCTGCCGAACATCATGACCCCCCTGACGGTCGAGTTCGGCTTGCGCATCGTCTGGTCGATCGGGGCGATCGCGGCGCTCAGCTTCCTCGGCTATGGGATCCAGCCCCCGGCCGCCGACTGGGGACTGATGATCAACGAGAACCGGACGGGCCTCGCCGTCCAACCGTGGTCCGTGATCGCCCCGCTCGTCTGCATTGCCGTATTTGCGTTCGCGGTCAACCTCATGACCGAGGGTCTGGCCCGGACCGTCGCGGGCGTTGACCGGGGCACGAGCAACTGAACGATGGCCGTCGCCAGGATCGAGAAACTCCGCGTCGAGCTGCCGGGAGCCGTTGATGTCGTTGACGACATCTCGCTCGAGATCGGACAGGGTGAGGTCGTCGCGCTGGTGGGTGAGTCTGGCTCGGGCAAGACGACCATCGGCACCTCGATGCTCGCCCACGCTCGCAGCGGCGCGCGGATCGTCCGCGGCACCGTCACGATCGACGGAGACGAGATCCTCGAGCTGTCGCCGGATGGACAGCGTGCGCTACGGGGAAAGACCGTCGCGTACATCCCGCAGGAGCCTGCGGCGGCGCTGAATCCAGCAATCCGCATCGGCCGCCAGCTCGAAGAGGTGATCATCGACCACGAGCCGGGCGTGGCCCGCCCCGAGCGCGACGAGCGGGTGCGGGGCGTGTTAGGCGACGTCGGGCTGCCGGTGACGGAGGAGTTTGTGCGCCGGTATCCGCACCAGCTGTCGGGTGGACAGCAGCAGCGCGTCGCGATCGCGATGGCGATCATTCTCGCGCCGCGACTACTCGTGCTCGACGAACCGACCACCGGGCTTGACGTCACGACCCAGGCCCGCATCCTCGCGATCGTGCGAACGCTGTGCAGCGCCCAGGGCATCGCCGCCCTGTACGTCACCCACGATCTGGCCGTCGTTCGCGAGATCGCCGATCGGGTGATCGTGCTCTACGCCGGACGGGTCGCGGAATCCGGACGCGTCGACGACGTGTTCCGGCGGCCGGCACACCCGTACACGCTGGCCCTGCTCGGAGCGGTCCCGGACATCGCGCGGCGAACGTCGTTGGTGCAGATTCCGGGAAGAGCCGCGCGGCCCGGGGAGCGACCGAGTGGTTGTTTCTTTCATCCGCGGTGCCCGATCCGGGTCGAGCGATGCCAGAGCGGCGAGGTGCCGACGGTCACGCTTGCTCCGGGCCATCTGGTCCGCTGCCATCGGGCGGATCAAGCGGCCCAGCTCGAGGCGCGCAAGCCCTCCCCGCCCCGTCCGGTCCGGGACCGCCAGCCGCTGCTCACGGTCGAGCGAGTGAATGCGGTGCACGGAGTGACCCGGGTCCTCCATGACGTATCGCTGAGCGTGGACGATCGCGCCTGCGTCGCGCTGGTCGGCGAGTCGGGCTCCGGAAAAACGACGCTGTCGCAATGCATCATCGGCTTGCACGAGAAATACACGGGCACGATCAAGTTACGCGACAAGCAGCTTGCCCGCAGCGTTCGGGATCGGTCCCGCGAGGCACGCAGAACCGTGCAGTACATCTTCCAGAGTCCGTACAACTCGCTCAACCCGCGCCGGACGATCGGCGAGATCGTCGGACTTCCCCTCCAGCTGTTCTTCCGCTCCTCTCGTCGCGAGATGCAGACGCAAATCGACGCCGGGCTCGAGCGCGTAGGCCTGTCGGCGGGGCTGGCCGGCTACTACCCGGATCAGCTCTCGGGCGGCGAACGGCAGCGGGTCTCGATCGCGCGAGCGCTCGTGTGCCAGCCGGAGGTATTGATCTGCGACGAGGTCACCTCCGCGCTGGACGTCTCGGTCCAGGCCGCGATCGTCGAACTGCTCCGAGGATTACAGCAGGAGAGCGGTCTATCCCTGCTGTTTGTGACGCACAACCTCGCGCTGGTCCGCAACATCGCCGACGAAGTGATCGTCCTCTCGAACGGCCGCGTCGTCGAGTCCGGCGAAACCGAGTCCGTCCTCGACGCGCCCCAGCAGGCGTACACCAAGCAGTTGATCACCGACACGCCCTCGGTCGAGCGAGCCAGCGAGGTCACGCGCGCGTCGTGAGCGTAGCTTCCTTCCCCCGGTAGAGGCGGGACGCCGATGTAGACTCGCCGTCCGATGGCGCCGGTTACGCGACTACCGCATGGTGCCGAGCGTCGGGCGAGGATCGTCGAAGCGGCGATCAGCGTGATAGCGAACGAGGGGGTCGAGGCCCTATCGCATCGTCGCGTGGCTGCTGCTGCTGGAGTTCCGCGGTCGGCGACGACGTACTACTTTGAGTCGCTGGAGGACCTTCGTTGGGCGGCCGTCGAGGAGATCGTACGCGCCGATCTCGACGCGATGAACGAGCTCTTCAATGCTGCTCCGGCCGATAGTGATCTGAGCGAGTTGCTGGGCCGCTTCGCTTGGACTTGGCTCAAGGACCGCAAGGTGGCGATGGCCACGCTAGAGATCGTCTCATCCGGCGCTCGTCGCGAGAGCATCCGTGAGCTTGCCGATACCTGGACCAGCGCGTGGATCGCGGCGCTCGAACCGCGAGTTGGACCTGTCCGCGCGCGCACCGCGATATATGCCGCCTTCGGTTGGTGCCAGCATGCGCTCATCCAGAAGCGTCGACCGTCGTTGGACGAGGTCATCACGATCATGCGCCAAGCGCTGAGCGAGGCGTCCTGAGCCAGCCGACGGTTTGTGGCCCTAACAAGGCAGCGCCAGAGACGTAACCTAAACCTGGACGCCCGTCCAGGTTTGCGGTAACCTGGTCCGCTACTGCCCTCGAAGGCGGCGGTCGGCATCGGCAACGCGCGCAAGCGTCGCATCCGAGAGGGTTCATGACGTCTACGCGGAGGGAGCAGCCAATATGACTCGTGGCCCTGGGTCTGGTGAAGGTGTTTCGTCGCTGTCGTGGGATCCGCTGGACCCGGACACGTTCGTGGACCCGTTCCCAACGTATGAGCGCTTGCGGAGCGGGTGCCCGGTGGCTCATTCGGATCGCTATGGCGGCTTTGAGATGCTCACAAGGTTCGACGATGTTGTTCGGGCCGCTCGTGACTATCAGCGGTTCCGGAGCAATAGTCGGGCCTTCGTTCATGGCCCACCCGTCGATTTCGTTCCGCTGTCGTTGAACCCGCCGGAGCAGACGAAGTACCGGCGACGGCTTAACCGCTATGTCTCCCCGGAGCGGATGGCCGCGCTCGAACCAGCGCTTCATGAGCAGGTAGTGGAACTGCTCGCGCCGCTGCTGGCGAAAGGGGGCGGTGACTTGGCTCGCGAATTCGCAGAAGTCCTCCCTACACGGGCGCTTTGCATGTTTCTTCATATGCCGCGGGAGCGGTGGGACGCGATCCAGACCCTCCAGGCGCAGATGATCGAGGCGGTCCTTTGCATGGCAGCCGATGAGACCATTTCCCTTAGCGGGACGGACGAGGATGTATCGACCGCCGAGGCTCAGCTGTTTGCGGCTCTCGACGGTGCGATCGAGCACCTCGTCGAGCTTCGACGCGCCGAGCCGCTTGACCCGGAAATTGACATGATCAGCGGGTTGCTGGCAGATGAGGAGATCTCCGACGACGTCGTTGCCGCTGTTGCGGTCCTGATGTTCTCTGCGGGGTCGGACACGACCTATTCGGCACTTACCAGCGCTGTTCATCACCTGGCACACGATCAAGACGACCAGCAACGTCTGCGCGAGGATCCCGGTCTGATCGACTCGGCCGTCGAGGAGTTTCTGCGTCTGTACCCACCGCTTCACCATTTAGCGAGAACGGTGGAGGGCGAGGTGACGATCGGCGGAGAGCTGATTCCCGATACCTCGCTCGTGGCGCTGAACTGGGCAGCCGCGAACCGCGACCCAGCGGCTTTCCCCGATCCCGACATTTGCCGGCTCGACCGTCAACCGAACCGCCACTTGACATTCGGTCATGGCGTCCACAAGTGCCTCGGCGCGCCACTGTCCCGCCTCGAGATGCGAGTCGCGCTCCAGGAGCTACTCGACGCCACGGAATCGTTCACGGCAACCGAAGACCCAATCAGGCGCAATGAGCCCTTCGCCACCGGCTACATCCGACTACCAATCCAGCTAACGACACCGAAACGATAGACAAGGGCCGAACAGGCTGGCGGCGAGAGCGCCGAGTAGGCTTGGCCCTGCTCGGATGAGTGAGCTCACTGTCACCCGCCTACTCACCAGCCCGATCAAGGGTCTACGCATGAATGAGCCCACCGAGGTCATGCTCGACCGCGGCGGTGCCGTCGGCGACCGCGATTTTCTGCTCGTCGATGAGACAGACCGGATCAGGTCGGTCACCGTGGTAGGGGCGCTCCTGCGGATGCGTGCGCACTACGCACCAGACACGGGCCGGCTGTCAATCGTCGCCGACGAAGGCAGGTCTTGCGATGGCGTCGTGGAGCTCGGCGAGTCGGTGACCGCGAACGCTATGGACGTCAAGTTCGTCGATTGTCATGAGGTCGTCGGCTCATGGAGCGAATTCGTCTCGGATGTCGTCGGCCAGCGTCTGCGACTCGTCAAGGTCGATAAAGCAGGCATGGGCTCGGATGTCGCACCGGTGACGCTCCTCGGCACCGGCTCGCTGGAGGAGCTCAGTCGCCGCTCCGGCCTCACGGCCGTCGATCCCCGCCGGTTCCGGATGCTGATTGAGCTAGGACCGTGCCCGCCGCATGCGGAGGACACTTGGGAGGGCCACACGGTCACGGTCGGCAGTGCCTCACTGAAGGTGGGCGCAAAGGTCCCCCGTTGCGCCGCGACGACGCGTCACCCGGAACGGGGCGATCGCGACGAGTCAATCGTCCGCATGATCAAGGCCTACCGCGGCGTGCACGAGACCGGGTGGGGCACGGGTGTGCCGTTCGGCGTCTACGCCGAAGTCGTGCATGGTGGGCGTGTTCGGCGCGGCGACGCAGTCCATGTCCACGGGTGAACGGGCCCGGGTGTGTCCGGCAGTGGACGCTTTCATACGCCCGCCGTGGACCGACGAGGCGGCACCCGGCCGCCGGCCGCACTAGTCGAGCGGTGCTCCCATCAGCGCTTCATACCTGGTCAGCGCGTCCCGGAGGAAGGTCTCCCGGCGCGGGTTGTTCGGTCCCGGCACATAGCGCAGTGACGTGGTGCCCTGATAGTTCCGCTCGACCAGTTCAACATCCTCGAGGTTGGTGACGTGGAAGACCTCGATTAGTCGCTGAACGTCGTAGTCGACGCCCTCGACGGCATCCTCATGGACGAACCACTCGGCGATCAGGCGGCTGCGGCTGACCGAGATCGGCTCGACGACGATCGCGACGCCATGGTCGGCGAAGTACGCGAGCGCCGAGAAGTTGGGCGTAAGGATCCAGCCCACACTGAAGCGCTCGGCCTGGGGAGTGCCCAACGGCTTGCGGCTGACCCAATCGCCGTCGATAGAGAACGTCTTGGTGCCGGGGCGGAGCGGGATGTAGAGCTCCTTCTGGAGCGGGTGAACCGTCCCGTCGTCCTGCAGAAAGCCGATCTGCGGATCCCAGGCCACGCACAGCGACGGGTGGGTTGCCGGGCAGTGGTAGCACTCGCAGTTGTTCTCGAGCAGGGACTTCCAGTTGGCGTTGACCTCGTACACCTCGCGATGCGCGACCTTGGTGCGCTCGGGCTCGATGAGCGCGAGCTGCTCGATATCCGACGTGGCGGCGGACGCCGTCTCGTGGAGTGTCTGCGCCGGCTGCTCATCGCCCAGGTACACGTAGATCGAGCCGAAATAGCTGTCGCAGTGGGCTTCCTGCAGACCCCAGTCGGCGTAGTCGAAATCTTGGCCGTCGCGCGCGCCGGGAGCCCCCCGCAATCGCCCATCGATCCCGTAGCTCCAGCGGTGATACGGACAGACGAAGACCTTCGCCGAGCCGGCCGCGGCATCCGGGCAGATTCGCGATCCGCGGTGCCGGCAGACGTTGAAGAACGCTCGTAGGCGTCCCTCGGCATCGCGGGTGATGATCAGGCTCTCCGGCCCGACGTCGCGTACGTAATAGTCACCGGGCTCCTTGACCTGCGAGATGTGGCCGGCGTAGAGCCACTGCCGGTTGAACACCTTGCGACGCTCGATCTCGAAGATCTCCTCGGTGAGGTAGTAGTGACGCGGCAGGCTTGTGAAATAGGTCTCGCGCTCTACGAGGCTGAGCATCTCTCTCCCCGGAAGTTGGTACGTTTGTACTAACTCGCAGAGTATCGGTGGCCGGCCGAGTCGTCAAGCCGACGGTGGTGGCGTCCCGTTCAGGAAAAGGTCGATCGCGTTCGCTGCCAGCACGCGTGCGAGCTGGCGCTCGTTCAGGCCGGCGAGGCGAACCTTCTCGAGCTCGAGTTGGGGTGTGAAGAACGGCGCGTCGGACCCGTACATGACACGCGACTCGCCGAGCTCCTCGACCGCCTGCTTGATCTTCCAGGTGAACGGCATGCCCGACGTCTCGAGGAACAGGTTCGGGTTTCGGCTGGCGACCTCGATCGCCCCGTCGACGTACTCGAGCGTGGACAGGCCCATGTGCCCGAGGACGAATCGGGCCCGCGGGTGACGCCGGGCCGCGACCTCGATCGGCCAGGCCAGCGAACCGAACTCGTGGCCGGTGTGGAACAGGATCGGCACGTGCCGCTCGACCGAGAGTGCGTACAGGCCGTCGAGCATCCGCGAGCTCGGATCGAACGCGTCGACGAGGGGATGAAGCTTGATGCCGACGATCTTCGGGTGCTCGAGCCAGTGCGCGGTCTCCTCGACGAAGCTCGAGTACCGCGAGCCGGGACTCGGCCGGGGCGCCGTCCAGAACAGGCCGTAGGCCCCGGGGATCCGCCCGAGAAAATGCTCGAGGGTGTCCCCATCCCGGGCGAGCAAGAGACAGCCGTCGATGCCCTCGGCCGCCATCAGCGCTTCCAGTTTCTCGGGCGCGTCGAGCTCTGACCCCGGCGCGGTCATCTTGACCGGGCTGAAGAAGTTGGGGAAAGGATGCACGTGCGCGTCGAAGATCATCCGGCGCTGTCCCCCCTGAGGTAGATAGCGGCCGCGCTCTCGCCCAGTACGGCAGCCAGGTCCGTGGGTGCAAGATCGCTCATCCGGGCCTTGCGCAGCGCAAGGCGCGGGTGGTGCCATGGTGCCGCAGAGCCGTGCAACACACGGTCGGGCCCGACACGCCCGACCGCCTCCTTGATCCGCCAGTTGTGGGGCATCCCGCCGATCTCGAGGTAGACGTTGGCACGGCGCTCGGCTACCACCATCGCTCCTTCGTGATACTCGAATACGCAGTAGCCCATGTGGGCGAGCACGAACCTCACCTGCGGGAAGCGCACGACCGCTCGTTCGATCATCCAGGGCAGCGCGTACAGGCTGGGGGGAGGATGGCCGCAGTGAACCGAGACCGGGACGCCGTGCTCGGCCGCGAGAGTGAGTAAGGGATGGACGGTCGCATCGTCGGGATCGAAGGCGTCGAGCGCCGGATCGAGCTTCAGCCCACGGAACTTCGGATGTTCCAGAACACTGCGGGCCTGGTCGACGACGCCGGGACTGCGCGGATCGGTCCAAAGCATCGCGTAGGCGCCGTCGATCTCCTCGATGTGACGGAGGAGGAGGTCGGCGTCCTTGGCGACCAGCAGGACGCGATCGATGTGCTCGTCCGCCATCAGCTGTCGGATCCCGTCCGGTGTCGCGAGCTGCAGCCCGCCCGGCACGCTGATCGGATACACGTGAGCGTCGAATATCAACGCGACCAGCCGTCCACCGCTCAGATGCCTTCGTAGGTGGTCACGCTGAGCAAGGTCGCGCGCGAGCCCGTTCTGACCTGAAGCGTGCGGCGGCCCTCGGCGTCCCAGCCGACGAGGCGCCCGGTGGCTCGTCCGCCTTCGAGGTCGATCACCACGGCGCCGTTGAACGGCTGTGCCCGCTCGTGCCACGAGAACAGATAGAGCTGCTCGGCGAGCTTCCAGTAATCGGCCCGATCGACGTCGGCAACGCCCGCCTCCGGCCCCTCCAGTCCCTGGAATGCGTAGGTGTTCGGGTTCAGGTAGATGTGCTCGAACACGTGTGTCGTGCTATAGCGGTGGGCCACGCGTTTCCCGATCAGCTCGGTCGTCGGCATGAACGGGCTGCGAAGCGGCTCATCCACGCCCGCCTGGAAGACGCTCGTCGCTTCGCGGATTGCGCCATCGCTGCCGAGGAACGTGGTGAGGTTCACGAGCGCCCGTCGCTTGCCTCGATCGAGTACGACGAGTGCGCTGGAGTTCTGGTCGAGCCTCGACACGGTGACGGCGTAGATGCCGGGTCGGATCGTGACCGCCTCATAGTCGGCGGTTCCAGACTCGCCCCAAATCGACTCGCCGTCGGATCGCCAGCTCAGTCGGCGCGGGTCGAGAAGGTCGACGGTTACATTTGGCCCGCCTTCAAACTGCAGCTGGAAACGCTTGCCGGCGAGCTCGGCGGACGGATCGGGTCGGAACTGGTCGTGATTGACGAACTGCTCGGCGAGGGGGATCAGATCCCAGCCGGCCGAGGGGGAGGGTGGGGGAGTGGTGATGTCGTCACCCGGCCTTTCGCAATAGTGCCTCGAACACGCCGACCGAGCCGACGTCAAAGTCCTTGACGCTGTTCTCGGCCATTTCCACTAGCCGATTGGCTCCGAGCAGCGACCTATCGAGCCCCGCGATCGTGTTCTGGTCCGCACTGGGCGCGGCGTGATCGAGGCTGATCGCGCTGTTGGCCGCACGCGCCGCCGCGGTCAGGTCGGCCCAGTGGGTCACCTCAAACTCGGCCGCTTCGAGCAGCCGGCGCATCTCGCGGTCACTGATCAGGAACACGATCGACTCGGTGCCGCAGAACGATGGGAAGTGAATCGGGTCTCCCGGCCCGCGGTAGAGGTCGTGGATCACGCCTCGACCGCCGGGTTTGAGCACGCGGTGCAGCTCGGCGAAGAACCGGGGCTTGTCGGGGATGCTCTGGGCCGCGTGCTGCGTCCAAACGACGTCGAACGACCCACTGCGGAAGGGCATGTCGGTAACGTCCGCGCGTCGGAGCAGGACCTTTTCACTCAGCCCCGTCAGCCCGTTGAGCAGCTCGGCGGTCTTAAGCAGCGCCTCGGTGAGGTCGATCCCGTGAACGGTGCAGCCAAAGGTTTGAGCGAGATAGCGCGACGCCCCGGCGAGCCCGCATGCCGCATCGAGCACGATGTCGTGCTGCGTGATCCCGGCCAACTCGGCGAGGCGACGGGTCGCCGCCAAGCCCTCGATGTGGAGCTGGTCGAAGCTCGCGAGCCCATCGATGGTGGTATTCCGGGAGTTCCGTCCCGCGCTTGCCAGGGCCTGCTCGACGCGGGCGCGTAGATCCGTGGGCGCGAAGTGCCCCGACATCTCGCGGATCACGTCCGGTTCAGGCACCGGCCCACCCGGAGAGCATCATATACGATGTTCATGAGCCATATTCAAAACTGATTCCTCCGAGTGGGAATGTGCTTGCGCCTCCTGGTTGTCGGAACATCGGGTAGGATCACCGCTATACGAACGGCACGTTCGGATACCGGCACTGGATCGTAGACCCTTGACCGTCTCAACGCCATCAGCTCGTGCGCTCCCCGACCACACCGACGTCGTGGTGGTCGGGGCCGGGCTGTCGGGCCTCGTTGCCGGCCGTCGGCTTGCGGCCAGGGGCATCGATGTCGCGGTCGTCGAGGCACGTGACCGCCCTGGCGGACGGGTGAAGCGCGTCGTGGTGGAGTCGGGTCAGCGGTTTGAGGCCGGCGGTGAGCTCCTCGGCCTCCACATGGACGCACTCGTGGGTCTGTCCAAGGAGCTTGGCGTGGCGGTCGAGCCGCTTCCCGGAGACGGTGCGATTGTCCGCATCGCCGCGGGTGAGCGCTACGTGGAGGCGTTTCCCTACGAGGCCGAGCCGCACCTTGGCGAGGCCCACGCCGCGTTCGCCGCCGGGATCGACGAGATGGCAGCGGAGGTTCCGGTCGCGGAGCCGTGGACGGCGGCGCGGGCCGCCGAATGGGATAGTCAGACGCTTGCCTCGTGGCTGGAGATGACCGTGGAGGACCCGAGTGTGAGGGCCTCGCTGACCTCCGAGTTCGATTTCACCGGCGGGGCGCCCGAGGAGCTCTCACTCCTGTTCGCCCTTTGGCTGGTTCGCTCGATGGGCGGTTGGGAGACGTGGAGGCTCGGGACCACACACCGTTTCCAAGGCGGTTCCTCGCAGCTGATCGACGCACTGACCCGCGATCTCGACGGGCGGGTGTTCGATCGCGCGCCGGTGCGCCGGGTCGAGCACGATCCGAACGGGGCGGTCGTACATACCGATAGAGGCTCGATCCGCTGCCGCGCGGTCGTCGCTGCGCTGGCTCCGATGCTATGTAGCCGCATCGAGTGGGAGCCCGCGCTTCCGCTCGCGCGGGAGCGTCTTCAGAACCGCTACCTGCAGGGACACGGGATCAAGTTCATCGCCACCTATGACGAGCCGTGGTGGCGTGCCGCGGGGCTGTCGGGGCTCGCTATCGGCCTCTCACCGATCGCGCTGCTTGCTGACATGACCCTGTCCGAGGAGGCGGGAGGCCGCCTGGCCGGGTTCGTGCCGGTCACAGGTGACGTCGCGCGGGAGTTCTCGCCTGCGCTCAGCGACCCTGATTCCGCCCGCCTCCTGTTCCTCGAGCAGGCGACTCAATATCTGGGACCGCGCGCCGCAGAGGCGCGTGAGGTCCATATGTTCAACTGGACGACGGACCCGTGGACGGTCGGCGCCGCCGTGGGATTGCCGCCGGGCGTACTGACGAGCGTCGGCGCTGCCCTGCGCGAGCCGGTCGGTCCGATCGCGTGGGCCGGGGCCGAGACCGGGTTGCCCCAATGCGACTGGATGGAAGGCGCCGCGTCCGCCGGCGAGCGCGCGGCTGCGGAGGTCGGCGCGGTGCTGGAGGGAGTGGCATCGTGATGGCGCCGTCGACTGAACCGGTACCGCCGGAGGTGATCGAGGTCGGCGGCGTGAGTCTCGCGTACCGGCGGGCCGGATCCGGGGACCCGCTCGTCTACTTCCACGGCGGCGGTCTCACGCGGCGATGGCTTCCGCTGTATGGCCGGCTCGCCGAACATTTCGACACCGTCGTCCCCGAGCACCCCGGCTTCGGCGATTCGATTCGCCCGCGATGGTTCCGGACGCTTGACGATCTTGTTCTCCACGAGGCCGACGCGCTTAGCGCGCTCGGGCTGGACTCGTTTCACGCGGTCGGCCACTCGATAGGTGGGCTAGTCGCCGGATCGTTGGCGGCGGTCTATCCCGAGCGGGTTCGCTCGCTGACGCTGATCACGCCCGCGCCGCTGCCGATCGCGTCGCCCGAGGGCTCGGTGCGCGTGAACTTCGCCGAGCTGCCGGAAGGGTTCGATATGGACACCGTGCTGTTCAACGAGAACCAGGCCGCGTACCCCGAGTTCCTTCACGGCGACGACGAAGGTGACCGGATCGCCGAGGACACCGACCCGTTTGCCGATCCGGGCGCATGGGACATGTGGGGCGCTCCCGGGCTGTACCGCCGGCTCGCCCGTTTCGCCGGGCCGCGCCAGGTGCTCGTTCCCGACGACGATCGCCTGTTCGCGCCGGTGTGCTTCGAGACCTGGGCTCGTTACCTCGGCGACGCGCCCCTCGTCCACATCGCCGGCGATCGCCATCCGACCGGTCATCTCCTGATCGTCCAGGAGCCCGGTCGGATCGTCGAGTCGGTGCTGGCGCTCGCGCGAACCTCAGGGCACTAGCCTGGCTCGTGCAATACGTGGCGGAGCACGGCCTCTGCGTCGGACGGCACCACCTCCCGCTCTTCGAGCAGCGCACCGTTGATGAGCCACGCCACCGCCGCGCTAACGGTCCCGGCGGCCAGCTCACCGACGCGCGGCGCGAGCAGTCGGCGCCAGCTCTCCTCCCAGGCGACCGCGAGCTGGCGCAACGACTCGCGCCGCAACGCGGCCGCGTGCAGCTCGACGACCACCACTGAATTCCGGCGGCCCGGTCCAGTCGCGTCGACGACGATTTCCGCTAGGGCCGCGGCCAGGCTGCCTCCGGCTGGGATGTCCTCGAACCTCTCGCGCAGGCCGGCGACGTCGCGTTCGACGAGATCGGCCATGGCAGCCGCGAGCAGATCCTCGAGGGAGCTGAAGTAATAGGTCGTCGCGCCGACGGGGACCGACGCCGCCGAGGCGACGCGGCGATGGGTCAGCCCCTCGATCCCGTGATCAGCGATTACGTCGAGTGCGCCCTTGATGATGCGGTCCCGCCGACGCCGGTCGATCCGTCGAGGTGCACCGGGGGCGGTCACGAGCCGAGGTTATCCGGGGTTGACGGTGGTAGCGTTGCCCAAGAGGTGGTACAAGCGTCCCAACTCAACCCATGACGACCGCGGGAGCGAAGCCCCCGCTCGCGGAGCGGGTGGCGCTCGTCACTGGCGCCTCGCGCGGGATCGGACGCGGGATCGCCACGCGGCTTGCCCGCGACGGCGCTCGCGTCATCGTTCACTACGGCACCAACTCAGAGGCCGCGGCCGAGACGGTCAGCGCGATCACGGCTGCCGGCGGGCGCGCGTTCGCGGTCGGCCAGCGTCTCGGCGTCGAGGGCGACATCGCATCGCTGTTCGAGCGGCTCGACAACGAGCTCGCCGGCGCCGGACTCGACATCCTGGTCAATAACGCCGGCATCGCGATCGACGAGACGCTCGCCGACCTCACGCCGGAGGGATACGAGCAGCAGTTCGCGGTGAACACGCGCGCGGTGCTGTTCATCACCCAGGCGGCGGCGGCGCGGATGAACCACGGGGGGCGGATCATCTCGATCACGTCCGGCACCACGTTGCGGGCGCTGCCGGAGTGGCTCGTGTACTCGATGACGAAGGTCGCGGTCGAGTCGATGACGCGCATCGTCGCCGCCGAGCTTGCTCCTCGCGCCATCACGGTCAACGCGGTGTCGGCCGGCATCGTCGACACCGACATGAACGCCCCGTGGTTCGTCGACAAGGAACAGCGCGAGGCGGCGGCGCAGGTGGCCGCGCTGGGGAGGATCGGCCTGCCCGCAGATATCGCCGACGTGGTCGCATTCCTCGCATCCGAGGAAGCGCGGTGGGTCACGGGGCACGTCGTGGACGCAACCGGCGGCTCGTTTCTATGAGGGCTAACGTCCGGACACTCCGATGAATGACGACAGCGACACGCTGGCGAACCGCGTTCGTGCCGACAACGTCGGGAGCCTGCTCCGGCCGCCGTATCTGCTCGACGCCCGCCATGCTCACGCTGACGGCGACGAGCTCCGTGAGCTCGAAGATCGGGCCGTCATCGAGGCCATCGCCCTGCAAGAGGAGATCGGCCTGCCGATCCTGACCGACGGCGAATACCGGCGGCGGTTCTTCTTCTCAACGATCGAGGTACTCGTCGACGGCATCGACCCCCAGGGCTACGTCCGGCATCACCGTGATGCTGCGGGGCGCGAGCAGGAGCTGCGGACGCCGACCCCGGTGAAGCGGCTCAAGCGCACCGGCACGCTCGCCGAGTACGAGTTGCGATTCGTGCGCGAGCACACGTCCAAGCCGGTGAAGGTGGCGATGCCGAGCCCGTCGCTCCTGAACGTGTACTGGACGGAGGGGGTGTCCGATCGCGCGTACGGCAGCCGCCAGGAGTACCTCGAGCACCTGATCGAGCTGATGAACGAGGATGCGAAGCTCCTGGCGGCGCAGGGGGCGCGCTACATCCAGCTCGATGCGCCCCATTACGCGTACATACAGAAGGTGATGGCGGGCGTCGAGGACCGGGACGCGAAGCTGCGCGAGCTCGTCGAGTACGACAACCGTGTGTTCGAGGGCGTCGAGGGCGCGGTCACGTGCCTGCACATCTGCCGCGGTAACGACCGCAGCCACTTCACCGGCACCGAGCCATACGACGAGTTCGCTGCCTCGATCTTTCCTCACGCGGTGGCCGAGAGACTGTTGCTCGAGTACGACGACGAGCGCTCGGGAGGCTTCGCACCCTTACGCTACGCGCGCGATGATCAGACCGTCGTCCTCGGGCTGGTCACGAGCAAGCGGTCAGAGCTCGAGCGCCCCGACGAGCTCAAGCGGCGGATCGAGGAAGCCGCGCGATACCTCCCGCTTGATCGACTCGCGCTCTCGACACAGTGCGGGTTCGCATCCAACGCGGAAGGGAACGCGATCACCTGGGACGCTCAGCGGGCAAAGCTCGAGCTCGTGCTCAGCGTGGCGCGCGACGTCTGGGGAGACGCTGGCGGGTGTTAGCTCGCTGCGGCGCTGAGCGCGCGCAGCCGCTCCGCGCCCCGGCGGTGGCTGTCGAAGATCGCGTCGATCTCGGTATGACGCACCCGGCCGTAACCACACACACCGGCGATGCCGAACTCCTTCAGATAGCGTCGAGCGAGCTCAAGCCGGCGATCCAGGCCATCGGGGTCTGGATCGTCATGGTGGATCAAGCCGAGATACACGCGGGTGTCACCGACTTCGAGATTCTCGAGCGGCGCGAAAAACGCTTCGTCAGGATCGCGGATGACCGGCATGTGCACGTAGTCGACGCGCCGCTCGGCGCCCGCGACGACCGCGTTGGTCAGCCGCACGCACAGGTCCAGGCTGCGGAGCTCGGTCATGGGCCAACCGCCCCACGTGCCGTAGCACCAGTGGTAGCCCAATCGCACCGGTTCGGGCACGCCGCGCCAGAGCTCATTGATTGAGCGCATGTGGTGGGCGAAGAGCTCGTCGGCGGTCTTCGGTACGTCCTCACCCTCGCTCGGACTCGCGACTCCGTCGGGAGGCTTATGGCCGCTCGAGTCAGCAGCTTCGCTTAGCCAAGGATTCACCACCATCTCGATATTGACCGGTTCGACTGCCAGGTCCCACTGCACGACCAGGTCCTCGGGAGGGATCTCGGTCAGCATCCGCTCGATCTCGCGGAACGCGCTCGCCTCGTACGCGCGCTTGGCCATCGGCCAATCGGCGCGCTCGGGGAAGTAATCCTCGACGACGCCGTCGGTGCTCGGGATGCCGACCTGGAAGGCGATGCCGGCTGGCAGTGCGCCCCGGTCGCGAAGCTCCCTGAACACCCGATAGGACTCAAGCGCCGGACCCGCGTAGTGCAGATCCCCGAGATCAAGCTCGGTCACCCCCGGCTTGATCTTAAACGGCCAGTGTTCGCTGAAGTCACCGTCGGTGGGCAGTTCCCATCGTCCGTCCTCCAAGAACTCCGCCCACGAAGGATGGTGGACCTCGATGAGATCGGGATGCCGGGAAAAAGTCATGAACGGCAGGTACGGGGTCCAGAAGCGGCGCGCCCCGACCTCGCCGTCGGGGACGCTCCCCAGGAACGGGGCAATCTGCCGGCAGGCGCCGAACACCTCCTCGGCGGTGGACAGGGGAATGCTGCCAACGAGCAGAAGCTCGCTGTCCATGCGACTGCGGTTTTCCTGAGCGCTCACAGGGCCTCGTCCTCTCGCGGTTTAGTCCGCCTCGTGTGCTCCGTAGATTAGATAGGATATCGTTTAGGGTAACGCGGTCGGGCCTGGGCGTGCCGATCCTCCAGCGACAGGTATCCACGACGCTGCGAAGCTCGAATCGGGAAGTGTCGTCAGGGTCCCGCGATCATCGAACGTTCGGACGGCAACATCGTGGTGCCACTTGCATACGGGGCGGAGCTCGACCGCTACCTCGCCTGGTGGTTAAGACCTGACGCTTCGCCGGATTGACACCCGCCACGGGTGGCTGGCGCAGCGAGCCACTCCGACCGGGTGCAATCCTGCACTCGACGTGGCAGCGATCAGATACGATATTGTTTATGTCTCCTGGAAGATCGGCGCGCGCCCCCGAGGCCAAACCGACCAAGCAACAGCAGGTATACGACGTCATCCGCGAGCGCATTCTGGGTGGCGCCTACAGCCCCGGGTTTCGCGTCGTGATCGATGCCCTGGCCGCCGAGTTCGGGGTGTCCGCGCTGCCGGTGCGGGAAGCGATCCGACGGTTGGAGGCGGAGGGCCTCGTGGTGTACCGCGCGAACGCGGGTGCCCAGGTCGCGCCGGCCGACCCGGGTCTGTTTGAGGATGAGTTGACGGTGGTGGCGGTGCTTGAGGGGTACGTGACCGCGCTGGCCGCGCCTCACCTCGAGGCTGCCGATCTGGACCAGCTGCGCAAGAAGACCGACGAGATGGTCGCCGCCATGGAGCGAATGGATGCGCTGTCGTTCGGCAGACACAACCAGGAGTTTCACGAGATCGTCTATGCGCACTGTCCCAATCAGGCGCTGGTCGACATGGTGCACGAGGTGGGGAGGCGGCTGGACGCAATTCGGCGGACCGTGTTCACCCACATTCCCTATCGCGGCGCGAAGTCGATCGCCGAGCACCGTGAGCTGATCGATTTGCTGGCTCGAGGAGCACGGCCCGATCGGATCGAGGCCGCCGCCCGGGCACACAAGCTCGGCACGGTGGAGAGTTTCCGGGCCTGGCGACGAGAGCACGGCGACGAGCGGTCGGCGATGAGCTGATCTGGTGGTGCTGACGGCGGGCGCGAGCGTTGCGACCAGCCGTCGTCTATGAGCTGACGACGGCGGGCAACGTCACGTGGTGGCTCGCGGACAACAACGCGCGCACCCGCTCGCGGGCGCGGTCGCTCAGCGGCGCGAGCGGCTCGCGGGCCAGAGGACTCGGGATGAGGCCGAGTTCGTGCATGATCCACTTGGCCGGGACGGGATTGGTCTCGGCAAACGCGGCATCGACGAGTGGGTGAAGCTCGTAGTGCACGCGACAAGCGCGCTGCCGGTCGCCAGCCGCGAAGGCGTCGTAGAGCTCAGCCACGGGGACCGGCGCGAAGTTCCCGACACAGCTCAGATGCCCGCGGCCTCCGAGGCAGAGCATCGGATAGCACAACAGCTCGATGCCGGACAAGGCGATGAAATCGCTGCCCGCCTCGTTCAAGACATAGGAAACGTGTTCAAAGTCGCGTGTCGTTTCCTTGATCCCGACGATGTTCTCGTGAGCTCGCCGCAGTCGCCCGACCGTGGGGGGCGCGATTTCAACCGCGGCTCGGATCGGGACGTTGTAGACGATGATCGGCAGGTCGGGGAACTCAGACGCGACCCGTGAGTACCAGTCGAATAGGCCGTCCTGCTGCGCCCGGGAGTAGTAGGGAGTAACCACGAGCGCCGCGGTGGCGCCGAGCCGCTGTGCCTCCTCGGTCAGCTCGAGAGTCTCGGCCATCAGCGCGCTCCCGGTGCCTGGCAGGAACGGGACTCGGTCCTCGATCGCGCCTGCCGCGGCCCGCATCACGGCGACACGCTCAACGACGGTTTGGGAGGTGGGCTCGCCGGTCGAGCCGCCGACGGAGATCCCGTGACTGCGGCGGTCGAGCTGCCAATCCACCAGCGTCTTGATGGCGGGCAGGTCGACCTCGCCGTCCACGGTAAACGGAGTGACCAGCGGCGTGATCGCGCCCTTCACTGCGTCCGGATTGGCCGCGAACGAGCTCGTCATTGGCGCTTTTCGCTTTCTCGGTTTGCTCGCCAGCGGGCGTAGTCCTCGCGGCGTTCGTCCCGCAACGGGTACACGCCGCGGATCGACTCGCCGGCCCGGACCTGCTCGAGCGCCCACTCCTCGCGCGACTCCTGCTCGAGCGCGTCCTGGGCGATCTCCTCGGCCATCGCGGCGGGCAAGACCACCACTCCCTCGGCGTCGCCGACGACGACGTCACCGGGCATGACCAGGACGCCGGCACAGGTGATCGGCGTGTCAAGATCGAGCGGGATGTGCGTGTTCCAGAGCGAAGCGGCGTGACGGGTCTTGTAGTAGGTCGCGATCTCGAGCTCAGACAGGCCCGGCGAGTCGCGTGCGCCGCCGTCGGTGACGATCCCCGCCCCTCCGCGGGACAGCACCCGGGCGGCGAGGATGTCCCCGATCGTCCCCGCCGAGGTTTCGCCGCGTGCCTCGATGACCAACACGTCGTCAAGACCCACGCTCTCGACCGCCCGTTTCTGCGCGTCCTCCCCATCGCGCATTGAGTCGCGCACGTCCTCGCGTGTGGCGACGTAGCGCAGTGTGCGGGCATAACCGACCATTCGCAGATCCGCCCGGGTCGGGCGCAGGCCGGCCAGGAACGTGTCACGGATCCCGCGCCGTCCCAGCTGCGAGGTCAGGGTCGCCGTGGACACCCGTCGCAGCGCGCCCACCGCGGCCGCCGTCAGCTGCACCGGCCGCCCCGCGGACGTGCCGTTGGCAAGCGCGCGCGCCTCGGCCGTGGCGCGCGGCATCGCTCCGTAGGGCGCCAGCGGCGTCGGGGCCTCGACGATCGTGCTCGACACGACACCGACTCCGTCCAGCTGCACCTCGACGACGTCCCCCGGCCCGACCACGCCGGCGCCCGCCGGCGTTCCGGTCAGGATCATGTCGCCGCGCTCTAGGGTCATGAAGCGCGAGAGGTCGGCCACCAGCTGCCCGAAAGGAAAGATCAACTCCTCCGGCCTGGCGTCCTGCACGATCTCGCCGTTGACCCGGGTGCGCAGCCGGAGACTGGCGAGATCGACGTCCGCAGCGCGAACGGTCGGACCGATCGGGGTGAAGCCGTCGTGACCCTTAGCCAGAACGTTCGAACCGCGGTCGGCCCACCGGAAGTCGTACACACCGAGGTCATTTGCGGGCGCGTACCAGCCGATCGCCTGCGCCCCTTCTTTCGGCGAGACATCGCGCACGGGGCGGTGCAGGATGATCGCAATCTCGCCTTCGAACGACATCAGCTCCGCACCCTGTGGCCGCGCCACGGGACCGCCGGCCGAGATCGACGACGGCGGCTTGAGGAAGTACGACGGCTCGAGCGGAACGCGCCCGCGCTGCTCGGCGCGACTCCGGAAGTTCACGTGCACGGCGAGGATCTTCGTCGGGTGCAGACCGTCTGGCAGTGGCATTGGCACCTACGCCATGACCTCGGTTCGCTGCGCTCGCTCGTCGACGTCCGCGTCATGGGTCCGAACCGGGACGCCGTCGGGTCCGAGCACCGGCGAGGACTCCTCATACCAGCTGTCCGGGACGCGAGTGCCCCAGAACGACCGACAGCGGACATCGTTTACCGACCAACGCAGCGGCTCGTGGTCGGGGTCGCCCGTGTAGTAGTCGCACGAGTAGAGCTCGATGCGGTGACCGTCAGGATCGCGCAGGTAGACGAAGAACGCATTCGACACGCCGTGGCGGCCTGGACCACGCTCGATCGCATTCGCGTGTCCAGCGGCGGCGAGCTGATCGCAGGCCCGGAGCACGCCGGACGGCTCGCCGACCCAGAATGCGATGTGGTGCAGCCGCGGACCGTGGCCAACGGTCAATGCCACGTCGTGGACGCTCGGCTTGCGCAATAGCCACGCTCCGGTCAGCCGCTCGTCCTCACCGTCGGTCGAGATGTACTCCGAGCAGCGAAATCCGAGCCCAGCCCAGAACCGGAAGGCGTCGCCGAGCTCCGGGGTGTGGAGGTTGAAGTGATCCAAGCGCAGCACGGGCGCCCCGCGGTGCAGATCGAACCGTTGGAGCTGAGTCCCGACGCGGCTCATCGAGTGGAAGAACTCGAGGGGATAACCGAATGGGTCCCAGACGCGCAGCACACGACCGATGGCGGGCTCGGGGGCCTGCACCCACATGGGTTCGAGGCCTTTCTGGTCGAGATCGCGCGCCAGCAGCTCGAGGTCCTCCTCGCGGCGAACGCGGAAGCCGAGACACGCGGCCGCGGGCACCGGCGAGCGCCGGAGGACGACCGAATGGTGCAGGCGCTCCTCCCACCCACGCAGATAGATCGCGTCCGCCGAGCGGTCCGCGACGACCATTCCCAGGAGATCGACGTAAAAATGCTCGGCAGCCGTCAGATCCCGGACCCGGAGTTCGACGCGAGCGGCACGGACGATGTCGTACGCGGGCGCGGCCGGGGGCGAGGAGACGAGCTCCCGAGCGGTGCTCACGGGCTCCGTCATCGGTGTCCCTCATCGCCCAGGCCCAGCCGGGGTATGTGATGCGAACCGAGTGCAACGTGGACGATCTCGGTCTCGCAATAGAAATCGAACGCGTAGTCGCCGCCCTCGCGCCCGATGCCGCTGGCCTTGACCCCGCCGAACGGAGTGCGCAGATCGCGGACGTTCTGCGAGTTGATCCAGCACATGCCGGTGTCGAGATTGTGTGCCACCCGGTGTGCCCGCTGCAGGTCGTTCGTCCACACGTACGCCGCCAGGCCGTACGGAGTGGCATTTGCCAGTCGAATCGCCTCGGCCTCGTCGCGGAACGGCATCGCGACCAGGACCGGTCCGAAGATCTCCTCCCGAAAGACACTCATGGCTTCCTCCACGTCGGCGATGACCGTCGCTTCGAGGAAGTTGCCGTGCTCCAAGTGGGAGGGTCGCGCTCCGCCCGCCACCACACGGGCGCCGTCGTCGCGCGCCGCTTGAATGTAGCCGAGTACCCGGTCGTGGTGCTCGGGGCGAATCAGCGGCCCGAGTTCCGTACGGGGGTCGGACGGGTCGCCCACCCGGATCCGCTTGGCCCTCTCGGCCACCGCGCCCACGATCTCCTCATAGAGCGGCTCGTGCACGAGCAGCCGCGACCCCGCGGTGCAACGCTGCCCGTTCATCGTAAAGATCTGGGCCACGGCGGCATCGACGCAGAGCTCCAGATCGGCATCGGTGAAGACGACCACGGGTGATTTGCCGCCGAGCTCGATCGAGGAGCGCTTCAGCGTGGGAGCCCCAGCCGCGATGATCGTTTGACCGGTGCTGGTCTCGCCGGTGAAGCAGATCAGCTGCACATCGGGATGACCGGATAGCGCGGCGCCCGCTGTCTCGCCGAATCCATGAACGACGTTGAACACGCCGGGCGGCACCTCGGCCTCCTCGACCACGGCGGCGAGGTAGGTGGCCGTCAGCGGCGACCACTCGGCCGGTTTGAGCACCACGGTGTTGCCAGCGGCGAGCGCCGGGGCGATCCGCCATGTGGACAGCATCAGGGGCGCGTTCCACGGCATGATCAGACCGGCGACGCCGACCGGCTTGCGGATGGTGTAGTTCAGGAACTCCTCGCCGACCTGGAACGAGCGGCCGTGCAGCTCGGTTGCCACACCCGCGTAGTACTCGAAGTTCTGCGCGGCCCGCGCGGCCAGACCCCTCATCTGCGAGACCGGCATGCCGATGTCCGCGACCTCGCGCGCGATGAACTCATCGGCGTGCTCACGAATTCCGGCCGCGATTCGGCGGAGCACCGACGCCCGCTGCGAGGCAGGCATGCGCGGCCATGGTCCGTCGTCGAATGCGGCTCGCGCGGCGCTGACCGCGGCGTTCACGTCCTCAGCGTCCCCGGCGGCTGCCAGGGCGAGCGCGGTGTTCGTGGTCGGGTCGAGTGTCTCGAAGGTTGCGCCAGACTCGCTCGGACGGAAACTTCCGCCGATGTAGTGCTGCTGCAAGTCGTAGCGTAGAGCGGGAGCTTCGGGTCGCCTCGGCTCGGATATCATCGCGGAAATCGTATCTGATCAGTGTTCCGTTCAAACTGAACGCGCAGGAGGGAGTATGGACCGTATCCTGACCACGCACGTAGGCAGCCTGATCAGGCCGCCAGACCTCGTGGCGTTCCTGCGGGCCCGGGAGAACGGGGACCCGTACGACGAGGCGGAGTACGAGCGCTGCCTAAGGCGCTCGGTGGCCGAGGTGGCGCGCCAGCAGGCCGAGGTGGGGATCGACGTGATCAGCGACGGAGAGTTCGGCAAGTCCGTGAGCTGGTCTCGCTATGTGCGGGAGCGGATCGGCGGATTCGAGGAGCGAGCGGTAGATCCCGACCTGATCGGTCAGAGCGTCCTGCCGGGCACCGACAAGCGAATGTTCCCGGATTTCTATGCGGGCTATGAAAAGACACAGGGACTCACGGGGGCGCTCTCGAACTGGGTGTGCACCGGACCGATCTCCTACGTGGGCCACGTGCAACTGGAACGCGATATCGCGGACCTGAAGGCGGCGATGGATGGGCTCAACCTAACCGACGGGTTTCTGCCCGTGGTCGCACCCGGCAGCGCCTTTCCCGTTCGCACCGACGAGCACTACGCCACCGAACAGGACTATGTCTTCGCGATCGCCGGCGCGCTCAACACCGAGTACCGGATGATCGTGGAATCGGGCCTCATGGTTCAGGTCGACGATGCGTACCTGACGACCATGTACGACACGATGGTGCCGCCGGGGACGTTGGCCGACTACCGGGAATGGGCCGAGCTGCGGATCGAGGCGTTGATTCGCGCGCTCGACGGCGTGCCGCCCGAGCGCGCCCGCTATCACGTGTGCTGGGGCAGCTGGAACGCGCCTCACGTCGGCGATGTCGGGCTGGACGAGATCGTCGACCTGATCCTGCGTGTCCCGGTCGGTGGTTATGCCATCGAGCAGGCAAACCCCCGCCACGAACACGAGTGGCGGGTGTGGGAGACCGTGCGGCTGCCCGAGGGCAGACAACTCCTACCCGGGCTCGTCAGTCACGCGACCAACGTGGTCGAACATCCCGAGCTCATCGCGCAACGGATCGAGCGCCTGGCCGCGCTGGTCGGCCGCGAGAACGTGGTCGCCAGCACCGACTGCGGCTTCGCCCAGGGGCCGTTCGTCCAGCGGGTTCATCCCACGATCATGTGGGCAAAGCTGCGCTCCCTGGCGGACGGGGCGCGACTCGCCAGCACGCGCCTTTGGAGCTGAGTTCACCTGAGGGCGGCTGGCCCGAGTTATCGGATAACGGGCGTCGTTGCCCTATAATCGCACGATGCTTGCCGACCGGCGAATCGCTCACTCGTGACTGAATCGCGGCCGGCCGCACAGCCGGAGCGGTCATGGAAGTACTACACCAAGCCGGAGTGGATAGAAGTGCGCGGTCTGCCTACGGCGTACCGTCGCGGCGGTCGCGGGGAGCCGGTGGTGTATCTGCACGGCGCTGGTCTGACCCGGCGGTGGCTGCCACTGTTCGAAACGATGGCACGGACGGTCGACGTGATCGTCCCCGAGCACCCCGGCTTCGGGGACACCATGCTGCCGCCCTGGCTCGACGGGTTCGACGACCTGGTCGTCCACTATGACGAGCTGTTCGACTTGCTCGGCCTCGAGGCCGTTCACCTCGTCGGCCACTCGATCGGCGGGTGGTTGGCCGCGGAGTACGCGACGTTCTACCCACACCGCGTCAACAGCCTGACACTGATTGCGCCGCTCGGGCTGCGAGTGCTTGACCACCCGATCCGCGACATCTTTCGCATGACGCCCGAGGAGGCCGGCCCCGCGCTATTCAACGGATCGGCGGGCCCCTACGCCGAGTTCTTGTCGGACGGGGATGAGGTCGAGACTTTGGTTCAGGGTTACAGCGAGTTAACCGCGCTCGGACGACTGATGTGGAACCCCCGCTACGACGTCAAGCTAGATCGCCGGCTCGGCCGCGTGACATGCCCCGCGCTGGTGGTGGCGCCCGACGAAGACCGGATCGTCCCGCGCGAGCACATCGGGCGATGGAGCGAGCTGCTGCCGCAGGCAAGAGTCGAGACGGTCGCGGGGACCAGCGCCTCAACGGGACACCTGCTGATAATTCAGGAGCCCGAGAAGCTCGGGAAGATCGTCACCGAGTTCGTCACCACCACGGGTCCTCAGGGGAACAGGTGAGTCGGCAGCTCGAGTTCTATCTGTTCCACAACGGTGCCTATCGATGGGCGCCGCACAAGGATCTGATTGGTGAATGGTCGCGGTCGAACTTCGTCTCGCTACCGACGTCGTTCTACAAGCCCGAGTACGCGCTGAGGGCGATGGACGAATGGCTCGAGACGAACATACTGGCCGAGAAGCTCGGTTATGACGGCGTCGTCGTCGGCGAGCAGCACAACGGTCCGATTGGTCTAAGTGGCAACCCGATGGTGATCACCTCCTGGCTTGCCGCCAACACCGAACGGCTGCTGATCGCGGCGGTTGGTCCGTTGCTGAACGCATATCTGTCTCCGCTGCGTCTGGCCGAGGAGATCGCGATCGTGGACATTCTCTCCAGGGGTCGACTCATCCTCGGTCTGCCGATGGGAATCGGAGGGCAGTATCACTCGGTCGGGGTCATGGATCCGACCCATGCGCGCACGCGCTTTCGCGAGGCCCATGACCTCATGTTCAAGGCGATGACCGAGCCCGGTCCGTTCGAGTGGCAGGGTGACTACTTCCACGTTCCATACGTCAACCTGTGGCCACGGCCCCTGCAGCAGCCGCATCCCCCGGTGTGGATCCCGGCGGCCGGCTCGCGCGAGACGCTTCAGCTCTGCGCTCGCCGCCGATACACCTACCAATCGGTGCTGACTCCCCGCTCGACGCTGAGCCGCAACTGTGTTCTGTTTCGAGAGCTGTGCGCGGAGGAGGGATACGAGACGGCCCCGGAGCAGATCGCCTATGTGGTCATTGTGCACGTCGCCGAGACCGACCGCCAGGCGCGACTTGAAGCCGAGCCGCATGTCATGTGGCTCTATCAGAACTTCTTCCGGTCGACCTTCCAAGATTCGTTCCCGCCCGGTCACGTCAGCATCGCCTCGCTGCGGGGGATGGCAGCCGGAGGCGGTTACCGCAGCCGCGACATCTCCGAGATGACGTGGGAGGAGTTGTGGGACGAGGGCTGGATCGTCGCCGGCTCTCCGTCGACAGTGGTCGAACGTCTCGAGGAGCTCACGGACGAGTTCGGCGCCGGCCGAATCGTGATGATCCCGGACATGGGCAGCGCGCCGTCGTGGATGGTGAAGAAGAACCTGACGCTGTGCGCCGAAGAGGTTCTTCCCCGATTTCGCGCGCCAGGAGCGGGGCCGGTATGGGCGCGGGAGGACCGGCGCGCCCCCACCACCTGGGCGCAGTGGGCGGCGGCCGGCGGAGAGCCGAAGGCGACCCCCGAGGCCAGGGTCGAGGGCGACGGGGTGCTCGACGTCCGGACCGCGCACGTTCAGGAACTCCGCGAGCCCACGCGTGAGTAACCCGGTACAGCCCGTGGAGCCGAATCGCGATCGGACAGGCGTCCTCGTGGCGTCGGACCCTGGTAGTCTACCGGACATCATGGTCCGGATAACGAACGTAGAATGACGGTCACAACGCCAGGTGACATTCGGCTGCCGCCGCGCGCCATGCTTGTGGCCGGCGAATGGCGCGGCGCACAGGACGGACGGACCTTCCCGATCGTCAATCCGGCCACCGAGGAGCTCATCGGCGAGCTGCCGCTGGCCTCACCGGAGGACGTCGATGATGCGGTGGCAGCCGCGCGCGCTCAGTTCGACGGTGGCGAGTGGTCCCGGGTCGCGGCTGACGATCGCGCACGACTGCTGTGGAGAGTCGCCGAGCTCATCGAGCGCGACGCGGACGGACTCGCGGCGCTCGAGGCGATCGACGTGGGCAAGCCCGTCGGCGATCCGCTCGCAATCGACATCCCGCTTGCTGCCGAGACATTTCGGCACTTCGCCGGGTGGGCGGACAAGGTCCACGGCAGCACCATTCCGGTGCCCGACTACTTCGGTCATCCACGGTTCTCCTACACCATCCGTGAGCCCGTGGGCGTGGTAGGCGCGATCACGCCCTGGAACGCGCCCACGATGATTGCGAGCTGGAAGATCGCGCCCGCGCTTGCGGTCGGCTGCACGGTGGTGGTCAAGCCGCCCGAGGATGCCTCGCTGTCGACGCTACGGCTCGCCGAGCTGATGCTCGAGGCCGGGCTGCCCGAGGGCACGGTCAACGTGGTGACCGGCACCGGCGCCGCCGGGGCTGCGCTGGTGCGCCATCCGGGAGTGGACAAGATCTCATTCACCGGCAGCCCGGAGGTGGGAGCCGAGATCGCCCGTGAGGCCGGCCAGGCGTTCAAGCGCGTCACCCTCGAACTCGGCGGGAAGTCGCCCCAGCTGATCCTGCCGGATGCCGACCTCGAGTCTTTGCTCCCGATCGCGGCCGCGTCGCTGTTCGCCAACCAAGGCGAGATCTGCGCCGCCGGTACGCGAGTATTCGTGCACGACAGCCTTCGCGACGACGTGGTTTCGGGACTCGTCGACCAAGCGCGTGCGGTTCACGTCGGGGATCCCTTCGCGCGGGAGACGACGATGGGAGCGCTGATCAATCAGGAGCAACTGGACCGCGTGCTCGGTTACATTCAGAAGGGGCGCGACGAGGGCGCGCAGCTCGCGGTCGGCGGCGGTCGGCTGCCAGGCCGTGGATACTTCGTGGAGCCGACCGTGTTTCTGGGCACGAACGACCTCACGATCTCACGGGATGAGATATTCGGCCCGGTCGGCACCGTCATCGGCTTCAGCGATGTCGAGGAGGCCGTGAGGCTCGCCAACGACACCCGCTACGGACTTGCCGCCGTGATCTGGACGCGCGATCTGTCGCTCGCTCACCGTGTCGCAGCCGCCCTAAGGGTGGGCGCGGTATGGGTGAACGGATGGGGGGCGCCCGACCCGCGGCTGCCGTGGGGCGGCACCAAGATCAGTGGTATCGGGCGTGAGCTCGGTCTGTCCGGGATCCACGCCAGCACGGAGGAGAAGGTCGTCTCCGTGGTTCTGTGAGCCGCCGGGTTTCCTCTTACAGCCGAATAACGAAGGAGCGGTCTCGATGAAACTCGTCACATTCCTCCTCGGTGGTGACGTGCGGTTGGGTGCGATCGGCGGCGAATCGATAGTCGACCTCAATCGAGCGTACGCCGCGCTGGAGCGCAGTCACGCGCGGCCGGCGGCCCAGGCGAGCGCCGATGCCGTCGTGCCGACCGAAGTCGTGGACTTCCTTGCCCTGGGTGACACCGCGCTCGACGCGGCACGCGCAGCGATCGACTACGCAAACGCCCTGCCACCCGACCTCGCCGCTCGCATGCTCGTGACCGTATCCACTGGCGAGGCGGAACTGCTGCCCCCGGTGCCGAAGCCGCCGAAGATCATCTGCGTCGCGCGGAACTACGCCGAGCATGCGCGGGAGGCGGGGCTGCAGATCTCCGAGATCCCGATCGTGTTCGCGCGGTTCACCGACACCCTGGTCGCGCCAGGCGGCCCGGTCATCCGGCCGACCGTGTCGGAGGAGCTCGACTGGGAGGGTGAGCTGGCGGTGATTATCGGAAAGCGTGGCCGGCACATAGACCGCGATCACGCGATGGAGCACATCGCGGGTTACTCCATCTTCAACGATGTCACGGTCCGTGACTACCAGTTCCGCGTGACCCAATACACCTCGGGCAAGAACTTCGCCGCGTCAGGGCCGTTCGGGCCCTATCTGGTACTCAAGGATGAGGTCGAAGATCCACACAACCTCGAGATCACGACCGAGGTAAACGGGACGGTCAAGCAGCGGGGTAACACCAGCGACATGATCTACGATCTCCCAACGATCCTCGGGCACATCAGCGAATGGATTGCCCTTGAGCCCGGGGACGTGATCGCGACCGGCACCCCCGCCGGCGTGGGCTTTAAGCGGACCCCTCCCGAGTTCCTGCGCCCGGGCGACGTGGTGTCGGTGACAATCTCAGGCCTCGGCACGCTGACGAACCCGGTTCACGCCGAACAGGAGAGGTGACGATGAACGATGAGCTGTTCGAGAAGGGTTTGGCGATACGAAGAGAGGTCGTGGGCGCCGAGTACGTAGATCGCTCCCTCGCGAACGCCGACGACTTCACGCGTGACTTCCAGCGCCTCGTCACCGAATACTGCTGGGGGGCCGGGTGGGGCCGGGATGCGCTGTCGCGCCGCGACCGCTCGCTGCTGAACCTGGCCATGCTTGGGGCACTCAACCGGGGCACGGAGTTTAAGTTGCACTTGCGCGGCGCGCTGCGCAACGGGTGCACCAAGGCAGAGATCCAGGACACCCTTATCCAGTTGGCGATCTATGCGGGCATCCCCGCGGGCGTAGAGGCGTTCCGACTCGCCCAAGAGGTGTTTGCCGACGCCGAGGGCGAGGCCGCGCGCTGAGTCAAGCGGCGGCGCCCCGTGGGCTGCCGCGTCGCACGGGGTTACGGCGAGACGCGGATTACGGCCTCGTCCCGCGCGCGCTCGAAGCCGTCGAAGTCGAAGCCCTCGAGGTCAATCTCCTCGATCTGGCCGTAGACGCGCGGCTGACCGTCCCAACCAATCGTGTCAATGCCCCAGTAGAACTCGATCAGGTTACCGTCGGGGTCACGCGCGTAGAAGCGCGGTTGGTTCCCAGGCCCGCCCCGACGGGCGTTGACGATCGGGATCTGAGCCGCCCTGAACTTGTGGTACATCGCCAGCAGCTCCGCCGGGGTGCGCATCTCGAATGCGATGTGGTGCAGCCCGTACGCGTGGCCGTTCTCGGCCGGCTCATGGCCGTCCTTGAGCGCGAAGAACGAGATGCAGTGGTGGGTGGCGTCGCAACGGACGAAGGCCCCGGCGGTGACGTGGACTCCGTGGCCCACCTCGTCCTCGGGGTAGTCGAACCGTTCGGTCAGACGTAGCCCCACGTAGCGGGTGTAGAACTCGACCGTGCGGTCGAGGTCTCGCACCGCCACGCCGATATGTCCGATCCTTGCGACTCTTGGTTGCACTTAGGCTCCGATTCGATTATCGTGTCTAGTGGTCCGAATGCAGGAAAAGTTTAGTCTTTGCCGTCGGGAACGTCAAGCTAGGCGCCCTCGAGCCGGAGCCTCGAACGCCTGTTGGTCACCGCGAGAAGCGAGTAGTTCCACGGCCGGAAGGTCGGCGGCACGGCGGGCAGGAGAATCGGTGGGCGTCACCAGCGGGTGTCCTAAAAGCGGAAGGACGGGCCCAATAATCGGATGAGTATTGCCGGGGAACGAGACAAGCAGCTGAAAGAGGCTCAGGCGGAGGACTGGCGTGAGCGGGCCGCGACGCGTCTAGAGCGCGCTGCGCTGATAGAGCGCCATTGGGGCGAGATTACAGCGCACTTGCTGGCGATCACGGGTGTACAGGCCGGCGATCGGGTGCTCGACGTCGGGACCGGGCACGGAGAGCCCGCGCTCACGGCAGCGGGCCTCGTCGGATGGGTCGGTCGCGTGGTGGGGGTGGACCTGTCCCCGGAAATGATCGCGGTGGCCAAGCAGCGCGCCGCGTTGGAACATATCGAGGGCGTGGAGTGGATGGTGCAGGACGCCGAGCGGCTCGACTTCGCTCCCGCTAGCTTCGATGTGGTCGTCAGCCGTAACGCTCTGATGTTTCTGCCGCATCCGCAGCTCGCCGTGTCGCGGATCCGAGATGTGCTGGCTCCGGGCGGTCGTTTCGCGCTGGCCGTGGTGGGGCCCGAGCCAACGCAGCCACAGTGGACGATGACGGTAACCGCGATCGTCGAGGCGCTCGGGGTGGCTCCGCCGCCGCCCGGGGCGGTCGGGCAGCCCGGGGTCTACTCGCTGTCGGACCCGGAACTTCTGAGCACGCTCCTTGGCGACGCGGGATTCGATGACGTCACGATCGAGACCCGTGAGTTGGTCTACGACTTCTCCTCCCCGGCGGAGGTCGTGACCTGGCACGAGATCAACCCGACCATCATGAGTCTGTTCGCCGGACAGTCCCAGGAGCGCCGAAGCCAGGCCTGGGGCGCGGTCATCGCGGCAGCCACTGCGCGAGCCGGTTCCGACGGCCACGTCCGAATCCCGAGCCAAATCCTCTACGCATCCGGACGCCGTGCCAAGTAGCAAGCATCGTTGTGGTTACACGTGGCGTGACCCGCGCGCGGGTGGATGACCGTGCGATACGGGATCGCGATTCCACCGTGCGACCATCTAGGGCGAGTGGCTGATGCCGCCCGCCGGGCCGAGACGCTCGGCTTCAGCTCGGTCTGGTTTCCCGACGCGCAGCTCCTGTGGCGCGACGTGTTCGCGGCGATGGCGCTGGCGGCCGACCGCACCTCGACGATTTCGATCGCGTCGGGCGTGTCGAGCACCGAGACGCGTCACCCGACCGTGGTGGCGTCGGCCGCCAATACGCTGCGCGAACTCGCGCCCGGGCGGGTGATACTCGGACTCGGGACCGGCGCGGGCCTTGGTCAGCTGATCAACATGGCGTCGAGCACGCGCGCGGCCTTCCGCAACGACATCGAGCTCGTCCGCACCCTGCTGGCGGGAGACTGGTGGGACTTTGACGGTCGCAAGGCACGGCTGATCGACGCCGGCGGGACGATTCCGATCTACATGACGGCCGGCGGACCCAAGATGGCGCAGCTCGCGGGCGAGGTCGCCGACGGCGTCATCTTCTCGGTCGGGACCACGCCGTCGGTGATCCAGGCCAGTATCGACTCATTGGCGCCCGGGCTACAGGCAGCCGGTCGCGCCCGTTCCGACATTCAGGTGGTGGCGACGGCGTTCTTCTCGATCACCGACGATCTGGAGCGCGACGCGGCTCGGTTCAAGCCCGTCTGCTGCCTGCTGGCAAAGGCCGGCACCGGGCAACGCGTGCTGGCGGAGGCGAATATCGAGGTGGGCGATCTCGGGTCGCTGCCGCCGATGTTCCCGACTATCGCACACGCCGAAGACTGGGACGAGGCCGTTCGCCTGGCCTCGACCGTGATCAGCGACGAGGCGGCGCTGCTGTTTGCGGAGAAGTTCGGCCTGTTCGGGACGATTGAGCAGGTCGCCGAGCGGATCGCGGCGATCGAGGCGATCGGCGTCGATGAGATCTTCATCCGGCCGATGGAGCCCTACCTCGTGCCGTTCGACGCGATGGACGCGTTCGCGGGCGGCGTTCTGAGCCCCTGACCGATCGGCGGCGGCTTCAGCGGTCCGCGCGCACCGGCCAGAGCTCGGGGGCCGATTGGCCGGTGAGAACGAGTGGAGCGAGCAGAGCGGCGGTGGCCGGCGCCAGCGTGACCCCAACCATCCCGTGTCCCGTGGACAGGAACGCGCCGGGATGCCCGGGAACCGCGCCGACAATCGGGAGTCCATCCGGCGTCATCGGGCGCAGGCCCGCCCATTCCAGTTCCGCATCTCCTGGCTGCCAGCCGCTGAGGTACGCGCGGGCGGCTCGGTAGACCGCTTCGAGCCGGCGGCGCTTTAGCGAGTCATCCATGCCCGATAGCTCGAGCATCCCGGCCAACCGCACTGCGCCGTCGTACGGGGCGGCGCCGATCATCGCCTCGACGAAGAAGGCGGCGCGCTGCGGCGGCACCCCCGAGCCGCGGGTCGTGACGCTGTAGCCCTTCCCGGCCTGAAGGGGCAGGTTCAAGCCGAGGGGACGCAGGAGCTCGCGTGACCAGATGCCGGCCGAGATGACCACGCGGTCGGCCACGAACCGCTCGTGCGCTGTATCGATGCGCCACTCGTGGCTAACCCGTCGGAGCGCCGTGACCGTCTGGTTCTCGACCAACCGGACGCCCAGATCACTCAGAGCCTTGACCAGGCCTTGCGACAGCGTCTCCGGGCGGATAAACCGCTCAGGCTTGACGTGGAGAGCACCGATAACCGAGGGCGCGACGCCGGGCTCGAGTGCGAGCACCTCCCGCGCGGTCAGGCGCTCGATTTCGCCGCCGTAGCCGAGCTTGGCAAAGCGCTGCGCGGTGCCGTCCAGGGCCGCCTCTGAGAGGCAAAGGAAGAGTAGGCCGCCCCCGTGCATCTCAAACTCGACGCCCGCGGATCGAAGGCCATCGAACAGCTCGAGCGTGCGCTGGTTGATCGCGAGGATCGCGTCCGTGCCGGCGCGGAACCGCTCCGGGCGCGCGCTGCGCACGAAGCTGACCAGCCAGTTAGCGAGCGCGGGACTCGGTCGTGGCTTGATATAGAACGGGTTGTCGCGACGCGAGATCAGCTGAAGTCCTTGCTTCACGCTGCCCGGAGCCGCGATCGGCGCCGACAGAGCTGGGACAACCCAGCCGGTGTTTCCGCGCGACGTCGCTCCGCCCATCCGGTCGCGGTCGATGACCGTCACCGACGCGCCCCGACGCGCCAGTTCCCAAGCGGTGCAGAGACCGATCATCCCGCCCCCGATGACCGTGACGACCGGCTGCTGGCCCGACTCCGTGGGCGTCCCGTTTTCGGATACCACCATCCGATAATAGCAATTGATCGGCAAGTTGCAGAGCGCCCGATATCCGGGCAGCCCGCTAAGCTTGCTGCGTGCCCGAGATCTCGAAGACGGCGGATCAGGCGCTGGCCGCGTTGGCCGAGTTGTGCGAATCGGGGCCGATGACCGCGGCGCAGCTCTCGCGCTCGATGGGCTTGAACCGAACCATCGTGCACCGCTTGCTCACCACCTTGCACCGGCGGGGCTTCATCACCCGACACAACGGCAGCTATCAGCCCGGGGCGTTGCTCGTCCGCATGGCCAGCCGGGTCCAGCCGGAGCTGCGGGCGGCGGCTGCCGAGGCGATGGCGGCGCTGGCGGAGGAGGCGGGGGAGACGGTGGTGATGCACATCGCCGACGGCAACGACGCGGTCGTGCTCGACCAGGTCGTGGGGGTACGCCACGTGGTCAGGGTCGAGCATCGCATCGGGTCCAGGCACCCGCTCACCACGGGCGCGAGCGGCCGGGCGTTGCTCGCCTTCATGGAAGATGGAGCCGCGGCCCGGGTGATCCAGGGAGCCGATGACCCAGTGGGCCTCAAGCAGCAGCTGGCGAGTGTTCGCGAGCTCGGCTACTCGCTCTCACACGATGAGCTCCAGCAGGGAGTGTGGGGCGTCGCGGTCCCCGTGCGAGGTCAGACCGGTGCCGTTCTGTCGAGCCTGGCCGTTCTTATCCCGGCCACGCGCGCTCCCAGCATTGCAGAGCATCTGCCCGCGCTGCGCTCCTCGGCGATGCGCATCGGCGACTCGCTCTACCGCCTCGACGACCTGGCTGACCCGCCGGTCTGAGCCCACCCGCAGGCGGCTCGAAGTGGCCGAGAGGGTCTGCGGAGGCCTGGTTCATCGGTCCGATCCAGGCGAGAGTGTCCGCGTTTCGATCACCATGTACCGGCTATCGAGATCGTGGTAGGATCGAAACCTGAGAGAAGGACGGTCACGATGATGGCGGAAGCGGCAGCGAGCACCTGGAAGCACTGGACCGAGCCTTCGTTCGTCGATGTTGACGGCCTCAGCAGCGCCTATCGGCGCAAGGGAGACGGCGATGTCCTGCTGTACCTCCACGGTGCAGGCCTGACCCGGGCGTGGCTGCCGCTCTATGACGAGCTGAGCCACGGCTTCGACGTCGTCGTACCCGAACACCCGGGCTTCGGCGACACGGCACTGCCCGACTGGCTCACCGGGATCGACGACCTTGTCCTTCACTACGACGCGCTGCTTGACGCCCTCGGTCTTGAGCACGTGCACCTGGTCGGGCATTCCCTCGGCGGTTGGATTGCCTCGTACCTGGCGATTTTCTATCCCCACCGGTTCGACAGCCTCACGCTGATCACACCGTTGGGTCTGCGCGTGCCCGATGCTCCGATGACCGATCCGTTCCGGCTCTCTCCAGAGTTGGCGCTCAACACGCTGCTTGGCGAGCAAAGCGCGAACTATCTCGAGTACTTCGACCGCGGCGACGAGACCGAAGCCATGATCCACGCCTACGCGGAGTCGATCACGTTCGCTCGCCTGCTGTGGAATCCGAGATACGACGTGAAACTGGACCGCCGCCTTACTCGCATTCAGACCCCGACGCTCGTCCTCGCGGCCGAGGACGACCGCCTGATCCCGTCGGCGCATCCGAAGCGATGGGCCGAGCTGATCCCCGGGAGCGAGCTTCGAGTCGTGGCGGGAACCCGGGACGAACCGACCGGGCACCTGGTGATCATCCAGCAGCCGGAAGCCCTCGCCGAGCTGATCGGCTCGCACGTCCATGCCAGCGTTGCCCCGTCCTCCGGAGCCGAGACGGCGGCACGATGAGCGAGCTCGAGTTCTACCTGTTCAACTTCGGCTCGTACCCCGCCGTCCCGCACGTCGATGACACCGAGCGGCGGTCCCTGTACATCGACCTCCCGAATGAGTTCTACGACCCGATTCGAGGCCAGTGGTATCTCGACAGCTACTTCGACACCCTCATCTTCGGGGAGAAACTCGGGTTCGACGGGATCTGCACGACGACGCAGATGGGCGGTCCAATCGGGATGACGCCAAGCTCGATGCTGCCGGCGGCCTATCTGGCGGCGCGCACCGAGCGGATCCGGATCGTCGCGCTCGGGCCGATTCTCAACACCTACCTCTCGCCGATGCGGGCTGCCGAGGACATCGCGCTGCTCGACAATATGTCGGGAGGGCGCCTGACCGTTGGCCTGCCGATGGGCCACGGGCAGAACTGGCACGCGGCCGGCGGCATGAATCCGGCCTACGCTCGCCAGCGCCATTGGGAGGCGCACGATCTGATGGTCAAGGCGTTCACCGAGCCCGGACCATTTGAGTGGCAGGGCGAGTACTTCCACGTTCCGTATGCCAATCTCTGGCCGCGGCCGATTCAGAAGCCCTATCCGCCGGTATGGATTCCAGCCGCGGGATCACGAATCACGTTCGAGCGGTGCGCGCGGCACCATTACACCTACCAGACCTTGTTCTCGCCGCGCAAGGCGATGCTGCGGAATATCAAGTCGTTCCGGGAGGTCACCCGGCAGTTCGGGTACGAAGCCGATCCCAAGCAGGTGGCTGCGGTCCTGTTCATCCACGTTGCCGAGACTGACGCCCAAGCGCGGCTCGAGGCCGAGCCTCACCTCCGCTGGGTGTTCCAGAACATGGTTCGTGCGAACCAGTACGACGCGTTCCCGCCCGGCCACTTCAGTCCCGAGTCGCTGCGTGGGTTCCTCAAGGGTGGCGGGTATCGTGACCGGGACATCGGCGATCTCACCTACGAGGAACTGGTCGACGAAGGCTGGGCGCTGATCGGGTCGCCGGAAACCGTCTCCGAGCAGCTCCAGGGACTGGCCGATGAGCTGGGGGCCGGACGGGTCGTGCACATCGCCGACAACGGGGCGATGCCGAACTGGATGGTCCGCAAGAGCCTCACCTTGATGGCCGAGCAGGTTATCCCGCGTTTCCGCGCGCCCGGCGCGCGGCCGGTCTGGGCGATCGAGGATCCGCGGCCGGCCCCGACGCATTCCCAGCTCGGCGCTCACATGGGCGAGCATCCCGCGTCGGCGGTGCCCGAGGTCGTCATGCCGGACGGGGAGCGAGTCGACCTCACGACCGCACACGTGGCGGGTGCACGCGACTCGCTTCCGGCGGCGCCCTGAGACTCCCGCTCCGCCACTCACACCACTCCGCATCGCCGCCGCCGAACTTGCGCGACCCTGACCAGGCGCAGCTCGTGCGGACGCGGCCAGCCAGTCAGCGCGACGGTGTGTCGAGCGCGCCCAGTGCCCACCCCGCGTCGGTTAGTTGAAAGCCGCCCTCAACCTCGACCACCAAACCAAACCCGACGGCTTCCTGCAGAGCCGGCGGAATCCGTGGATCGTCGCACTCTCCCAGCTGCTCGGCGATCACGTCGGCGGGCCAGGCTCTGTCCCCGCCCATCCAGGCAAGGGTGTGAACCAGGTAGCAAAGGTGTTCACCCGCCTCAGGCACGAGACAGATTCTACGGACTCCGTCACCAAGCGCGATCGAGGATGGCTCGTCCGTTTCGTCGGCTGGCTCGACGTGGGACAGCCGGAGAAGGCATGAACCCGGCGACCCACGCGAGCAACGCCGGTCGACGCCCCGATGCATCTGTCGCTACGGACGCGAGCAGCGGCCGGCGAGCGCGCGCCGCAGGGTCGCCGTCGCAGCCGTGTCCACGTCGCCGGCGGCGCCGAGCACCACGGCGTAAACCTCGTGCGCGAGTCGCGTGCTGACCCAGCCTTCGCGTACGTCACGCGCCACGCGTTCGGGCTCGCGCTCGTGCGGCGGGCCGTATCCACCGCCCGCGGTCGAGTACGAGACCAGCCGCTGGCCCGGCGCGAGCACCGCGGCACCGATTCCGGGCAGCTCCTCAAGCGTCCCGTCCTGCATGACGCGGTACTGGCGTGCGCAGGCTCCCGCCCCGCCGCCCCTGACTCCGGCTGCCGGGTGCGCTGTCCCGTCGGTAATCCAGATCGCAGTCACCTGCACGCCGACCGGCTCGTATTCGACGTGGAGCGACGGCGCCCCCCGGCGTCGCCCCGCGCCGGCGCTGTCCTGCACGATCCGGTTGCTCCAGACGCGAAACGGATAGTGGAGCTCGTCGATCTCGACGCTGTCGTTGTACATCATGCCGGCGGTGTTGGCTTCGGCTCCGATCCAACCGTCCGCGAAGGGGCTTGCCGCGCCCGCCGAGATCCCTAGGAACACCAGCCCGACGAATGGCTCGTGGCCGCGACGCGGGTCGGCGCCCGACAGCGCCGCGCCCGAGGCCGGGATGTCCGCCCCGGTTTCAGCCATTCCGACCCCGTCCGCCAGTTCGGCGATCGCCCGCTGCACCACATTGATCGCGCGGATCGTCAGGTGAGTGGTCGCAAGCGAGCAGCTGGCGGGCGGACGGGGAATGCCGATGGCGCACCCCTCGCGAAGCAGCACATGGATGCGGCCGAGGCTACCGGCGTTGAGCGGCACGCGATCAGGGATCGCGTTGAGCACCCCGATCAGGCCGCACGCACGCGCCGTGGACTCGGTCAGGTTCATCCCGCACGGGACGCAGTCGGGGTTATCACGCAGGTCCACCTCCACGATCCCCTCGGCGGGGCGAACGTCGACGGTTGCCCGGACACGAAGCTCGTCGGTGAGGCCGGGCATCGCGTCGTGGATCGTCTCGGCGCTGGCGCGGCCGGCCGGCAGCCGCGCAATCGCCGCCGCCATCCGCTCGTCGCTGTAGGCGAGCCAGTCTGCGGCGAAGGCCTCGATCACTTCCCATCCGATCTCGCCCGCGAGCAACTCCAGCTCGCGCTCACCGATTCGCGCGGCTCCGAGCATCGCGTGGAGGTCGCCCTCCCACAGGGCGGGAGCTCGGATGCGGGTGCGGCACATCCGAAGCACGTCGTCGATATCGCGCCCGTCTCGCTGGATCTGGACAGCCGGGAAGATCAGCGCGCCCTCGTGGTAGACGTCGCGTGCGGCCGCCATCAGGCTGGAGGGGATCGAGTTTCCGCAGTCGGCGACGTGCGCCTTGACGAGGACTGTAAAACGGTGGGCGCCGAGGTCGTCGACCACTGGGACGACGATGCAGTGGTCAGCCGCGTGCGAGTTGCCGTGATAAGGGGAGTTGTGCAGGAAGGCGTCGCCTCGCCGCGGCTCCGAGTGCATCTGGCGGACGTATGCGGTGATCATTTCCGGACCGCAAACGGCCATGATCGGCAGGCACTCGGCCGCCGAGACCAGCTCATCGCGACCGGTGAGAATGCAGCATGAGAAGTCATGCGCTGTGTTGATCACGCCCGACCTTGCCGTGCGGAAGAGCGTGTTGGTCATCTTGCGCACGATGCCGTCGATCCTGCTCGACAGCACCGCCAGCCGGACCCCATCGCGTTCCCTCACCGCCGCACTCCAACCAGCTCAAGTCCACCTTCGGTCCGACGTCGCGCATGGTCCGACGGCCCCACGACCACGGTCGTGAGGCCGGTCTCGACGATCGCCGGACCGCGCAGCGTCTGGGTAGTCGAGAGCCGCTCGAGATCGAACACGGGCACGATCGCCGAGCCGAGCCCCGAGAACCATGCCCGGCGCCCGCGCGGTGTCGAAGGGCGCTCGTGCGTGGGCGGCTCGGAGCCGTTGAGCGTACGCGGCTGCGCAGCCGCCAGCTCGCACACGGCCCGCGCGCGCCAGCCGGTTAGCTCGATCGCCGATTGAGGGTCCGAAAAGGCGAACGTAGCGTCGTGCTGCGCGTGGAAATCCTCGCACAGCTTCGCAAGCTCGCTGTCGCCGTCGAAGCGCGGGCTGCGTACCGGCACTTCGATCTCCCACACCTGGCGGGGGTAGCGCCCCTCGACGAAGAGCTCGACGCGGCCGCTGGCCGCGCCCCTGCCGACGTCGGCGATGAAGACCTCGCACTGGCGCCGCAGCCTCTCCAGAAGCGCGTTCACACCGTCGCAGTCGAAGGCATCGGTGCTCGTGACGTGCACCGCGGCGAAGTCGCTTGCCAGCTCGGATACCAGCGCGCCAGCCGCGCTCAGTCCGGCCGCGTGACCGGGGAGGAGTGCACGAGCGCAGCGCAGTCGCCTCGCCATCGCGCCCAGCATCAAGCCGGCCAAACCACCGCCGCCGACAAGGATCGCGTCGGCAGGGTCGATCCCCTGGCTCGTCGTGACGTCCTCGACCGCGGCGACCATCAGCTCACTCGCCACATCGAGCACTGCGGCCGCCGCCTCGTGGACGCCGAGGCCGAGCGGAGCGGCGACCTGGCGCTCGATCGCCGTCCGCGCCGCGTCGGGTTCGAGCTTCATTGCCCCAGCGAGGAACGTGCGGGGATCGAGGTATCCCAGCACGAGTGCTGCGTCGGTGACCGTTGCCCGGGTGCCGCCGCGTCCGTAGGCGACTGGACCCGGTACCGAGCCGGCGCTCTCCGGTCCAACGTGTAACACCCCACCCTCATCGACGCGGGCGATCGAGCCTCCCCCCGCCCCGACTGAGCGTACGTCGACCGAGCCGAACCCGGTCATGACGCCGCGAAAGCGCGGACCGATCCAGGTCTCCCTGGTGCGGGGTATGTGGCCGCGCTGGACCACCGAAACATCGAAGCTGGTGCCGCCTGCGTCGACCACGATCGCCGTCGCGTCGGGTTCGCCTCGCAGCTCGTGGGTACCGGCCACCGGCGCCATCGACGGACCGGACTTGAGCGCGTGAATCGGTGACTGCGCCACCGCTTCGGCCTCAAGCAGGGCACCGGTCGAGCTGACGACGAGCAGGCGACCGCCAAACCCGGCCTCCCCGAGGCGATCGCGCATCGACTGGAGATAGCCGCTCATCAGCGGCCGCAGCGACGCGTCGATCGCGGCCGAGGAAGCGCGGCGGTATTCGCGAAGGCACGGGTTTAGGAGATGCGAGAGCGTCACCGGCACTTCGGGCAGCTCGCGCGCGAGCACGGAGCCGAGCAAGAGCTCATGGGCGGGATTGACGATCGACCACAGCAGACAGACCGCGACCGCCTCCACCTCCGCCTCGGCGAGCTGCTGCGCGATCCCGACCGCAGCGTCTTCGGTCAGCGCAAGCACAACCTCGCCGTCGGCCCCAATCCGCTCCGGAGCCCCGAACGTCAGCGCCTGCGGCACGTAGGGTTCGGGGTAGTCGTAGCTGAAGTCAAACGGGTCTCCTCGTCCACCCTCGCGCAGGACGAGCACGGCCTCGTGGCCCGCAGTCACGATCAGGCCGGTCCGCGCCGCGTCGCCCGTCAGGACCGCGTTCAGTGCGTGGGTGGTCGCATGCACCAGAACGTCCCCCTCCTCGAGCAGTTGCCGGGTCGGGATCCCGCGCGATTGCGCCGCACGTCCGAGTACTGCCAGCATCCCGCGAACCGGTTCATCGGGCGTGGTGGGCGCCTTGAACAGCTCGCGCCGGCCACGGTCCTCGACTACGAGGTCGGTGAACGTTCCGCCCGTGTCGATCGAGAAGCGCACGGCTCAGGGGCCGGCGGTCGATGGCGCCATCTCAGGCGCTACCCCAGACTCGGTCCGCGACCTCGACGATCAGTTCGAGCTTGCGCCACTGTGCGTCCTCGGCGAGCTCGTTGCCCTCCCAGGTCGATGCGAAGCCGCACTGGGTAGTCAACGCGAGCTGCTCCACAGAGACGAGACTCGCCGCCTCGTCGAGCAGCCGCTCGATTTCATCTTCGTTCTCGACGTGGGTCGACTTGGAGCTGACGATGCCCATCGCGACCACCGGCCCGCCGGCTGGGACATGACGGAGGGCGGTGAAATCGCCCTCCCGCCCGCGGTCCTCCCACTCGACGAGCAGCCGGTTGTAGTGCAATTGGTTGAACAGCTGCTCGGCGATTGGCTCGAGCGAGCCCTCGGTCATCCACATCGAGCGGTAGTTGCCCCGACAAATGTGCAGCGCTGTCGTGACGTCAGCGGGAAGGTCGGCGATCACTGCGTTGTCGACGGCGATCATCATTTCCATCAGCTCGGCGAGGCTCCTGCTGTCGTGCCCGGGCAGGTGCGCGCGCCACTTGGGGTCGAGCGCCATCACATACGACGGCCAGTCCATCTGAACGTAACGAACCCCGGCGGCGATTACCTCAGCGATCAGCTCCCGCTGGATCGCCACCACCTGCTCGACGAACTCCTGCTGGCTCGCGTAGGCGCCTGCACGGAGTTCGACCGGCTCGCAATACCAGTAGGACGGAGCTGGAAAGGTCACCTTGAGGGGGTAATCGGTCAGCGACTGCACGTATCGAACCTCGTCCAGCGCCGGATTGCCAACCCTCGAGACGCGGTCGGCGCCGATCAAAGGCCCACTCGGGGGCACCATCACCTCGCCCTGCTCGTTGGTGAAGGGGAACTCGACCTCGCTGTCCTCAAAGCCGGCCAGCGCGTCGACGAGGGAGTGTGTGAACACCGAGCGGCGCATCTCCCCGTCGGTGATCACGTCGAGACCGATATCGATCTGGCGGCGGACCGCCTCGGTGATCGCAGCATCCGCCCGTTGCTGGAGGACCGCGAGCCGCTCGCGGCCGTGAGCGTCGAGCAGCCGCGGTGATGGCGTCTTCAGTCCGGCGTAAACCTCCGCGAACAGCTCGCGGAGCTCGACCGGCCGCAGTAGGCTGCCGACGCATTCTGCGCGTGGGACCGCACGGGCGACACGAGTGGTCCGGTGATCGATTGCGGACATCAGCTCTCCTCAGGTTGCCGACGCGAGGCATTGCCAGCAGCCGATATACGAACGTGTATGTCCGAGTTTAGAGCGACGGCGAGACCGGCGCAACGAGCGGCCGCCTCCGCCCGCCTCACTAACGGGGATGTCTCAGGCCGACGGCCGTGCAGGCCAGCTCACGCAAAGTCGTGGTGAGCGCGGAGTTCACGATTCCCGAACGGGATGGGCCCCGCTTGGGGGGCCACGGGTTATCCTAGGCGCTCGACGCCGACGACGGGAGACGCTCGACGGGTGACGATCGGTCGCGACGCGCTTAGAGCCGAGCTTGCGCGCGAGTCCGGATCGTGAGTTTGGACGAAGCCAGTGGGTCACGGTTGGAGTTGGCCTCGCCGTGATCATGATGGCGCAGCATCGTCATTTGGAAGCTCGGAATCGTTAGCGCCGTGTGAGGTCTTGGGCGAGTGGGGTTGACAGCGTAGGCACCAGAAACTATGGTGCGATTCGAACGTTCTTGTGCGATAATCGACCAAGGCGCCAAATGGATTTAGCGGCTAGCGGCTACCTGTCGCGGCTCGACCAGACGAACACGGCGGTCTGCATTCCGGTCGCAGCGCTCCCATCTGAGAACGACGGACCCAGAACCGTGCGCATGAGGCTCAGAGAGTGCGAGCTCGCTCGGCGGATGGACTCGCCGGCTCCATTGGTTTGGTCTCCGTCGAGAGCGTTATGACGCGGCCAGCGCCCAACCCTCGGCCGTTCGCGAACGGCGAGTCGCCCGTGGAGATGGTCGCGGACCAGCCCCATCATCTCGAGGCCCGGCACATCAGCAAGTCCTACGCGGGCGCACAGGCCGTGCGCGACGTCAGTATGAGCGTCTCCGCTGGCGCGGTGCACGCGCTCGTAGGGGAGAACGGCGCGGGCAAGTCAACTCTCGGAAAGATAATCGCCGGCGCCACGCAGCCGGACGAGGGAGAGTTACTCATCGACGGCGAGCCGGTTTCGTTCCGGAATCCGAGAGAGGCCCTCTCCGGCGGCATCGCACTCGTTCGCCAAGAGATCACGCTGGTGCCGTCATTATCCGTTCTCGACAACGTTTTTCTGGGCACCGAACACGTTAGGGGCGGGTTCGTCAAACTGGGTTCGCAGCTGAGCCGCTTCCGCTCCCTGGCGCAGGAGACGGGGTTCGACCTTGATCCGGCGGCGAAGGTGTCGATGCTCCGTGTCGGCGACCAGCAGAAGGTCGAGATCTTGCGCGCGATCGTGCGAGACGCCTGGCTCATCGTCATGGATGAGCCCACCGCCGCCTTGGACGACACCGAATCGGCCCGTCTGGTGGAGTTCGTCCGGCATCTGAAGTCCCGCGGAATTGGCTTCATATACATCTCGCATGACCTCGAGGAGGTCCTCTCCTTGGCCGACGATGTCACGGTCCTCAAGGATGGGGGCCACGTTTCGACTTCTCGGACATCTGAGGTGGCGGTTGACGGGCTCGTTACCAAGATGCTCGGCCGACCGCTAACGGCGATGTTCCCGGCGAAGCGAGAACACCGCTTCGACGAGGCGCGTGTGGTCCTCAAGGTCGATGGTCTGAGTCGCGCGGGAGTCTTTGAGGACGTGTCCTTCAACTTGCGAGCTGGAGAGATCGTCGGCATGGCCGGCCTCGTGGGCAGCGGTCGAACCGAGGTGGCGCGGGCGATCTTTGGCGCCGATCCCTGCGACGCGGGCTCGGTGGAGTTGAACGGCGCGCCCTGCCGTGTTCGTTCTCCCCACGAAGCCATCAGGCGTGGCATCGCCCTGGTACCTGAGAGCAGAAAGGACCAGGGCCTGATCATGATCGCGTCGGTTGCGGATAACCTCGCGCTCCCCACGATGCGAGACATGACCGCGTGGGGGTTCGTACGGCGCCGTCGGCAGCGCTCGGCCGCGGACCGGATCGCTCAGGCGGTCGATATACGAATGGAGAGCGTCGACATGCCGGTTTCGCTGCTTTCCGGTGGCAATCAGCAAAAGGTTGCGATTGGGAAGTGGCTCGTGCGCACCCCCTCGGTCCTCATCGCCGACGAGCCCACGCGAGGCGTCGATGTTGGGGCGCGGCTCACGATCTACCAGCTGATCCAGCGTTTGGCGGACGAAGGCCTCGCCGTTCTCGTGATCTCCAGTGAACTCGAAGAAGTGATGGGTTTGGCGGATCGCATTCTGGTGATGCACCGAGGGCGCGTGGCCGGGGAACTGCCGGGCGACGCGGAAGAGACTCACATCCTGAGCATGGCGTTTGGGCGAGGGCACCTGGCGCCGACCCCCGATCTGTGACAGCAAAGAGAGAAAGCATGGCGGTATCCGTCCCGAACGAAACCTCTCCAGACGAAGCCAACGCGGCACCGACAGGGAACCGGCGCTTGACGGTCGGCAGGATGGCCGATTTCGCGATCGTCCTAACCGTGGCGGCCCTCTTCATCGTTCTGTCGGTGACGTCGAGCGCGTTCCTGACCAGTGCCAACCTCTTGAACCTGCTCAACCAATGGGCGCCTGTCTGTTTCATGGCCTTAGGCGGGACGCTCGTCCTCATAGCGGGCGGGTTTGACCTATCGATCGGATCGATCTACGCGATGTCGGGCGTGATCGCGGTAGTGGTTACAAACCACACGACGGCGCCGCTCGGGATGCTCGCGGGGGTCTTGACCGGAGCGCTCCTCGGTCTCGGCAACGGCTTCTTCGTTTCCGTGCTCCGGATGAATGTGTTCGTCGCGACCATTGGGATGTCGATTGTGCTCTCTGGACTCGCCCTCGTGATCACCGGCGGAGCGGTGATCGTCACGTCAAACCTCAACTTCGAGCTATTCGGCACGAGCACGTTTCTGGGAGTGCAGCTCGCGATTTGGGTGATGGTTGTGGCAATCGCGCTGTGCGCGCTCGTGCTCAATCGGATGCCGGTTGGTCGATATATCAGAGCGATCGGTGGGAATATCGAAGCAGCGCGCCTGTCGGGCGTGCGGACCGAATGGGTGAGAACGCTCACCTTTGTCGCGTCGGGGCTCGGCGGCGGGATTGCCGGTGTAGTCGTCGCGAGTGACGCCGTGAGTGCTAATGCAAATGCCTTCTCCGGCGCTCAATACTCGGTGTGGACCGCCCTTCTGATCGGCGGCAACTCGATGTACGGGGGAGAGGGTGCAGTCTGGCGGACGCTCATCGGGGTGGCGATGCTGGCGTTGATCGGAAATGGCTTCGACCTGTTGAACGTGGATCCCCTCTACCAGGAGATCGTCACGGGCGGCATTCTTCTCGCCGCGGTTGCGGTGGACATGCGGATCCGGCACCGACGATCTGGCTAGGCGCGATGGAGATCGCGATTGGTGACGGCGGGCGGGGAGAACGGAGTGAGCAAGCAATGCTAGTGAGTCAGTTGGAGAGGAGAAATATGAGGCGTGGACGCCTAAATTCGAGGTCGCGAGCGAGTCTGTGGGTAAGCGTTGTTGTGGCAGCAATAGCTGTCGCTGCCTGTGGCAGTAGTTCGAGTTCGTCGTCGACGGCTAGCGGAGCGAGCGGCACGGCAACATCGGCGAGTACCGCCGCGGCAAGTTCGAGCAAGCCGGTGCATATCGCCTTCCTGAACGAGTCGCTTACGAGCTACACGATCCCGATGACAGATTCGATGATGAGCACTGCAGCTGCCCACGGGGCAACGGTGAAGATGTTCAACGCGAACAACGACCCCGGGACCCAGCTGTCGCAGTGTGAGTCGGCCATTTCGAGCGGGCAGTACCAGGCGATTCTCGACTATCCGGTCGATGGCGCGGCGGCCGTGCCATGTGCCCAAAAGGCGATAGCGGCGCATATCGTGTTCATCCCGACGGATTCTCCGGTCGGCGCAAACGCCGCGTCCACCGCCGTACAGGTGCCGGGAATCAAGGCACAGGTGCTCGGAGCCGCACTCAAGGTAGATTCGAACCTGTCGATTGACGTAGTGAAGCAGGCGTGCTCGCACTTCCCGGCGCCGTGCACGATCGTGCAGACCGAATCGATCCCGGCATTCTTCTACTGCGCCTTCAAGGTCAAGTATGAGCAGCCGATCCTGAAGTCACTCGGCTACAAGATCGTGTCGACACTAGTGATCGGCAACTTCGACGACGAAGCCGGCATGAAGTCGGCGATATTGACGCAGTTGGCCAAGGACCCGAACTTCGACGTCCTCTTGAGCGACGACGATTCGTCTGTCCAGGGCGCAGTCGAGTTAAAGGCAGAGGGAAAGCTGCCGCACACCCTGATCGTTGGCGACGGCGGGAGTTCGGCGGCAATCGCGGCGATCAAGGCCGGCACGGAGTTCGGTGACACGTTTTCTGTTCCGAGGAGTGAATCGGCCCAAGCCGTCATGGACGCGATCACGTTGGTCCATGGTGGAACCGTGAGCCCCGTGACGGAGACTCAGCTCACGCTGACGAGCCACCCGACGGTGACAAAGGCCAACGTGGCCGGCGTCACCCCTGAGTGGTAGACGGAATTCAAGCAAGGCCGGTCGGCACGCGCCCGCGGGGCGCGAGTCGACCGGCGTCGCCCGATTTCGCCCACCGACAGCGTCTAGGGCTCAGGCGACGGGCTCGCGGAGGATCCGCCCGGCTTGCATAACGAACTCCACGCGACCCAGGACGGAGATGTCGAGCAGCGGATCGCCGTCGAAGGCGACGATGTCGGCGGTGTCACCCTCCCTGAGCCGGCCGCGATCGGGTAGTTCCAGGAGATCCGCCGCTACCGAGGTGCCGGCCCGAAGCGCCTGTAGTGGCGACGCACCGGCCGCGACCAGAGCCTCGAACTCACGCCAGTTGTCCGCGTGCGGGAACGGCCCTGCGTCGCTTCCGAGCGCGATCCGCACGCCGCTCGTGACGATCGCCTGCTGGCGGTCGAGGAGCCGGTCGCGATAGCGCTCAAATCGAACTCGCATATGGGGGGGCATCGCCCTCGCTCGCTCAGGATCATCGAGAGCTCGCAGCCTGTCCTGGATGAAGTGCATCGTCGGCAGGATGTATGTCCCGGTGTTCCGGGCGAGCTCGAGCGTGTCATCGCTGGCCAGACTTGCGTGCTCGATCGATCTCGCGCCAGCCACCACCGAGCGTCGGACCGCCTCGTCGCCGTAGCAGTGGACGGCGACGTGGAGCCCGAGATCGGCGGCGGTCTCAACCGCGGCACGGAGTTCACGCTCGGTGTAGGTAACGTGCTCCGGGTCGTCGTTCCCAGAACCCGCGAAGCCGCCGCTCGCCGCGAGCTTGATCCAGTCCGCGCCGGCACGAGCCTGACGGCGGACAGCCAGCTGCACTCCGTCGACACCGTCTGCCACGCAGACGTACTCCTCCTGCCCCAGCCCGGGCCGCAAAGCCGCGAAGTCTCCGTGGCCGCCGGTCGCCGACAGCATGTGCGGGCAAACGATCATCTTCGGGCCCTCGATCAGCCCGCGTTGCTGCGCGAGGCGCAGATCGAGCGTGCCGAAACCGGGGTCGAGGCTGGCGCAGTCTCTGACCGTCGTGAACCCCTGGTAGAGCAAGGTTCGCATCGGCTTCACCGCGTACAGGGCCTTGAGCACCGAGGATTCTGCGAAGAATGTCTCGAGCAGTCGCTCGGGGGTCATCTCGCAGTGGACGTGCGCGTCGATCAATCCCGGCGCCAGCGTCCGGTCGCCCAGGTCGAGACGAATCGCCTCCTCGGGGACGTCAACCTCCGGCCCGATGGCGACGATCCGCCCGGCGAGAACCAAGATCTGCGTCGGCCCCAGCAATGCCGGACCGTCGCCGTCAAACGCCGCGTCGGCCCGGAGAGCAATCGGCCGATCGAGTTCGGGCTCAGCGATCGTCATGTCCGTGGAAAACTAGTTAGCTCCTCACCGAGGTACTCGGTACGGACGTCCACCTGTCTGCCGTCCATCAAGGCGGTGGGCCGCGGTGACTTCGAAGCCCGAGCGGCAAACTCGCTCCTCGTCCGATATGCAGGCGCCCGCTCCCGATCCCATGTCGGCCGACCCCCGGGAGGCCGAAACGTCGGCATGACGTCCTCGGCGAACATCGTCATCCATTTCTGCTCGAGCCAGGACGGCATCGTGTCGGAGGTGACGATGATGATCCGACCCGCCCCCAGCTCACCGGCGGTGTCGGCAAGCTGCTGACGGACCCTCGCGGGCGAGCCCGCGATCAACCAGCCCCGATTGATGAGCTCGTCGTAGTCCATCGAACCGGGGTCATTGCCACGGCTGCGATAGCCGCCGGCCATCATCCCGCGCAACGAGTTCATGCTGACATGACCGGGTGGGAACGACTGGTCGAATGGAAAGCGGAAGATGTTCTGGAAGCGCCACAGCAGATGCGGTTCGAGCTCCCGGCGTGCTTGGGCGTCGGTCTCGGCGACGTGTACCGGGATGACCAGCGCGAGCTGCGACGGGTCGGACTCGTAGCCCTCTTGCCGGCATGCCTCGCGAAATGTCTCGGCGTTGCGAAGCAGGGTCGCGCGCGGAACCAGGACCGCCTGGTACACGTAGCGATACCGAGCACACAGCTGAAGCGTCTCGCGAGATCCGGCGGCCGGAACGAAGATCTCCGGTCGGGGTCTCTGGAGTGGCTTCGGCCACAGGTTGACGTACGGGACGTTGAAATGATCGCCCTCCCACGCAAACGGCTCATCGGAGTCGAGTGACTTCAAGAGGAGCTCATTGGCTTCGCGGTAACGCGCTCGCGCCGTTGACGGGTTGACCACTCCCATGGCGTGGTACTGGACGCCGATTCCGAGCGGCAGCCCAACGATCAGGCGACCGCCGGACGCGTTGTCAACCGCCGCGATCTCCTCGGCAAGCCGGACGGGAGTGCTGTACGCCGACATCAACGGCCCCACGGCAGCGATCTTGATGTCCTGTGTCAGCCCGGCAAGCCACGCGGCTCCGATCATGGCGTTACCGAACAGGCCGACAGGGGAGCCGTGCTGCTCGACGATCAGCGCGCCATCGAAGCCGAGACGCTCTGCCAGAAGGGTCCGCTCCGCCGTTCGTTCGAACGTGAGCTGACCAAGATCAGATTGGTAATTCGTGGTTGGGAGATCGATGCCCACCGACGGCCTCGTGGGATCAGGCGCCAACCAGGGGTAGGCCGAGTCCGCGAGCACGAAGAACTCGAGTTCAGAGATGCGAATCTCCTTCGCGTGGCATGTCGAGAAACGAGCCGATCGCGTGCGCCACACCCGCAGGGTCCTGGGCGATCATCGCGTGTCCCAGCGGCCCCGACGAGCTGCTGAGAACCTGCAGCCGGCTGTTGGGCAGGATCTCCGCGTAGCGATCCGCCTGGGCCGCCGGCACGACGCGGTCCTCGTCCGGGCGGAGTATGAGACTCGGACAGCGCACTCGCGCGAGCCGGTGATCAAGCTTCCGGTCGTAGCGCGGATTCCAAGCGACCCGCGCCATCGCCGATAGCTCGGCGTAATCCTGCAACATCGTCTCGTCCTCGCCGCCGTCGACGAGGTAGCTGCCGTAGTGCTCGGCCGTACCATTGAATTCGTCGGCAGCAGATCGTCGGGCGCTGCGAAGGAACATCTCCGGCGCGGGCGTATCGGGGGTTCGTACGCCGAAGGGAGCGATCAGCACGAGGCTGCTGAGGCGCTCCGGGTAGAAGGCTGCGAACTCAGCGGCGAGCCACGCGCCGAACCCATAGCCCGCCAAGTCGAATGCCTCTAGGCCCAGCGCGTTGGCGAAATCCGCGTAATGCAGGACGAGGTCGGTGAAGTCATCGATCCGATCCGGCAGCGGCGTGTCGCCAAATCCCGGATGCTCTGGCACTACTACCCGCCGCGAGGCCGCCAGTTCGTCGTAGAAGGGCAGCCATCGCCTCGTCATTCCAAGGCCATGAAAGTAGAGCAGTACAGATCCCTGGCCTCGTGACCGATAGGCGACTGCAATGTCTCCAACCGTGATCGTCTCAGGAGGGAGAAAGAAGGCCGAGCGTGGTGACTCGCTAGCGTCGACGTGATGACTGCTGGGCACGGAGATACCGATAACCGAACTCGCTTGGAGAGAGGATCAGGAGTCTCTGTACGCGACTCGGACCAGCCGTCCTCGGGTGAACGATGCCTGGGCCTTGACGCGCCGATCGGGAGCGTCCAGTATACGGATGACCAGCGCCGATAACCGGAGCAAATTCAGCGCCGCCCCACAGAGCGAGGAGAGAGTGATGTCCGAGACCGTCGTCGAGAAGATGTCCAGGCATTTTGCGCCGCCGGATCTGCGGCAGCGGGTCCAGGGCGTGCTGGACAAGGCCGGAAAGCGGCCCGGCAACACTCAAGTCGAAGAGCTTGCCGGTCTCGATCAGTGGCACGTCGAGGGCCTGGTGTCGACGCGACGCCTCGCTGAAACTGCGGCTATCACCGCGAATGACGTCGTGCTCGATGCTGGCTGCGGTATGGGAGGACCGGCTCGCTACCTGGCCAATACCTACGGCTGCACCGTGCGTGGACTCGACATGACGATCCCGTACCTCGAGACGGCCCAGCTGCTCAACGACTTCACCGGGCTCAGTGACACCGTTCTGTTGGAGCGCGGCGACGTCACCGATATGCGCTTCGACGACGGGAGCTTCGACGTTGTCTGGACACAGCATGCCGCCCAGAGCATCCCCGACAAGCCAAAGTTCTTTGCGGAGATGTACCGCGTACTTAAGCCTGGTGGGCGCCTTGTCATTCACGACCTGTATCGGGGACCGGGTGATCCCATTCACTTTCCCGCGTTCTGGGGCGAGGACGACTCAATCAGCTTCCTCGTCAGCGACCGCGAAATGCGAGAGCTCCTCGAAACAACTGGGTTTCAAGTCCGGCACTGGAATGACACGACGCAGGCCGCCCACGCCGCCAACTCTGCGATGGACGAAGATCACGCAAAGAGCGAGTTGCAATCGGAGACGATCGACGGCCTAGATATCTTCCTGCTGTTCGATCAACAGACGCTGGTGATGGCCGAGAACAGCGTCAAGGACATGGAGGTGGGTTCGATCGGAATCTTCGAGGCGGTGCTGGATCGGCCGTAGCTGGTGACGTTGGGGCGACGTCCCGTGGTGCGTGCGAAGCCCGGACTTTAGCCCTCCGGCAGCCGGTCGCATGCTGCGTGGCGTGATGCGTTACTAGTCGGTCAACCGACGGATGCGCACCAGGCCGTCACGCCGGCCGGGAGCGCTGACGAACTCTGGCGAGGACGAACGTAGCGCCAACAGCCGCCAGGCCGCAGGCGGTTAGGGCCGCACTTCTGTATCCGCTCACGACCGCGGCCGCAGATAGGCCGCTCGTGGAGCCGAGCATCACTGTGGACAATACGGCGAAGCCCACAGCACCTCCCACCTGCAGGCTCGTGTTCCACAGGCCGGATGCCAGGCCCGCGAGATCACCGTGGCCAAGGTCATCGGTGCTGGTGATGATGCTCGACACCTCGGTAGCTGCGATTCCGGCACCGAACAGCACGCTCGCCGGCAGGAAGGCGATCAGGACGGAGCCGCCCCCACCAACCGCGGCGAGCGCCGCTGATCCGCATCCGAGCAGCCCGAGCCCGCAGGCCAGAACGAGCCGCGAGCCGAACCGGCCGACGAGGCGCGAGACGCCGACGGATAGCAGAACGGACATCATGCCCATCGGTAGCATGGCGAGGCCACAGCCGACGGACGAGAAGCCGCAACCTTCCTGAAGATAGATGGAGGTGAGCGCGAACATTCCGAGCAGGATCGCCCCGAGGAACAGCGTGGCGACGTTCCCAGCCGCGACGTTGCCCGTTCCCAACGCGGTGAGCGGCAGGATCGGGTAGGCGGCGCGCCGTTCGCGTGCGACAAACGCCACCACGAGCACGAGCGAACCCGCCAGTGCCGCCGCGACGGTGGCCGAGGTCCAGCTCGAGGCGGTGGCCTGGGCGAGAGCGAACACGAGCGCGCTCACGGCGAGCGTTCCCAGCAGTGCCCCGCCCACATCGAGCCGCCGGTCGCGTGGAGCACCGTGATCGGTCGGCACTAGTCGCAGACTGAACAGAAACGCCGCGCTGCTGAGCGGCAGCAACGACAGGAAAACCCAATCCCATCCGAGCCACTCAGTGAGGACCCCGCCGATCAGGAGCCCGAGCGACGCGGCGAAACCCGACACCAGTCCCCAGGCGCCGAGCGCGGTGTCCCGGTCGCGACCAGGCGTGAAGCTGACGGTGATGATGGCCAGTGCCGCCGCCGACGCGAAGGCTGAGGCTATGCCCTGGATTGCCCGACCGGCGATCAGGACGGCGGGGGAGCCAGCCGCACCGCATAGCGCCGAGGCGAGCGTGAACAACGCCAGACCGCCAACCAGCATGCGGCGACGGCCGAAGATGTCCGCGCAGCGTCCAGCGAGCAGCAACAGTCCACCGAAGGTGAGCATGTACGAGGTTTGGACCCACTGCAGATTTGCGGGTGCGAACCCGAGCGCGCGCTGGATATGGGGCAGGGCAAGCGCGGTGTTCGTGTCGAGCAGGACGACGAGGAACTGAGTTAGGAGCAGCAAGACGAGGAGCCCCCGTCGCTGCGCCAGGTCGGCCGACTCCGCTGCTACCAGGTCTTCGGCAGGCGCTGGAAGAACCACCCTGCAGTCGGACCGTTCTCGTCGATGGTGGCGAGATGGATCGTGACCTCCGCGCCCTCGCTGGCGGAAAAGGGTGCGAATGGGGCTCCCATCTCGGTCCGGCAATAGCCCGGATCCGAGGCGTTGACAAGCACCGAAGAGTCGCGGAGTTCTCCTGCAACCAGCGCCGTCAGCGCGTTCAGCGCCGCCTTCGAGATTCGATATCCCGCGTGTCCCGGGTAGTGATCGTCGCGTCGGCGATCCGCCATACGTTCGAACTGCGCGAGGCCGGTCGTGACGTTGACAATCCGGCCATAGCCGTGGTCCAGCATCCCCGGCGCGACTAGTTGGATGAGGCGCCAAGGCGCGATCAGGTTCGTCTCGAGCATGATCCGGACACCGTCGAGGTCCGCTTTCAGCGCGCTGCCCTCGAGATCCAGTTCGACGGCCGCGTTGTTGACCAATACGTCGATCCGCCCGTGTTGGGCGCGGATCTCGTCGACCAGGATCTGTGCCGCCTCACCGTCCGTGACCTCGAGCTCGTGACCGGTCACCGCCCCGCCGGTCTCCCGCGCGAGCTCCGCTGCGACCCCGACCGCCTTCTCGCCGTCACGCCCGGTGAGGTGGACGATGATTCCCTCGCGGACGAGCCCGCGGGCGATCTCCGTGCCGATTCCACGGGTGCCGCCGGTGACCAGCGCGATCCTTGGGGAATCGGGGGCCGTCAAGGCTTTCCCTGGCGGAAGCCCGAAGGTGTGCGACGAATCGTCGTTGGGCCGCAACTGGCTTGGTCGCTTGATCCCAATATCGGTCTCACGTGTGCGGTTATCGTATCTAGCAACCTCGGATTGGGAAACCCATTGCGGAAAACTTGCTCCGCGGTAGATCGAGGACGCCGGCCGACATCGAACTACATCGACCGCTATTCGCACAACGATGCCTCAATCGCGTAAGATCGTGCCCCGGCCCGTTACGACCACGAGCGAAGCGACGCGGACCTGCGCGAGCAGGCCGAGGAGAGGGATCCAGCATGAGTTCCGTAACCGCTACCCGCACACCACGGCGGACCGCCCGCGCCGAGGCGGTCGGCAGTCTCCTGCGCAACCCCCGGATCACCGAGCAGCTCGACGATCTATTCGAGGGCCAGACGGCGGCACTGCGACCGCTCGTGTTGCGAGAGCGCCCGACCCAGATCGCTGCCCTGCAGCGGGTCGCCGACGAGACCATCGCCGATCTGGTGCAGCGCCAGATCGATGCCGGCCTCGATGTGGTGAGCGACGGTGAGGTGCGCCGGACGAGCTTCCTGAGCTCGTTCTACGACGCCGTCGATGGGTTCCGCGCGCCGCCGGAGCGGATGCACGTCCACGATGACGAAGGAAACGTGATCTACGACACGTTCAACGATCCGGTCGTGGCCGAGCGACTGCATAAGGCCTACAGCCCGGCGGCCGAGGAGGCGACATTTCTTCGCTCGCTGACCGACTACCCGTTCAAGGTGACCTTTCCGGCGCCCTCCTATTACTTCAGCGACTTCATCCCGATCACCGAGTCAAATTACGGCCACAAGCTGGAGTTCGTGGAGGATGCGCTCCAGATCACCAAGCTGCTGGTCGCCGAGGCAGTTGCGGCCGGTGCATCCTGGATTCAATTCGACTTCCCGCTCTATCCGGCCCTTGTTGCCACGTCGACCAGCGAATGGGGCACGATGGTCCAGGGGGTCGGGGAGAGCAACGAGTGGCTGCTGGAGAAGTCACTGGAGGTCGATCGGGCCGTGACCGAAGGGATTCCGGATGGCGTGATGGTCGCGCTGCATCTGTGCCGCGGCAACCTGCCCGGCGGATTCTGGAGCGGGTCGCTCGCCCCGATCGCGGAGCGCATGTTCAGCGAACTACCCCACAAGCGATTCCTGTTCGAATGGGAGGACATCGCACGTGAGGGCGACTACGAGCCGATTAAGTACGTGCCCAAGGACCGCATCATGGCGCTCGGGGTGGTGAGCACGAAAACTCCCGAGTTGGAATCCGAGGATGAAGTCGTGCGCCGGATCGAGGCGGCGAGTGAACACCTCGACGTCGAGCAGCTAGCACTCTGTCCGCAGTGCGGGTTTGCCTCGATCTATGCCGATCACCTGGTGCAGGCGGAAGACGCTCAGTGGCGCAAGCTCGAGCTGATCGGGAAGGTTGCAGATCGCGTGTGGGGCGCGAGCTGACCGGCCGACGGTCCATGGGTCATAGCGCCGGCGACATTTCGCACTGGTTCGCGCAGCTGTACCCCGATGGTTTGCCGCCCGCTCGACCGTCTCTGTCTGGGGCGGTCGAAGCGGACGTGTGCATCGTCGGCGCGGGCTACAGCGGGCTATGGACTGCCTACGAGCTCCGGCGGGCGGATCCGGGCCTGAAGGTCGTCGTCGTCGAGGCGGAGATCGCCGGGTTCGGAGCCTCCGGGCGCAATGGGGGAGCGGTGATCGCGCTCCTGCAGGGGACTCGCGAGCAGTGGGCACGGCGTGGAGATCGGGCGGGGGCGATTGCGCTGGAACGCGAGATCATCCACACCGTTGACGAGGTCGGCAACGTGATCCGCCGCGAGGGCATCGACTGCGGCTTTTCAAAGAACGGTGTGCTGGAGGTCGCCCGCAGCGCCGGGGAGCTTGAGCACTTTCAGCGAATGGTCGAACGCGACCGCGAGTGGGGGTTCGGGCCGGAGGACTACGCGATGCTTGACGCCGCGCAGACGCGCGATCGAATCGCGGTTGCGGGTGTTGTGGGAGCCCGCTTTAGCCCGCACTGCGCGAGCATCCATCCCGGGGCGTTGGTACGAGGATTGGCGGATGCGGTCGAACGCGCTGGCGCCACGATCTACGAGGGCTCGCCGGTGATACGCATCGATCCTGGACGGGCGGTGACGGCGAGCGGCGAGGCGAGGGCAAGGTTTGTGATCCGCGCCACCGAGGCGTACACCGACAGCCTCGAGTCCCACCGCCGGCGGATCGTGCCGGTGCACACCTCGATGCTTGTGACAGCGCCTATCCCCGACGAGCTTTGGGCACCGATCGGATGGTCAGGACGGGAGGCGTTACTGGCCGAGCATCCGTTTCTGCACCTCCAACATACGGCTGATCGGCGGATCACGATCGGCGGCGACGATAACCGCGTTCCGTATCGCTACGGCTCTCGCCCGAGCCCGCTCGGTCGTGCGCCGAGCCGGGTAGCGGAGATGTATCGGGCAGAGCTGATCAGATTGTTCCCGTCGTTGCGCGAGATCGGGATCGAGCGCTCGTGGCAGGGCGTGTTCGGCGCTCCCCGCAGCTGGATGCCCGGGGTACATCTGGACCGCTCGAGCGGTCTCGGCTGGCTGGGCGGGTATGTCGGTGAAGGCGTCGCGCCGTCGAACCTCGCCGGCCGGACGATGCGAGATCTGATCCTCGGCCGTGACAGCGAGCTGACACACCTTCCGCTGGTCGGAGCTCCCCCGCGACGCTGGGAACCCGAACCGCTTCGGTACACGGGCGCGGCCGTGATCGGGGCGCTGCGAAGCGTGGGCACGCGGCGGGAGCTGAGGACCGACCGCCCATCGCGGCTGATTGAGCTCGGAAATCGTCTGGCCGGCTATAAGGGACACGGCTGAGCCGCCTGCCGGCGTGCTTCGCTCGCGCGGAGCATGAGACACGATCGCGGTGACTCGTCCCCGCGGCAACCATTTCGTGGATGAGTCGTGGTGGGTTAGAACAAGACGCACAATCGCAGCGCGTCGTACACGGCTGCGTGAATGTTTCGGCTCGCCACGGCGTCTCCGATGCGGAACAGCATGAACGTGCCTGCCTCGTTTCGGACGGTCTGCTGCGGTCGTCCGGCGACAAGCGCAACGAGGTCGGCCTCGCCCAGGTTGGTCGAGGCGGGCTTGAGCTCGTGATAGATCTCGTCGTTGGGCGCGGAGCCGTAGTCCACGACCACCTGGGCGACACGCCGTTCGGTTCTCGTCATGGTGTAATCGTTGCCGAGGACGGCGATGAGTTGGCCGTTGCCTCGTCGCACATCGAGCAGGCGCGTGTCGGCGGTGAATCGGACTCCCGCCTCGTAACAACGTCGCATGAGCGGCGGGCGGACGGTGCGTTCCAGCTCGGCGCCCGGGGCCGGGTCCGCGGTCAGGAACTCCACCGGCCCGCCGTGTGCGGCGATGTGCGCCGCGCATGACAACGCGCCCTCGCGTCCATTCTCGTCGTACACGAGCGTCGGCCCCGCGCGCAGCTCCGACTCCCCGCTGAGAACTCCAAAGCAGGTGTCCGCAAGGTCTTGCCGGGCGAGGGGCCCCTTGTTCGGACTACCTCCCGACGCGACGATGACAACATCCGGACCCTCGGCGAGGACGAGGTCGGCCGTGGCTCGCACGCCCCACCTCGCGTCGACGCCCTTCTTCAGCGCTTGCCGCTCGAGCCATTCGGTGATCGCGGCCAGCCCGCCGCGGCCGGCCGCTCGGGCGGCCACGGTGACCGCTCCACCGGAGGACTCCGCCTGCTCAAACAGGATCACCGAGTGGCCGCGCTCGGCCGAGACGCGTGCGGCCTCGAGACCGGCCGGGCCGCCGCCGATGACGACGATCCTGCGCCGTTGCCTCGATCTCGTGATCCGATGAGGCATCGTGGTCTCGCGTCCCGTTGCGGCGTTGTAGATGCAGTGCGCCTGCTTTCCCGCGTAGACGCGGTCGATGCAGTAGTTAGCCCCGACGCACGGCCTGATGTCGTCTGCGCGGCCCGCGAGTAGCTTGCGAACCATGTGAGGGTCGGCGAGATGCGCTCGGGTCATCCCCACCATGTCGACGCTGCCGTCGGCGACCGCCGACGCGGCCCGCTCGAGCGAGGTGACCCGCTGGGCGTGGAAGACAGGGACGCCGAGGTGGGCTTTCATTGCCGCGGCCAGCTGCAGGTACGGCGCTTCCGGCTCCGCCATGTCGGGAAAGGTCGTCATGTGACCGGCGAAGGTCTCGGCGTTACCAACGATCACATCAAGAAAGTCGACATTGCCGGTGTCAACCAGGATGCGCCCGATCTCCAGGCAGTCCCGATGGCTGAGGCCGTCTGAGAGCAGCTGGTCGGCCGACATTCTCACACCGACGACGTAATCGGCGCCGACGGCATCGCGTATCGCGGCGAGTACCTCGACTGCGAAGCGTGTGCGGTTCGCGAGTGAGCCGCCGTAGCGATCCGTGCGTCGGTTGCTCTCCTGGGACCAGAACTGGTCAAGGAGGTGGCCGTGCGCCGCCGACACCTCGAGGCCGTCCAGGCCCCCGTCCTTGGCACGGCGGGCGGCCGCGGCAAACCCGTCAAGAATTCGCGTGAAGTCCCAGTCCTCCATCTCCTTCGGGAAGGCTCGGAAGGCCGGCTCACGGATGAGTGAGGGAGCGACCGGCGCCAACCACCTCCCGCCGTCCCAACCAAAGCGGCGTCCCATGTGGGTGAGTTGGGTGAACACGGTGGTCCCCTCGGCGTGCAGCGTGTCAGCGAGCTTGCGATACCACGGGATGACCGCATCGTCGATGGCCTCCACCGCGCCCACGTAAGCACCCCCGGCAGCGTCCACTGTGACCGCAGTAGACGCGCCGATCACTGTGAGCCCGACGCCGCCCCGCGCACGCTCCTGCTGGTAGCGGCGATACAGGCGTTTGGGGACGCCATCCTCGGCGATGCCGCCCACGTGGGCTGTCATCATCACCCGGTTCCGGATCGTCAGACCCTTGAGCGGCAGGGGCGTGAGTAGCGCCCGATAGGCTGAGCCGGGGTCCTGGGCCGGAGTCATCGTCGGTGCGCTCGCGAGCCTAGCGGCAATCTTGCGGGGTGTCAGTCTCCGAACCGGTCGCGTAGGCGCGGTAGGACATCGGCCGCGAAGAGCTCGAGAAAGCGTTGCTGTGCATGACCCGGGCCATGGAACAGGAGGTGGGTGAAGCCGAGTTCAACGTACGGCGCGATCCTGTCGACAACTTCGTCGGGATCGTTCGAGACAATGAAGCGCTTCGCTGCGTTGTGCGCACTCTGGTCGGCGAGCCGCTCCATTTCGACGGGATCGTCGACGCCCTGCTTCTCCTCGGCACTGAGCCCCAGTGCCGCCCACCACTCACACGCACGTTCAGCCGTCTCGTGGTCGGTGTCGTAGGACACTTTAATCTCGATCATCTTCTCGATCGAGTTCGGATCCCGGCCGGCTTCCCGCGCTGCGGATTCGACGTGTGCGAGCAGCTCGGTGTATAGCTCCATCGGCTTGCCCGAGGTGCAGATGAAGCCGTCGCCCTGTCGCCCCACGAGCTTGGCGGCGAGGGGCCCTGCGGCGGCGATGTAGATGGGGATCGGCTCGTCCGGGCGTTCGTAGACGGTCGCCCGAGCACATCCGTAAAACTGCCCGTCGAAGTCAACCCGCTCCTCGCTCCAGAGCCTGCGGATTAGCACGATGGCTTCCTCGAGCCGCTGTCGACGCTCCTTTGCTCCCGGCCACGGTGCGCCCGTCGCGGGCTGCTCGTTCATCGCCTCCCCGGTCCCGACACCCAGGAACACCCGGCCCGGGGCGAGCTGCGCCATCGAGGCAAATGCCTGGGCCACGATCGCCGGCTGGTAGCGCATCGTGGGCGTGAGCACGCTGGTTCCCATCGTGATCCGCTCCGACGCGTAGGCGAGCGCGCCCAGCCATGTGAGTGCGGCCGGAGCGCGACCGGTGCTGTGCCGCCAGGGCTGAAAGTGGTCAGAGACGGCAACGCTTCGAAGCCCGACCCACTCGGCATGCAGGGCCGATTCGAGCAATTCCCTTGTACCGAACTGCTCGGCCGAGGCCTTGTATCCGTATCTCATCAGGTTCGCGCTCCAGCGACAGGGTGAAAGATGGCCACAGCCGATTAGAGCCCGCTGCGGCCGTTGCGTTTATCGTGCACCGATGTTCGATTCTCAATAGTATGGTCGCACATGAACTCCGTCAACGCAGGCGCGCAGGGGCTATTGCGCAGCAGCGTCACGCTACAACCGACCCGACCCATGCGGACCCGCCGACCCAACCAAGGAGTGCTCGATGGCCGTCGATGACCTCTACGCCGAGATCGTTCGTATTCGTCCCAAGCCGGATGCCGAGCCACGTTTGCTCGAGATGCGCGACGATCTCGTGCAGTTCTACCGTGACAACTTTCCTGCGTTCGTGAGCTGCCGACTGCTCCGCCCCGAGGAGGGCGGGACGTGGGTGGATCTCTGGTACTGGAAGAGCAAGGCGGATGCGGAGGCGGCCCTCGCCGATACGTCGAACGCGCTGTTCCAGGAGTGGGGAACCCTCGTCGACGTCGAGCAGTTCGAGTGGGCCGAGGTGCTCAGCGACCACTGACTAAGGCGCAGAGGGGGTGGGCACGGTCGAAACTGCGGCGGGCGGTGCCACCGCGCCCGAGCCGGCTGCGTCGGGGGCGGCGGAGAGGCGGGGTTCACGGCTCGGAATCGGGATTCCGGCGTGCGCCAGCGCGGCTGATGTTGCCGAAGTTGTTGCGCAGGCCGAATCCGCGGGGCTGGACTCGGCCTGGTTCCTCGACGCCCAACTGATCTGGCGTGACGTGTACGCGACGATGGCGCTGGCCGCCGTGAGAACCAGCCGGATCGTACTGGTGCCGGGAATTGCGTTGACGACGGCTCGTCATCCGACTGTGGTGGCATCCGGGATCAACACCGTCCAGGAGCTCGCGCCCGGGAGGGTCGGGCTCGGCTTGGGTACCGGCGGGCTCGGCTACTTTCTCGGCACGGCGCCGCGACGGCTGCATGAGCCGCGCGAGGACGTGATGCGAGTGCGGGCGCTGCTTGCCGGCGAACAGGTCGACTACCGGCAGGAGGGCGGCTATCTCGTGCACTTAATCGGGGCAGCTGGAACGGTTCCGATCTACCTGAGCGGCGGTGGTCCCAAGGTTGCCGAACTCGCCGGCGAGGTGGCCGACGGCATCATCCTCTCGGTCGGGACCTCACCTTCTGTCCTGCGCCGGGCGCTTGCAAGCGTTCAGGTCGGCCTCGAGCGATCGGGGCGAACGCTCGATGACTTCGACGTCGCGTGCACGTACTTCATGCACCTCACCGATGACCTCGAGCGCGATCTACGCCTGTTGAAGCCGACCGTATGCGCGCTGGCGTCGAACACGGCGGGCAAGCAGCCATCGCCGTTTTCGGCGGCGTTGTTCGCGGAGGCCGGCGCGGATATGCCCGACCCGGCGAAGCGACCGAGCGGATTCTTTCCCGCCGTGGGTTTTGCCCCGGACCGCGAGGAAGCGGCCCGGTTGTGCCAGCCGGCGGTGGCAGACGAGGTCGCACTGCGCCTCGCCAGTGTGGGCGGGCTGTTCGGCTCAGCTGATGAAATCGGGAGGCGCCTCGCCGCGATGAGCGCCGCCGGCGCCGATCATCACTGGGCTTTGGATATCGACTGTCATCGGCTTCCCGGCGATGACATTGACGTGCTCGGTCAGCTGCGCAGGGCGGCCTCGTGGGCCTGATGCCACCCGACGGACGCTGTCCGATAATGCGACGACTAACTCGTCGTGGGTGCCCCGGTCATCTAGGCACCCCCGCACGGTCAACGAACCAGCGGTGCACGGTCGGTGAGTTGATCGATAAACGGACTGGTAGTTCCACTCTCCGGACGACATGAGTAGACTCGCTGCCTGATGCGAACGCGCGTCGTCGATCATCAGGCGCACTGGTACCCGCCCGCGTATTTCGAGAGCATCCTCGACCGCGAGACCCCACCCATGGCGCGCAGGGTCGATGCGGACACCTATGTCTACGTCGATGCTTTGGGGGCAGAGCAGGTTTGTCCACCGACCTTTCACGCGCTCGATGTCCACCAGGCCGACATGGATGCGCATGACGTGGACGTGGCGGTGCTCAGCCCAAACCTGGTCGGCGATGTGTCGCGGCTCCCGCTCGAGGACGCCGTGAGCACGGCAGAGCTCCTCAACGCCGAGATCGGGAAGGCGCAACGAAGCCAACCGAACCGGATCGTCGGTCTTGCCATGCTCCCGCTGCAGGACCCGGATGCGGCGATCGAGGTGCTCGGACACGCCATCGACGATCACGATCTCGCCGGCGTTTGTTTCCTGTCGAACATCGCTGGCGCCCCAATCGTCAAGCCGGAGCTCCTGCCGGTCTACCGCGAGCTCGAGCAGCGCAATCTCCCCCTCTTCTTGCATCCCGCGCACTCATCGGTGGTCGACTCGGTGGGCTACGGGCCGACGATCAACATCGGCCTGGGGTGGATGTTCGAGACTGCTGCCGCCGCCCTCTCGCTCGTGTACGGCGGCGTCCTCGATGCCTGTCCCGACCTCGTTGTCGTGCACCCACATCTAGGTGGCGCGCTCCCCGGGGTCGTCGACAGAGTCGTCGAATGTGAAATCGCGGTCGAGCTGCGCTATCCGCTTCGCACCTACCTCCAGAGGAACTTCTTCGTCGACACCGTCCAGAAGACCCCGGGTGCTCCCGGCCTCGCCGTCGCGACATACGGCCTGGATCGGCTCGTGTTCGGCACCGATTTCCCGTGGATCGAGCGGAAGGGATCGGCCGATGCGACCAGGAGCGCGCTCAGTCCGTGGCAGTACGAGCAGGTGCTGGCGAACGCCATCCCGAACCTGCGTCTACCCGCCGCTGCCGTGACGGGCAGCGGCTCGGCGGTAGCCGACTGATCGGCCGAGCGACGGCGAGACAAGCGTACGGACCACGGGGACGACCAGGTCGATGACCGATCACGGCATGCCGCACTTCAACGTGTTCGACGGCGACACGGAACGCTCGACGTATCACGACGCTCCGTCCGAGCACCACGTCATCCACCGCTCGCCGGACGGGCGCCACCTCACGTTCTACGGACGGTTGCCTGAGGGCGTGCGCTTTAGCGAATCTCCACGGGATGTCGAGGAGACCTTCTACATCATCGAGGGCAGCATCCGTTGCACCCCGAAGGGCGGCGAAACGATCGTCTGGAGGGCCGGCGATCTCGTCTACTGGCCCTACCAGGAAGAGCTGGACCTCGAGTACAGCCCCGGGCTTCGCTGCATCTGCTTCTTCTGGTCAGACGTCCCACTGCCGGACTTCACCGAGGGAGAGCCGTGATCGACGTGTGGCCTGCGGTGGTGGGTCTAACCGTCCGCTCGCCTACCGGGACGGCGTTGGACGATCTTGTCGCGCGCACCCGCTGATTCGGGGATCGCCGCCCCGGACCCCGCGCTGCGCCCCGTTATGACCGTGATCGGCGCGGCGATGATTCTCGACGCATCGCTGTTCTCGATTATGGCGCCGCTGCTTCCGCACTACAAGCACGCGTTCGGCCTGAGCAAGGCCCAGGCCGGCGTCCTTGTCGCAAGCTACGGAGTTGGCACGCTGCTCGCGTGTCTGCCCGCGGCGGCGCTCGCGTCCCGGATCAACGTGAAAGGCACCGTCGTCGTCGGCCTCGCGTTGATGGGGGTCTCGAGTGTTGCAGTCGGCGTGGCGCGCGAGACCTGGCTGCTCGATGCTGCGCGGTTCACCCAGGGTGCGGCCGGGGGAGTGATCTGGTCGGCCGGGTTCGCCTGGGTCTCGAGCCTTGCTCCAGCCGATGGCCGGGGAGCCGTGCTCGGAACCCTTGCGGGTGTGGCCGTCGCCGGCTCGTTGCTCGGGCCGCCACTCGGGGCGCTCGCTCTCACGACCTCACCGTTGCTCGTGTTCGGCGCGATCCCTGCTCTCAACTTGGCCCTGTCCATGTTTGCTGTTCGGCTGCCGTCTCGCCCGGTCACGGAGTCGACCGGGATGGGGGCGCTACTGCGCTCAGTGAGTCCCGGACCGGCGGCGGTCGCGCTGTGGTTGGTGTTCGCCCCGGCGATGGTGCTCGGACTATTCGGGATCCTGGGTCCACTGACACTGAACCGTCTCGGCGCGGACGCCGCGGTCCTGGCCGGCACGTTCGTGATCGCGGCCCTCGGGGAGGCCGTGGTCAACCCCCTGGTGGGCCGTCACTTTGATCGACATGGACTGCTGGCTGTGACGCGGGTGGCCCTGCCGGTCGAAGCGGCGCTCCTGGCCCTGCTGGCGGTATCCCATCAAGCCGGGCTCGTTGCGGTCATCGTCATCTTGGGGATAGCCACGACTGGTGCCTTCTGGACCCCGTCCGCGGTCATGCTCACCACCTCGACGGACCGGGCAGGAATCGCCGACGTGTATGCGTTTGCACTCTTCAACATCGCATGGGCAGCCGGACAGAGCGCCGGTGCGAGCGGTGGCGGAGGCCTCGCACAGGTAACGTCGAGCAGCGTCCCTTGTGTCGTGCTCGGCCTCGCACTAGTGGGGACACTCGCGTTGGTTCATCGCGCTGCTCCCGCGGGCGCGATTAATGTCGACCCAGACGGAGCTGCCTAGGCGGCGTGGACGGCGTCGAGAAGCCCGGCCGCGCGCACGACCAGCGGCACCGCCTCGGTCTCCCACCCCGGGGCCATGATATGGACGCCGGCGACGCCGGCGACTCCCCGCAGTGCGGTGATCACGTCCCTAGCGATGCGGATCCCCTCCGCTTTCGCGTCCTCGCCATCAAGGCCCTCCATGCGGGCGAATGTGGTCGCGTCCACCTCGACCCCAGGGATCTTGTCATGGAGGTGTCGGAGCATCCGCGTGCTTCTCGGAGGAGTCACGCCGACCAAGAGGGGCGCTCGATCGGCGATTCCGGCGTCAAGCATCGGGGCCAGCCACTCGACGAAACGGTCCGTGTCGTACACGATGTTTGTCTGCAGGAGTCGCGCGCCGGCGTCGAGCTTTGCCTCAAGTCGCTCGACCGTGTCGATCAGTGGATTTGCGGCCCCCGCGATTAGAAAATCGGTCGGGCTCGCAATCGTCTCGCCGGCTTGGAGAACGCCTGAGTTCAGGGCGGCGATGAGCTTCGTCAAGCCCAATGAGTCGACGTCGCCCACGCGCGTCGCCAGGTGTTCGTACGGTCCCACCGTGAGCGGGTCGCCGCTCAAGGCAAGTACAGCACGGACGCCCATCGCCCACGCGCCGAGAAGATCCGACTGGAGTGCCAGCAGGTTCCGGTCTCGCACGGTCAGCTGGAGGATCGGTTCGAGCCCAGCCTCCCGCATCACGATCGCGCACGCGAGCGCAGACATCTTGACGGTCGCGGCCTGGTTGTCGGTCACGTTGGCAGCGTGGACAACGCTGGCCAGTGTGCGCGCCGCAAGGCTTACCTTGTCCGCGGCGGGCTCCGCCGGGGGGCCCAGCTCGGCTGTGACTACGAAATCTCCGGCAGCCAGACGTTCAGCGAGCAACATCGCGTGGTCCTGATCTAATCCGGTATACGGATACCAAGGTCCGATAATAGCGTGTGACCGCGAAGTGATGGCGTACCATGCAGATGTGATGGAGTTCAGCCCGCCGCGCGGGGACCACGTGACGGCCTCGACTCAGAGGGCGCGGATGGCCGTGGAGCAGATCGCGGCGGGTGGCATGGTCGTTGTCGTCGATCGCGACGCCCCGGACAACATGGGGATGCTCGTGATGGCCGCGGCGCACGCGCAGACCGATTCGTTGCGGGCTTTTGCCAGGATCGCGACCGGCCTCACGTATCTCGCGTTGACCGAGGAGCGTTGCGATGAGCTGGGGCTGAAGCTGGTCGCCGCCCGGGACGATTCACTGCTGCGCGCGCCGCTGACCGTGACGTTCGCCGCCCGTGAAGGAATCGTCTCCGGAATCAGCGTCGCGGAGCGAGCCCACACGATCGCGGTGGCGATCGACCCTAAGCGGGGCCGGAAGGACATCGTGATTGGGGGGCACATCAACCCGCTCCAGGGCCGGCCGGGTGGTGTGCTCGAGCGCGCCGGACCGACCGAGGCGGCGATCGATTTGGCTCGGGAAGCCGGTCTCGTTCCGTCCGGGCTGGTGGGGGAGATCGTGCTCGACGATGGGTCAGAGGCCCAGGGGGCCGCGCTCGACGCGTTCGCCAGCGCGCATGGACTCGTGCGCATCACGGTGGGTGACCTCATCGCCTATCGCCGATCGCGCGAGCAGCTCATCCAGCGAATCGTGGCCGCCGAGTTGCCGACATCAAGCGGCACCTACGAAGCCGTCGGCTACCTCGGCCTGCTCGACCAGCGCGAGCACCTGGCGCTCGTCAGAGGAAACGTCAGCGGCCAATCCGACGTCCTCGTGTACGTGCATCTCGCGTGTTGGGAAGGTGACGTCTTCAATGGCACCCGGTGCGACTGCCGAGCGCGCCTGGACGCCGCGACGAAGGCGATCGCCGACGCGGGCCGGGGAGTGATCGTGCATCTTGCCCGTGACGGCTACGATCGCCACGAGGTGCGGGGACATGACGAGCAGTTGCGCGATTTTGGTGTTGGCGCGCAGATCTTGGCCGACCTGGGCGTGAGCACGATCCGCGTTCTCAGTGACCGGCCGCGTCCGCTCCCCGGACTCGAGGGCTACGGCTTGAGGATCACCGGCCACGATCCACTGCTCGGTTCACACCCGGGCGAGCGTATGCAACAATACGGGTAGGGCGTACCGATATTCGGACGGCACGTCCAAATGCGTTGGTGCGCCGTGGCAGTCTGACCCCGTTGACATGCCTGGACTCGGCCCCCATAGCGCGCCGTGCGCTGATCGCCTCTCTGACGAGCAGGTCCTGCTCCGTTGGACCCTCGACGGGCAGAGGAAACCCATCCGTTCGGGAGGTGACGAGTCGGATCGGTTGCAGCAAGATTCGCCGTCGGTAACGGAGAGAGAGGTGTGGAGACGGGTATGAACGTGCAGCCGGCATCCGCGTACTCAGAAGTGGAGCGAGCGATCGCCGCGCGGTGCTGTGTGGTGCTCGATGGCGGCATCGCAACCGAGCTCCCTCATCAATACGGTCAGGACCACGAGCGGCTGTGGGGCATGGAAGCGCTGTTCTCGGCTCCTGACGAAGTGCTGGACGTGCATCGCCGGTACGTCGAAGCGGGGGTCGACGTCATCACGACCAACACATGGGCGCTTCCGGCCCTGCTCGAGGATGAGTCCGGCGGCCGTCCGGAGAGCCAGCCGCCCGTGCATTGGATGGAGATCGCGCGCCGCGGCGTTCGCGTAGCCCGCGACGCGATCGCTGAGTGCGGCCGCGAAGGGGGCGTGGCTGTCGCGTTTGCGCTGAACGGGGATCTCGACGGTCCCGACGCCCCGGAAACAGTCGCCTTATTGGCGAGGACGCTCGCCGGCGATCCCCCTGACTTGTTTCTCCTCGAGACGCTCTCGGTGTTGACCCCGTCCTTGTTCGATGTTGTGTCAGCGCTACTCGCGACGGGGCTTCCGGTGTGGTTGTCGTTTCGCCGTTGCCGCCACGGCTTGTGCGGTGTTTATGGGCAGCACTGGGGTGGACCGGAGGGCGACGCCTTCGGTCGTGCAGCGAGGCGTTTTGAGGAGATGGGAGTCGGCGCTTTGCTAGTCAACTGCATCCCTCCGGACCATGTCGATGGGATGGTTTCGTATTTACGCGACTTCACCGACATTCCCCTCGGTGTGTATCCGAACCTCGGCTATTACACGAACGCCGGCTGGCAGACCGAGACCGAGATCCGCGGGTCGGAGTACGCCGAGATGGCGCTGCGCTGGCGTGCGGAGGGGGCGCAGATCATTGGTGGATGCTGCGGGACTCGGCCTGAGCACATCGGCGCCGCATGTGAGGCGCTCGCGGACACGCCTCCGGGGCGCGAACGGCACGAAGAGCGCGCGACCAACCGCGGCCGAGGCGGTGCTGGTGGGACCGAATCCATGCCAGCCTGGAGCGATCGCCGGGGACGCGCACTTCACCCTCTTCAGTTCCCAAGCCTTGTCCGACTCCCAGGTGTCTCGGCACCGATCCCGGGGAGCTATCTGATGTGGCGCTATCTCTTTGAGCACAACACCGGTGCACACCAGCGATGTCTGGATATCGGCAGCGGGCTCGGCCTCCAGACCGTGCAGTTGGCCCTCAACGGCGCGACGCACGTGCACGCCATTGACCTCGACAAGCGCGCTGTCGCGAGGCTGTCGCGCAACCCCTCCCGTTGTGAGGGGCAGTTGTGACGCTGTTGGCTCCGTTTTGGCGGTGCGAGCGCCTGGGGCCTGTTTCAGGCCCCGGCGACGGTGAGCTGGTGGCGG